>WNGE01003301.1_pt1 | contig 36307 bp, 32 predicted proteins | sample 5400651 | NCBI WGS metagenome assembly WNGE01 (sample SAMN13153370, study PRJNA577476) | soil metagenome | isolation source: 60 cm soil or saprolite under grassland replicate 2 | place: USA:California | collected 2016-06-15
CTGACCAAGTCGGCCGGAGTGGTGGTCGAGCAGATCATCCGTCCGACCGGCCTGATCGACCCGCCGGTCGAGATCCGCCCCGTCAAAGGCCAGATCGACGATCTGCTGCATATGATCCGCGACCGGGTGGCCCGTAACGAGCGCGTTCTGGTCACCACCTTGACCAAGCGCATGTCCGAAGATCTCTCCGAGTACTACAGCGAAGTGGGCGTGAAATGCCGCTACATGCACTCGGAAATCGAAACCCTGGAGCGCGTCAAGATCCTGCGCGATCTGCGCAAGGGCGAGTTCGACGTATTGATCGGCATCAATCTACTGCGCGAAGGCCTCGACCTGCCCGAAGTTTCCCTGGTCGCTATCCTCGACGCCGACAAAGAAGGCTTCCTCCGCTCCTCCGGTTCGCTCATCCAGACCATCGGCCGCTGCGCCCGCAACCTGAACGGACGCGCTATCCTCTACGCCGACCGCAGGACGGATTCGATGACCAAGGCGTTAGATGAAACCAACCGCCGCCGAGCCATCCAACAGGCCTACAACGAAGAAAACGGCATCACTCCCGAGTCCATCGTCCGCCCGCTCGACATGACGCTCGCCGGCATCGTAGCCGCCGACTACACGGACCTCACCAGCGCCGAGGCCGATGGGATTCCCGAATTCAAATCCCAGGAAGAACTGGACGCACACATCGCGAAACTCGAAAACCAAATGCGCGAAAGCGCCAAGCGTTTCGAGTTCGAAAAAGCCGCCAAACTCCGCGACGCCATCAAAGAACTGCGCAACAAAGAATTCCTAATCGCGTGATCTCGTGGAGGGACGGGCGCCCTCGCCCGTCCAGCCGAGCGAAGCTCGGCAGGTTCGTGTGGCGCGGGCACTCCCTTCGACTTCGCTCAGGGCAGGCTCTGCCCGCGAAAAGCATCTCCAGAACAAAAGCAACCACTGGCGACTCCCTCGCGCAAGCAATTCGCGATTGACGAAGCCCCCGAGCCAAGCGTAGGTTGTGCTTTGAATTTCCAGACGGCAGCCGGAAGACTCTATGTTCTGCTCCAAATGCGGCACCTCAATTCCAGAAACCAGCCGCTTCTGCGATCACTGCGGACAGCCCGTTCTGGGCCAAGCCATACCGCTGCCGTCTCAGCCAGGCGGGCCATCCGTTCCCCCAGCACCCGCTGCCTACCCCGTTGCCGAACAGACCAGCGGCAAAGCCCTCGCCAGCATGATCACCGGAATCTTCGGCCTGCTCCTTTTCTTGCCCGCGATAGCCGCCATCATCCTCGGCCACATCTCGCGCTCCGAGATCCGCAAAAGCAATGGCCGCCTGAAAGGCAACGGCATGGCCACCGCAGGTCTCGTCATGGGATACGGAGTCTTCGCCCTGCTCCCGTTCGTTCTCATCATCGCCGCCATAGCAATTCCAAACCTGTTGCGAGCGAGAATTGCGGCTAATGAGGCCTCTGCTGTAGCTTCTCTCCGCACGATCAATCAAGCAGAGATTTCCTTTCAATCCGAGTATCCAGCTATGGGATTCACGTGCCGGCTCGCCAGCATGGGTGGAAGCGGCCCGTCGGCACCATCTGCCGATCACGCGCAACTCATCGACGACGCGCTCGCCTCGGGGCAAAAGCACGGGTATCGGTTTGTCCTCGAGAATTGCGTGAACACCGAGACCGAACACAAATACCAGGTCGTGGCATTACCCTTGGTTCGCAATCAGACTGGTGCCCGGATTTTCTGTTCCGATGAATCGGGAGTCATTAAAGCCGGCGAAGGCGAATCCGCGGAAGAATGCCTGGCCAACGGCTCTCCGCTCTAGCAACCGCCCACTCATCGCAAAAAACACGATGAGTGGGAACCCGGCAGCCCAGACACGAATTGGACGTCCCTGTTTTCCACAGTGACGACTCAAAATCAACACTCTTTTGCCTTGATTTCGCCTTGCGGAATCGTGCTAGGTTTGTGCGAAGCGACACCTACCATGACAGAGACCATGAAAGTTTTGTTGCGAGTTCTCGACATTCTTGGGCTGGAGCGCACATGGCCCCTTAGAGGAGCCGCCAAGTCGGCAATCGAAACCGAAGCCAAGTTTGTTGGCTGCACCATAGAGGAAGCGGCTGGCGCTATCATTGAAGAGGCTCATCAGACTCGAAGACGCGGCGAATCCGTTGGTGTTTTTGCTCAGTGGCACGCGGAGTGCCCCCCAGAATCAGATATCGCAAATAGAAGCCAGCGCCTACGTAACACATCTGAGCAATGCCCTCCGCCTTGATAACGCGCGCGATTTCACGCAAGGCCAGAGACTCCGCGGTGTATGGAATGACGGCTTTACATATGACTCCGTCGAACGTTGCAGCCGGGAATGGCAGTTGTTCTGCATAACCGGCGAGTACTCTTAATCCAAGCTTCCCGCAGCTCTCCAGCCTGTCTTGGGCGGGCTCCACGCCAACTGGCCGGCATCCGCGCTCCAGCAACTTCCGGAGCAGGTTCCCTCGACCACACCCTATGTCCAGGACGCGGGCACCGGGGAAGAATGCGGTAAAGTCATAGTCCGTAAAGAGATAGAAAGTCCAATCATCTTTCATATTTCCTCCATTGGCTCCGTGAAGGCGGCCAAGCCGAAGCTTGACGCCACACAGGGAAGCAAGCAGAAAGACGCGTGGAAGGGGTGGCGGGAGAATAAAACGCAGGTATCCCAGGCGGCTCCCTGGTAAATCATGAATCGCATGGCAGGCTCTGAATCTTTGTTCCTTAGACCAAGCGCGTGTGCGGATGGCGTACTGGCGGCACTCGAATGCGTGCTGCTTTCAATCTCTAGGAAGGGAGAGAACTCTCCTGTGATAGTCTGCACCATCGCACGCCCCCAAGCATGAACCGAGCATGATACCGCATTGCTGGGGACAGGTTGCTGCGGGCGACTCAGCCGCGCAGTGACGCGGATCACCTTATCGTGTACAGACCGTTTTGACTCAAATGTCGAGACACTTCATTGCGCACGTCACTCCGCCATCTTCGCTACGTGCACCGGGAAGCCCGTCTTTGGCAATAGCGACGTCAGCTCGAACACTTTGAAACCATCACCCGTGATTTCGGTCTGGCGATAAACGCCGGGTTCGGTGTCGGCGGTCTCATGACGGCCCTGGAGATCGTCAACGAACTTCTGGGCTTGCTTGATGCTGACTTCCCCACCTTTAGCACGCGTTACCACCGCTTCGGTTGCATAGGACCGAACGAGTTTTGGCCAGTATTTCTGGAGTAACTGGGTGCTCGCGAAGATATCGGCCCAGACGACTTCACCATTGACGGCAACCACGACGCCGACTGCATTCTTTTCGCGCAGCTGGCGGATTACGCTCTCGTAGTTGCGCTGCACGGGTTCCGCCACGGAATCCACCTGCTTCTGAACTTCCTTGTTCTCCAGGACCCGGGCATAAGAAGTGGTGGAGTTCACCGCGGGAGCGCCTCCCGTGACCTCAACCGTCTCGGCCATAGCGCGCTGTGAACTACGAACGCTGTCCCAAACCTCCTGCTGGTTTTTCGCGGCCATGGCCTTGCTGCGCACTGTGGGAGAGGCAAGCAAACCATTGACCACTCCACCGGAGGAGGTGTTGAACTCGTACTTCCCGTTTGCGGCCACCCAGCGCCCCGGCTCTATGCAGAAGACGCCGAGATCAATCGGATCGCTCTCCGCCGGGACGATGCGGTCCTTGGCGATCACACGATCCTGTTTACCACCGGTTACAATTTCGCCCGCGAGCAGTAACAGCGGACGTTTGGAGTTGTTCACTAAGACCAGCCGGTTCACTTCCGCGTCCCGAATGGGAGGGATGACTTCAGGCCTTCCCGGACGGCGACGAATCAACCCGCGCGCCTGTCCTGCTTCGGTCACGAGAACGTCTCCCGAGTGGAGGCCCTCGTCGAGCGTAATGAATTCGCCGGTATTGAAGGACTTATTGGCGACCACGGGAAATACCGTAAGGTTGCCACTGCGAATGGGGTTCAGGAGCGTGTAGTTCGACCCTGGCGCCACTTCGCCTGCCTGTAACAGGCATGGAACGACGACCGCCGCCAGCACCAACGCGATTCCAGCAAATAGCACGACCAGCCGCATAAAGAACCTCCAGATACTGAAGACACCAATCCCTTTGCCTGCGTTCCTGCGATTGCCTCGGCACGCTTTTGACTGAGCGTGCCAGAGTACGCAATCTGAGTGTTGGGTTGCCTCGCTGGCCGGAGAACGTACGAATTCCACGGACTTGCGTCTAAAAAATTGCTAGCATCCTCACAGGGACATGCCAGGGTCCACCCAATCCGGCCGCGAAGAGGGCGTCGCGCAGGACCTTTATCAGCGCAGCGGCGCGGCGGCATATGGTATGAGCGCCGGTCAGTTTGCGGCCATCCTCGAGGAAATTCAACGCAAGTATCTGCCCGATGCTTCGACCGAACAGGCGGCTGAGTTCTGCGCCAATTTACGGCTGGAAGAATTGGCGCTGGCGCGCGCCTGCGCCGCGGGCCACGAAGGCGCCTGGCAGGACTTCATAAGCCGCTACCGGCAAAAGCTGCATACCATGGCGCTCCATATTACCCGTGATAGTGAGCATGCCTCAGAACTCGCCGATTCGCTGTTCGCCGATCTGTACGGAGTGAACATGCGGAGCGATCATCACCGGCCGGATGCTGAGGGAGTGAACCTGCGGCGCTCCAAACTGATTTTTTACACCGGGCGAGGCTCACTCGAGGGATGGTTGCGCACGGTGATGGCGCAGGAGTTCATCAACCGGTATCGCAAGCAGAGGCGTACGGTCAGCCTGGAAGAACAGACGGAGGATGGAGTGCAGTTTGCGACGCCTGCGCCTGAGCCAGCGTGCGCGCCCGACCAGCGTCTGGCAGCAGCAACGGACCAGGCGCTGGCCGAGCTTTCGTCCGAGGATCGCTTTGTCCTGGCGTCTTATTATCTGGACGGACGGACCCTGGCCGAAATTGCGCGCACTCTGGGGCTGCATGAATCGAGCATCAGCCGCCGGCTCGACCGCGTCTCGGACGGGCTGCGGAAGCGTATTCTGGCGGGGCTGCGGGAGCGGGGCATGAGTTACGCCCAGGCCACCGAGGCGTTGGATACCGATGTGCGGGACGTGCAGTTGGATCTCCGCGGACGCTTGATGCAAGATTCCGGAGCGCAATCGTTCTCTATAAGGAAGATCTCCGCGAAAGACGTGGGCAGCGACGGGAACCATGCCTGAAGTACCCAAAATCGTGTACGGCCGCCTAAGCGCCGGTTTGCCGGCAGGCACTGTGCCGGAGGCCGTGCATCCCGACCCGGACGTGCTGACGGCTTTCGCCGAACATTCGCTTTCAGCGGCGGAGCGGGACGGTGTGTTGCAGCACCTGGCGCGGTGTGGGGATTGCCGGGAATGGGTAGCCTTGAGCATTCCGCCCATGGAGAGCGTTGCTCAGCCGGCAACGGTGGAGGAGAGTGGATCGGCGGTTCCGATGGCAAGCAACGCGGGAAAGGCCGGCGGACAGCGGTCTTGGATTGCGTGGCCGGGGTTACGCTGGGCCGCTCTGGCAGCGGGGCTTATCGTAGCGGGCGGCGTTTTACTGATCCATCCGGGAAAACCAAGCGCGGTTCCGGAAGCCAAACAGCAGCCCGCAAGCACGGTCACGCAGTCGGAGGAAACGATCGTCGCCAAAAAGGCGATTCCGGCCCCAGATAACAATCTGAACATAAGACATTCGGAAAAGAAACCGGCGCCGGCAGGCCGGGCAGCCAACCGCGACAAGGAGTCGCAGTTCGCGTACTCTGCCTCGGCTCCGGCAAAAAAGGTAATTGCGCGCGGACAAATGGAGATGCCTGCGGCACGTAAGGGCTTAGCGGCGGGTGCAGCGGCGGGTGCAGCGGTTGGTACAGGGCCAAGCAGCCCCGCGCCTGCGCCGCTGGGTCGCGCTTCTGAGGCGGTCGAGGTCACCGGCGCTTCGGGAGGAGTGACGACGGAGGAGGCACGAAACGACCTTTCAGCGAGCGGGCAGCGCGCGGCCGCTCCGATGATTATCAGCAAGGCGAAGACGCCAAGGACAGAATCGAATGAACCGTCCGCTCCACAGCGCTCGGAAAACCTGAATACGAAACAGGTGACGACGGACGCAACGGTTGAGCGGCAGCGCGCGGCAGCGGGGATGAACACTACGGCCGCCAATATGCATCGCAACGCCGACAAAGCCGCTTTCCCACAGGCGGCGCAACATCCCGCCCAGTGGGCCATTCATGGAAACGATCTACGGCGCTCGCTTGATTCGGGCTTGGCATGGAAAACCGTTCTACACTCTGACCGTCCGCTGCTCTGCTACGCCGCAGGCGGCAACGATATCTGGGCGGGAGGCAAGGCGGGCGATCTGTTCCATTCGGCCAACGGCGGCCTAACCTGGAACCAGGTGCATCCTTCGGCTCAGGAACAAATTCTTTCTGACGATGTTACTCGCATCGATATCTACGGCCCCTCTCAGATTGCACTTTTCACCAGCAACAATCAATCCTGGAACACCGCGGACAGCGGAAAAACTTGGGAGAAGAAGTGATCCGACGCCGCTGCCAAGCCCTTCACTCTGAAGGCACCCTCCCCAACCTCTAGTTACTTTCCTGGTTAAGTTGGCGAGTACTGTCTTACTTGACTACGTTACGGAAGTGATATTTACAGGTTGTCCGATCGGACATAGGATGAGTGTGTAACTTGGCAGTTCTGGGGGAGGGCTGCCCGAGGCGTCCTGAGCTTCACCGCTCGGGACGCTCTTTTTTCGACAGCCAGTCTCCGACTCAGCTTCTCCCGGCAGTAGCGCTCGCTACTCTACGGTGGAACGTCACTCGCCGGATCACTTCCGGCACAATGTTGGCAAGCGGACAAACGCGATCCGCCAAGCTCGCGGCCACCACGCTTCCAGGCATCCCCCACACCACCGAACTCGCTTTATCTTGGACGATCACTTCTCCTCCAGCGTCCCGGATTACGCGAGCTCCGCGCGTCCCGTCCGACCCCATGCCCGTCAGCACCACTGCCAGGGCGTTGGCGCCGTAGGCTTGGGCCACCGAACGGAACAGCACATCCACCGCCGGCCGGCAGGAATTTTCCGCAGGATCCTGCTTCATCGCCAGCACAACATCGACTCCGTTGCGCGCGACCGTCATGTGCCGATCGCCCGGCGCGATCCACACCTGCCCGGCCTCCACCTTCTTCCCCTCCTGACCTTCCTGCACTTTAAGCCGGGCGCCGCGGTTGAGACGATCGGCCAGCAGCCGCGTAAACACAGGCGGCATGTGCTGAACAATCACGATGGGCACGGGAAAATCCGCGGGAAATTGCGGAAGCAGCTCTGCCAGTGCGGTGGGGCCGCCGGTCGATGTGCCGATGGCCACAATGTCGATCCTCACCGGCGCACGGATAGGCGCTGCCACCGCCGGCAGGGGCTGAAGGAACTTCTCACGGGCGGAACACAGCGACTTGATCTTCGGAATCAGTTCTTCCCGCACCCGCGCGCGCGCGCGTTCGACGCTGCCGGCACGTGTGGGCTTGGTGACGTAGTCACTGGCGCCCCGTGCCAGTGCCTCCAGAGTTGCCGCCGCGCCTCGTTCGGTAAGACTGCTGAACATAATGACCGGGAGTTTGGGATACAGCTTGCGGATTTCCGTCATGGTCGCGAGTCCGTCCATGCCGGGCATGTCGATGTCCAGCGTAATCAGATCCGGTTTCACCTCCGGAATCCTTGTCAGCGCCAGATTGCCGTTGCCCGCCGTGCCCGCAACCTCAATTTCCGGATCGGACGCCAGCAAGTCGCTGAGCAGGCTCCGGATAACCGCGGAATCGTCAACTATGAACACCCGAACCGGTTGCATGGTTTCCGAAACCCTCCAATACAGTCTTCCCAGTCCGTGCTGCCGCACCCGCTACCGACTAACCGCGCCCTAGGCCGTCACCCAGAAAGGCCCACTTCTCGGCCCTCCCGTGCTCCGAGAGTCATGGGATTAGAGATTGCTCACTGGCGAAGCCTAGACCCAATCGAGGGAGCAATTCCGGAACCCAACGGCGCTGGATCCGTGCGGCCAGGCCCCTGCGGCAGTCACCAATGGACGAGGGCCTACGCCGATTTGCCCGTCGCACCTTGATAAGGGGTCCGCGACCGCCCGCAGGTACGCCACCACTGCCCCGATCTCGGCCATGGTCAGCCTGCTTTGATCAGGTCGCCATCCGACATCTAGCTGCGCGTGTTTCCATTCGTGAACTGGTGCGGAGCGGGCGGGATCAGGTTGTCAGAGTTTGAAACATGCTCTGGCGTCGATTCGGGATCGTGAAACTGACCGATCGGCAGCGGAATGCCGCGAGCCGCTATCTGCATTTACTGTGCAGAGTCGACTTCTAACTCGATAGCATCAGCTGAACGCGGAACTCGCAAGGAGACTCTCTTCATCTCTGCGTCATACTCAAAATTTGGAAACGGTTGGCCACCGACCATGACGCGCTTTGGACTGGTCGTTGCGCCATAGATCGACAGAGCATACTCCTGCCACCAGGCCGCATACGTGCCTTCCGCTTTCTCGATTTTCACTTGCAACCTGGCGCGGTCTTCCGAACACGTAAACGACTGCCGCAGGAAGACTCCTTTTTGATAGGCGAAGGTGTTTCCGTCGTCAAGGTAGATGGAGCCCTGGCAGTCCGTGCCCGGATAAACCCGCAGTTCGAGCGGCCCCTTGGGGGTCTCTCCCGTGTTTTGAACCAGTGGCTGCTGGGGCACGATCGCGCCGCCGCGGACGAACAGGGGCAACTCGTCGAGTTTGGCTTTGATTGGGAGCTTCTTGTTCCCCGCGACTCGCTCGCCCGTCCAGTAGTTGTACCAATCGCCCCGTGGGAGCGGAACGTCGTATATGTCCAGCATTTCGGTTACGCGAGGAGCAACCATGAAGTCGCGCCCGAACAAGTATTGGGGCTGAAAGCCGGAAGCGGCCTCGGTATAAAAAGTCTCGGCTTCCGGATATTCCAGAAACACCGGGCGCACGATGGGCATGCCGGTGCGAGAGGCTTCCTCGACCACCGTGTAGATGTAAGGCAGGAGCCGGTAGCGCAACTCGACGAAACGGCGGCGAATGTCCTCCTGCTCTGGGCCGTGAACCCACGGTTCCTGGTCGCCGGTGCCTTTGCCGGTGTGATCGCGGAAGATGGGCGCGAACGCTGCCGCTTCAAACCAGCGCGTGAGCAGATCGGCCGGCGGAGTGCCGGCAAAGCCGCCGACATCGGCCCCGACCAGCGCATAGCCCGAGAGGCCGAGGTTCAGAAAGTTGGCGGTCGTCATGCGGAGATGATTCCAGGAACTGGTGTTGTCGCCAGTCCAGGAAGCGGCGTAGCGCTGGGTGCCTGCGTAGGCGGCCCGAGTAAGGACAAACGGGCGTGCGTCGGGGCGGAGGCGGAGAAGGCCTTCGTAGGTCGCCCGCACGTTTTCCATTCCAAAGATGTTGTGAATCGCGCGATGGGTAGCCGTTGTGCCGTGGTCGAGACGATGCACGACCTCGAGCGGCATTGTCTTATCGTCGCGCAAGAAGACGGAAGGCTCGTTCATGTCGTTCCAGAAGCCCGCGATGCCCATCCCGACATAGTCCTTGTAGAGCGAACCGTACCAGCGCCGCGAAGCCTCGCGCGTAAAGTCGGGGAATACGCTCGGGCCAGGCCACACCTTACCCACATAAAGCGATCCGTCGGCATTCTTGACGAAATGATCTCCGGCCATGCCTTCGTCGTAAGGCTTGTAGCCAACTTCCCGCTTGATATGCAGATCGGAAATGACCACGGTGTGGAAGCCATCTCGCTTCAGGTCGCTGACCATGTCTTCGAAGTTGGGAAAGCCCTGGCGGTCGATCGTGAACGGACGGTTTCCATCCTGATAGTCGATATCCAGATAGATGGCGTCCGCGGGAATCTTGTGATCGCGCAACCTGCGGGCAATCTCGCGCACACGTGTTTCCGGGTAGTAGCTGTAGCGGGATTGCTGGTAGCCGAGAGTCCAGAGCGGCGGCAACGGCATGCGCCCAACCATCTGGGTGTAGGCGTTGAGCACTTGTTTGGGAGCCGGCCCGAAAAAGAAGTAGTAGTTCAATTCGCCGCCCTCGGAGCCGAAAGAATAGACTTCGGGCTCTGCCTTGCCGAAGTCGAAAGAAGTACGCCAGGTGTTGTCGAGGAAAATGCCGTAGGAGACGCCGTGCCGGAGCGTGAGCACGAATGGGATGGATTTGTAGAGAGGATCGGTAGACTCCTGCCAGGCGTAGGCATCGGTGTTCCAGTTTGTAAAGGCCTGTTCGCGTCGGTCGAGCGGACCGGGTTTGTCGCCGAGCCCGTAGTAGTGCTCGTCGATCGGCATCGTCATCCAAACGCGGAAAGGGTCGCCGGCGAACGCCATGCTGCGAGCCTCGCGCGTCAGGACCTTTCCTGCAGGATCGAGAAAGACCAACCGCAATGGACTCTTCTCGATGCGCACTGTGCCTTTGCCCAGATCAAGCTCGAAAGCGGTGGCCGAGGTCCGAACTTTGAAGCTGGAAGAGGAGGGGAAGGCATCCGGCAGCACTGCCCACGACTGATCTTCCGCAAAGCTGCCCTTGGGGGCGACTCGCACGCGGGCCACGGAGTCGCTGGCCGCGGTGATGCGAAGCAAGGAAGATCCCCCGCGGATCTCGATCCCACCTGGAATGTCGCGCATTGCATTTGCCGGCGGAAGGTTGTGCCAGTCATTGTCAACTCCTAGAGCAAAAGGCGAGTGAAGTCCGACAACCAGGAAACAAATCACGAGCACGCGACGCATAGAGTCCTTTCCGAAGAAACCTGATGTTCTCGCTCCCTGACCGGACACCGCGCCTGGAGAACGGATCTCCGCCCCAGCGCGCTGGGCGCGGGGGATGTCGATTCCTTGTGCGAGAGCAAACCGAAATTCTAATCGCAAATTGGACGAGCGCATCGCAGAACTGAAGAGAGTGTGCAGGAAGGCAAAGAAAGCCGGCAAAGCGTTGTCTGCGGAAAAGGTTCCCGAATGGCGGCCAATTCGCGTTCGCGATCCCGGCTAAGATGTTCTACTGCTGCGGATTGAAATGCAGTTCGATAAGTTCCTTAGTTTCCAGGGCGGCGGGTGCAAACTTCCATTTGTAGAGCGCATCTTCCGTGGCCTTGATGAGTACAGGACTGCCGCCTAGGGCTGCGACCGACCGCACAGTTCCATCCGGCGACACGGTGGCCAGTACCCGCACCGTGCCCGTCAGGTTCATCCTTTTGGCAAGTTCCGGATAATTCGGCACGAGTTTGCGAAGGACACGGCGGTTGCTATCGGATGATGCCTGGGCCTGTGCTGTGCCAGCCGCAGGGAACAGCAGCGCAAGGCCAAAGAAAAGAACAACCAGGTTGCGCAGCCTCATATTCCGATCCTTAGCCGACCTGAAGTTCTCATAACGGATCAAGTTCCCATATTAGGAGGGGGCGAACTCTCGCGCTAGTTCCCAAAGTAACCAGCGCGTACCCGTTAGCAGACGGTCCTGAGACGGACGGGGGTTGGCTTCTGCGGGTTCTTCCTGACCTTCGAGGGCAGTTTGGGTATCTACACTCACGCCCTAGCAGAACGGAGCGCCCACCGTGGCTATGCGTGCGAAATCCTCGCCAGCAGCCAATCCTTGGGCACAGATTGGAAGATCAGTCCGTCTTGAGGGGGCACGAACTCCGTACCGCAGCGCGGGCAAGCAAATTCCCAGCCCAGGAAACGCGCACAAGCATCTTCATCGAGGCGAGCGATGGACTTGTAGCTGATAGCAAGCGTGCCACAACCAGGCAGCGGACAACTTGCACCCGCCACCAGAGAATGCTCTTCCCACCCCCAGTTCTCAGACATGGTCCCTCCTCGCTCGATGTCCGATTCGTTGCGGGACAGTTCCGACGTTGAACTCCAGGTCAAACTAAGCCCCCACCAGCCCTTCCAATGCCGCCCGGTTCCGGATGAGGAGGGTGGAGCCGCTCAACTCCAGCACGCGCTGCTTCTTCAGCTCACCCAGAGTTCGAGTGACTGTCTCCCGCGAGGTGCCAATCAGTTGCGCCAATTCTTCGTGGGTCAGGGAAATCTTCAGACGGATCGAGCCGTCGGTGACCTGTCCGTCGCTGGCCCATTGCAGCAGAAGCCGGGCCAGCTTCTCCGAAACCGAATGAGACAACCCAATGGAGCGGACCATCTCATAAGCGGACTGGCACTCGTTACTGAGCTGCTGCGTCACATGCAAACACGCATCGGGGTGCTCCTTAATGAAACGGAGAAAGTCAGAGCGATTGATAAACGCCAGTTGGGAGGCCTGCAGAGTCTCGACCGTAAGTTCATAGGACTTGCCCGTAACCATTGACTGTAGCCCCAGAATCTCCCCGGGCTGCACGATTCTCATAATCAGGGTCTTGCCATCCCGGCTGGTGGTCGTCAGCTTCACGCGCCCCTGGCAGAGGACGTAAACGCCGTGCGGAGTCTGGCCTTCCACAAATATCACCGCACCTTCCGGATAGGCAGTGGCGTGCGCGATCCGATCAAGCTCCGCCAGGGACGCAGCGCAAAGAGAAGAACGGCCATCTGCATTCAGCGCGGAACTGACGCAGTGGTCACCAACGGGCAAGCCGTACGGCGAGATCCTGGCGTTGCCCTGCCGTGTAAAAGTTGAAATAGGGAAATGTTCCGATGCGGCGGACGAGGGAAGCAGTGCATTCAGCATAAAGCCACCATCCTTTTGCAGCAAGATTTTCTACCCCACCTGACGATGGCTCCAATGTAGCCAGACCCACCTTGGGCTGCTACTAGGTAAATCCCTAGTTCTTGCTGGGACGGATGGGCCCGGGACGACATGGCGGGCAGAGAGTGGAACGACGGTTGAGAATGGCGGTGATGGGCAGGTTGGAAATCGGGTTCTACCGCCAGGCGTCCTGCGGCAGCTGAGGGCAAATATATGAGCCACCCGCGAGGACCGCAGAAACGGCAGCGGGCAGATACTCGATGGCGTATGCCTTGAGGACGTAACCGAGAGCGCCCAGAGCCCGCGCCTTCTTCACATAGGGCGCCGCAGATTGGACAGTAAGAAAAATGAGTTTGGCCGTGACCCCAGCAGCCCGGAGCTTGGCCGCAGCTTCAAAGCCGTTCATAACGGGCATGCTGATATCGGAGATGATGAGATCCGGCTGGAGCCTTTGCGCAGCCTCCACCAGGGCCGCTCCATCTTCCACGCTGCCAATGATGTTGTAGTCCGCTTTCAGGACATTCTCAATCTCCTCGAGCATGGCGGCATGGTCATCTGCCAGGAGAATCCGTTTTCGATCTTTGGTCAACACTCGGGTTCCTTCAATAGGAACGGTACAGGAGGAGGCGGAGATGGACGACTGGGGTTTTCCCTAGTTTTTACTCGGGAATCAGGCCTTGCTGGAGAGCCGCTTTGGTCAGTTCCGCGGCCGTTCGAACACCAAGTTTGGTCATGAGACGGGCCCGATGAAACTCGACCGTCTTGACGGAGACATGGAGCATGTCGGCCATCTCCTTGTTTCCCTTGCCGTCGATGATCAACTGCAGAATCTCGCGCTGACGGTCGGTCAGCTTCTCCTGCTGGTTGTTGATCTCTCCGGTCCGACTCCACAGGTTGGCGATGACATCCTGCCCGAACGCGGGGGTGATGTAAGTCTGGCCGTGCAGCACGGCGTGAACGGCCCGGCCCAGTTCTTCGCTGGAACCGGATTTCAGCACATACCCGGAAGCGCCCAGTTTCAGCGCATGACGAAGGTAGGCCGGATTCAAGTGCTGGCTTAAGAAGATCAGCTTGGCGGAAGGACAGATCTTGCGGATCTGCTTAGCCGATTCGAATCCGTTCAGCAGCGGCATGCTGATGTCGAGGATGACAAGATCCGGTTTCAATCGTTCCGCTGCCTCGACCAGGGCCCGGCCATCGTTGGCCTGCCCGACCACCTCGTATTCGGCGCGCAAAGCGGCGCGAACTCCGTCGAGTATGAAGGCGTGGTCATCGCCCAGCAGGATGCGTATTTTCATCGCTAGCTCGGGTGCAAAGTGTATTATGCTTTTTAGATTCCTGCCAATTGCCTGTGGGGGGCACAGCTTGAAAAAAAAGTCCGCCGGGAGAACGCCACGCGCCGACGCCCAGGCGAGGCGCACGCGCAAGGAGTCGCTGCTTGATTCCAACTCGCTGTTGGCCTCGATTGTCGATTCCTCCGACGACGCTATCTTTGGCAAGACTCTGGAAGGGACGATCACCAGTTGGAACCGGGCTGCGGAACGGATGTACGGCTACCGCGCCGACGAGGTCATTGGCAAGAACATTTCGCTTCTAGTGCCGCCGGATCAAGCCGGCGAGATCGCGGGAATCCTGGAAAAGGTCCGACGGGGCGAACGCGTCGAGCATTTCGAATCGATCCGCATCGCCCAGGACAAGCGGCGGCTCAACGTTTCCGTGACGGTTTCTCCCGTCCGGGATGCCAAGGGCCGAATCGTCGGCGCCTCCGCCATCGCGCGCGACATCACTGCCGCGGAGCGGGCACGCGAAGCTTTGCAGGAGAGCGAATCGACGTCGCACGCGTTTTTCCAATCGGCAGCACAGGCCATCTTCATCGTCGACTCCGCCGGGATTATCGTCATGGCCAATCCCGCCACGGAACAGATGTTCGGATATGCGGTCAGCGAATTGATTGGAAAGCCCGTGGAAATACTCGTGCCGCAGCAATTTCTGGCCGGGCACAAGGAGCACCGGGACCGCTACTTCCGGAGTCCGCAGATGCGTCCCATGGGTCTCGGCCTGGATCTGCAGGCTCGCCGCAAGGACGGCACGGAGTTCTTCGTCGAGATCAGCCTCAGTTATATCCACGGAGCGCAGGGGACTTTGGGAGTCGCGCTGGTGACGGATATTTCCAAGCGCCGCGCCGATGAGCAAGCCATTCGCCAACAAGGCGAGGAGTTGCGCGCCCTGGCTGCCCGGCTGATGACCGCGCAGGACGACGAACGCCGGCGGATCGCCCGGGATTTGCACGACGATCTGAGTCAGAGTCTGGCATTTCTCGCCATGGACCTGGGCAAACTCGCCACGAAGCCGGGCACGCAGGATCTGGTAGGCGACATCCGCCCCTTACAGTTGCGCGCCGCGGAAGCAGCCGAAAGCGTGCGCCGGCTTTCTCACCAGTTGCATCCGTCAATTCTTGACGACATCGGGCTGGAAGCTGCGCTGGAGCAGTATTGCGAGGAGTTTGAACGGAGGTCGGGTATTGCGACCAAGTTCACAAGCCGGAACGTTCCCGAGCCTCTGCCGCGGGAAGTTGCGAGCAGCATTTATCACATTGCGCAGGAATGCCTGCGCAACGTCTCCAAGCATGCCCAGACCAAGACGGTTTCCGTCACCATCGAGTTCGTCGACCGGGTGCTTCGCTTGACCATCAAGGACCAGGGGGTGGGGTGGAAAACGGAACAGCCCGAACCAAGCGGCATTGGCATCGTGGCCATGCGGGAGCGCGCCCATCTCGTGAACGGCAAACTCTCAATCCAGTCCAAGACGGGAGCTGGCACCGAGGTCAGCGTCGACGTGCCTGTCACCGCTTCGGTGTGACGGCACCCTACGCCCTGTGCCGCGAATTCAGGCCGTCCGGGACCGCAGCAGGATCTGAAGCAGCAACAGCCACCGGCGGACGTTGCTCGTCATCAGGAAGTTTTCCTTTACGTGCTCGTGTCCGTCGCGGCCCAACTGAGCGGCGAATTCCGGGTGCGTCAGGAGGTAGCGGATCTGATACGCGCATCCCTCCACGGAATGCACCAGCACGCCCGTGAGGTTATGAATGATCTGGTTTGGAATCCCGCCGACGGCGCTGGAGATGGTGGCCTTGCCCTTCCATAGCGCCTCGGTTACGGTGAGTCCGAAGCCTTCTTTGATCGACTTCTGCACCACCAGGGTCGAAGCCTGTTGCAGCGCGTTAATCTCCAGCGCGCACCACGGCGGCAGGTCGAGAATAATGATGTCCGGGTCGTTCCCCGCAGCTTCTCTGACCTCTCCCAGGACGATCGCACCCTCAGGATCATCGCTGGATCCTCCGCCCGCCAGCACCAGTTGGCAATCCGCGTATTTTCGGGCGAGTTTGAAAGCCTGGACGACTCCCACCGGATCTTTGAGGCGGTCGAAGCGTGAGACCTGGGTCACGATGGGCCGCGACCGGTCAATCCCGAACTCGTCGCAGACCTTCTGAACAAAGCTGTCGTCTAGCTGTTTGTTCTTCTCTGACAATGGGTCGATGCAGGGATAGAGCAGATATTGAGGGATCGGCAGTTCGCGGGCAAATGAAGGCGAAGAAAAAATCGCCGCATCGTATTGCTCGATGAACGGTCGCAGAAACCCCCACACCTGGGGATGAGGCTTCGACAGGTCAACGTGGCACCGCCACACCCAGCGTGCCGGCCCATCCTGCCGGGCGCGGATGAGCGCCACCGGCTGCGGGTCGTGAATCACCACGACGTCTTCGTTGAATTGCATGCGCCGCCGATTTTGCTCGCTGTACATCAGAAAGATTTCCTGCGCCTGCCGCGTGAGATCGTACGCGCTGCCGTGCAGCGCATTGTGAAACGCCTTGGTCACTTCGAAGAAGTCGTTGCCTCCGGTGATGACGTCCCAATGGGTGGCCACCTCCAGTTCTCCGAGCAGTGGCACCAGGCGGTTGAGCATCTCGGCGACGCCTCCACCGACGGCGGTGGAATTGACCATCTTGAGCGTCTTGCCCCTGAGATCGCGGGCGAGGAAGCGAAGGTCGTCGATGACCGCCGGACCCACGATGCTCTGATAGTCGTCCAAGTGGGGCGGCGGAACCGGGGCGGGCATTTCCCAGGTCCGAGGCGTGGTCCGCCGCTCTCGACGAAAGGGCAAAACGGGGCTGGAGGCTGTCTCAGACGGCGTCGGGCTGGCTGCGGGTTGAGACTTCACTGGTTCCATAGATATGGGTGATGACCATTACGTCAACGCTCTTTCCACGATTCGCACAATCTGCTGGCGAACTTCTTCCAGCGTCGCAGTGTAAATGTCAATCCGGTTCAGCGCGCGCGCTGTCTCGTTCAAGCCCGCGTCCTCGTGCAGCCATTGGGAGAAATCATTCGACATGAGCTTGATCCGGAGCCGAGCTTCGATGAAATGATGATGGATCGAGTGCACACTCACGCGCCGGATTCCCTCGGTAAACTCGGGCAGGGTGTGGGCCTGAAAGCTGGTGGGCATCACGACAATGTCGGACGCGCAAAAATAAAAAGCTTCATCCGCGGCGCGGGTGCAGGCTTCCGGGTCCTCGTGCGCGAAGAAAGTGATGTTCCTGCAAGGTTCGAAAGGTGTGCTGGAAGATCGAGTCTTCCGGACACTGGCGCAGCGCATCCAGCAGTTCCGCAAGCGTATTCGCCTTGTACTTGGTGATGCGCTGCAAATGTGCCGAAGTATTGAAGTAGAATGGCTTCGCCGGTATCCGCTGGAGAGTAGCCGGCGCTGCGGACATCATCCGCCCACCGCCGCGATCGCCTCCCCGCCCAGGGCGTCCCACCCGCGGACGGCTTCCAGCCACTGGGTTAGAAAATCGAACAGTTCCTCGGGCGGCTGCAGCCACAACTGGGCGGCGGTCGGCCGCCAGCGCGGCCGCACCAACACGCTTAAGCCCCGGCCATGAATTGCTCGAAAGGCGCGCTCGTCGGTGGCGTCGTCTCCCAGGTATGCCGCCGGGGTGTCCGCTTCCATTTCACTCAGCACGAGCCGAACGACATCGCCTTTATCTGCTTTGGGTGCCCGAATTTCGATGCCGCCGTCAAAATCCAGGAATTCCAGGCCCGAGCGCTGGGCGATCGGTTTCCAGCCGAGCAGCACGCGGCCGCGCAACTCCTCCACTTTCCGGTCGCTCAATCCACGCCAATGAACGGCGATGCTCCCGGTCTTGAACTCCGCCGTGTGGCGCACTTGCTGATAGCCGAGCCATCGGTCGGCAGCACACAGAGCATCGAGATAACGTTCCTCGAGTTGCACCGTTTCGACGCTCCCGTCGAGCTTCCGCCGCTGCAGACCATGAAGGCCCCACACTTCCGGAATGGGCTCAATGCCGAGAAGAGGAATAGTCTCGCTCGTGTCCCGCCCGGAGACGATCACCACGCGAGTGTGGCCGCCGCAAACGATCTCCTGCAGGAGCCGTGCAATACCCGGATACGGGAACGCCAGGTGGCGCTCTACACGAAAAGGCGCCAGGGTGCCATCGTAATCGAGCAGCAGCAGCGATTGCCGCGCTTGCATGACTCCGTTCAGAAACCGCTCGATGCACACCTCTGGCTCCGGTTTCAAGACCTCACTCTCCTTTTCCGTAACGGGGTTCCGAATCACGCAACGAAGGTGCTCGCCCGAAGTTTCTCGTGCGCGTCTTCCACGACATCCAGCCGGACTTCACAGAGCTCGGTGATTAGATTCCCTGCCCACCGGTAAATGTTGTGTTCTTTGATGGTTCGGCGCATACGTTGCACGCGCAGTTGTTTCTCTTCCGGTTCCATCTCGAGCGCAACCCGGATCGCTTCCGCGGACTGATCGATATCGTACGGATTCACCAGCAGTGCGTCGCGCAGTTCGCGCGCGGCGCCGGTGAACTGGCTCAGGATCAGCACGCCGCGTTCGTCCCGGCGCGCCGCCAGAAATTCCTTCGCGACCAGGTTCATGCCGTCGTGCAGCGATGTAACCAGACAGAGATCCGCTGCGCGATAGTAAGATGCGATCTCAGTGTGGCTATGTTGCCGCTTCAGGAAAATGATGGGCTTCCACTTCCCGGCCTGAAAGCGCCAGTTGATCCGGTCGGCTTCGGCTTCCACCTCGGCCAGCAGGTCGTGATAGCGTTTGATGTGCGTCCGGCTGGGCGCTCCAATCTGCACGAATGTGAATTTTCCCTGATAGGTTGGATATTTCTCCAGAAACCGCTCGATCGCCAGGAAGCGCTCCAGGATTCCTTTGGTATAGTCGACCCGGTCCACACCGATCCCGAGCAGAGTTCCCTCCGCGCCGACACTGCGCATCAGCGACGCGCGCTCCAAGGACGTGACACCCTGCTTGTCGCCTTCCGTTGGTTCGTCGTCCGTCAGGTCTACACTGATGGGGAAAGGGCGAACCATGGTGCGATGGTCCTGACGCAGGACCGAAAAGTGTTCCCAGTCCACGCGCGATTCCACCACCCGGTCCACCGTCTGCAGGAAGTTGTTGCAGTGCGACTGTACGTGAAAACCGATGAGATCCGCGCCCAGCAGGCCGTCCACCAACTCCCGCTGCCATGGGCAGATGCCAAAGGCTTCTGGGTTCGGCCACGGGATATGCCAGAAGATGGCCACCCGCGCGTCTGGCCTGTTCTCCTTGATCAGCCGCGGGAGCAAAGCGAAGTGATAATCCTGGACCAGAATCACCGGATTGGGCGTGTCTTCGATTTCCTCCAGCACCGCGTCCATGAACCTGCGGTTGACGTCCTGATAGTGCTGCCAGTCGGACGCACGAAAGATGGGGCGGGTATGCGCGATATGACAAAGAGGCCAGAGACCCTCGTTGGCAAAACCATAGTAGTAGCCTTGCTCCTCCGCCTTGCTCAACCACACGCGTCGCAGGGTATAGCGAGGATCGTCGGGCGGAACGCGCAGGCGATCATGCGCATCCACCGTTTCCATATCGGCATCGCCGCTGCCGTGCGCGATCCAGGTACCGTCGCAGGCGTTGAGAACGGGCTCCAGCGCGGTCACCAGGCCACTGGGCGGCACCACCACATGCGGCGACTTCCCATTCCGCTGGTGAATGTAAGGTTCGCGGTTGGAGACCACGCAAAGCCGGCTGCCGTCGAGGCGAGTCCGGATGTGCACGGAAAGCCGGTCCTTTGTCCACATCGACACTCCCGCTTCCCGCAGACGAGCTTCGTTTTCGGCGGCGCTGCGAGCCTGGTTCAGACTGTGTGTCAGCGTGGCCACTTCTCGCGCCAGCGGTCGGAACAGATCCATGTCCGGCATTTCCTGGCGCGATGAGACTCTCCCCGTACGCAAAGCCCGCATCCATTGCGCTGCGCGCGCGCTGAACCCGCTCATGCTCCAGCGTACGATCAGCAAAGTGATCAGAACGATCAGAAACACCTGCACCAGCACACGCAGAAAATCTTCCCGCCACACGCGCAGCATCTGTGCGTGGATGTAGCTGGCATCGTGCACAATCGCCAGTCCACCCACCAACACCTCCTGGTGGTGAACGGGTACCGCGAAAATCAGAACCGGAATTTCTCCCAGCTTAACGAACGAACTCTGATCGTTATCCTGCTGGATGGCTTGCGTCACCGCCTGCGGGCTCGCCGTGAGCATCTTCCTCAGGTCTGGGGTCATCGCGACCACCTGAGCCTGCCGGTCATAGACTGCGACCCCAATCAAATGCTCACGATTTCCAAAGCGCTGCACCAGACGCTGCAGGGCCTGGTTCGAACCCGACCCCAAAGCTCTCTCGACATTGCCGGCCAGACTCTCGCCCAGCACCTCAGACCGGCGCACCAAGTCGCGGCGGAGTGTGCGCTTTTCCCCAACCACCTGGTAGTAGGAGAAAGCAAGCGAAACCAGCGTTATGCCGAGAATCAAAGAAACAATGAGTCGAACACTCAACAACCGCATGCATGGACCTCCTGCCGCGAGTTTTGTGATGTTCCTGGAATCGATGGGCGCGCCCCGGGTGCCGGGTTCGGAAGATCGAAAGGGAGGGGAAGGCGCGCGGTCCGTCCCTCGCTCAGGGAACGGCTCCTATGATGTTCATGCCCTCTCCTTAAGTTGTATGCCCACGAAGGTGCAACTGTTCTTCCAATACAAAGGCCGACGCTAAATCGTTGAAATGCCGCTTACTTTATCATGGGAGGCGAAAATCGGTACAGTGCAAAGATGGCGGGCGCAGAGAAAACTGCCCGCACACTGTGAAGAATGCTAATAATCAAACGAATCGCTGCACGGCCCTTAGGAGGAACGTTCTTCCAGTATGTGTGTGGTCATCGAGACAAACACCAGGGGTCGTATCGCCAAGTTGCGTCAGGGCATGATATCGGGGGAGGAGAGACTCCACGACTCCGTCTCGACCTCTGAGTGTTCGGGGCTAGGACGCCGGCTCAATACTCTGAATACGGATGGTGCCGGTACTCATGTCGAGGCTGCCCACGATCTTGACCTGCTTTCCCTCGAATTGCTTCGCTTTTTCTTGATCGTCAATCTGGTAAGTCTTATGGTCCGACGCCTTCAAAACGTATCTGCCATCCTCCTTCACAATTGTGCCGGTCACGGTTTGTGCGGACGATTGCTGTTGGGCGTCCGTGTTTACTGGCTGTCCAGGCTGCTGACGATCGGGCTGTTGACGATCCGGTGGTTGGCGATCCGGCTGTTGTTGCTGTTGCTCCTCGGGAAGGGGAGCCGGATCCGGCCTCGGCTGAGGCATGGGCTGTGGGTTCTGTAGTTCGGACCATGCGATCAGTTGTCCACCAAGGTTGGAATCGGGAGCGGTACCCGGATTCTGTGCGAATCCTGCTTGAGCCAAACACAACAGGAACGCCAACGTGACGAGGATACTTGTCTTGCCGTTCATGGACCTACCTCCAGGAGACAAACCAGCACGCAAAAACGAAAAAGCAGGTACAGCTTTACGCGCAATTGAGGTGCCATTACCAAAGTTTCGTGTTATCAGACAGATACTCCTTGACATTTACCCGACCAGGGAAGTTTCTGCTGCTCTGGTAGCTACTTTTTACGCCGATTTCTCTACAGTGTTTCCTGTATATGGGCGACTGTGTGCTCGGACCAGACAGGTATGTTGCAGGCGTTCGCGAGGCGCAGCATGTTTCCCAATTGAAACCGCCCCTGGCACCGTGGAACCAAGATCTCGTGAATGAGCGATTTTTATTCCGACGGCGCATAGTAGCCGGTCTTCGCGTAGACACGAAGCGGCGGTAATCCTTTTACCGCCCGGAGCCGGATCTTGATCTTGTGCCACTTGCCGTTCCGCGGCGAGTTCTCGGGGCGGTAGCCAATTACGTATTGGTTGCGCAGTTGCATTCCGATCGCCCGTGCTACAGCCGGCAGATCGTTGGGATTATCGATCGTGAAGCTGCGTCCCCCGGTGATCTCCGTGATGTCCCTCAACAACCAGGGTCCCGCGCGCTCCTCTGCGGTGACAAAGTAGTGGTCGTAGATTCCGACGCCGTAAAGGAGTACGTCGGCCTCTTTCACCAGGGATTTGATCTCGCCCTCGGTGTAACGGCTGTGATTGTCACCGCCGTCGGAGATGATCAGCAGCGCCTTCTTTGCGTATCTTGCCTGCCGCATCTTCTTAAGGCCGAGGTAAATTGCGTCGAGCAGCGCCGTTTGCCCTTTGGGGAAGGCGTACAGCAATTTCGCTTGCACGTCCTCCACCGAAGTGGTGAACTCGCTGACCTCTTTGGGCCGGTCAGCAAACGTAATCAAGAAGAACTCATCCTGTGGATTCGCGATCTTGAGAAACTCGATGACTGCCTCGCGAGCACGCTCAATCTTACTGTTCATGCTGCCGCTCATATCGAAGATCACTCCCAGTGAAACGGGTGCGTCTTCCCTGGAAAAATGTCTGATCTCCTGTTGGTTCTTGCCCTCAAAGACCGCGAAATTCTTCTGGTCGAGCCCAACGACCAAACGCTCCTGGGGGTCGGTGATGGTCACCGGCACGAGCACCAAGTCCACGTCTACCTTGATGGGTTTGGTATGGGTGTTAAGCGATGCATCCATCCCTTCGTCTTTGACTGTGAGGGCCGGCGTCCGAAGTTCACTGGGCGGACTGATGTGGACTTCGTCGAGAGTGCTTTGGGCATGACAGTAAACTGGGAGCAGTCCCCCGACCAGCAGCGACAACGGTGCGCAAACAAGCGCGATCCGCGCAAACAGCCTTTCAAATCTGCTTACCACGGTGGCTCCTTGGCGACTCGTAGTGGAAGCTCATCACGTAATGGAATACCGCTCCGCTGGAGAATAGGCAATCCCGCAGCGACTGTAATTATGCAGCCGTGTTTCTGTAAGTGGCAGCCTGCAGGAGACGAGGAAAATTGCCGGTATTGTTAAGATTGCCTGAGCAAGGGCCCCGTACTTCGTGCGACTTCCTTGCAGTCCCCTGGCGGATCTGAGATGGGCAATGACCCCCCAGTTCCAGGGCTCGAGCCTTGTGCGGAATCTTCAGGACTGCTGGGAGGCTCAAGATGGGGAGGAATTTTTTGTTCCGCGAGCGTCGCTTGAATGATCACCCACTGGATGTCCGGCCGTCGACAGGGGACTAGAATCGCTTCAAACGCACCGAGTCGTATCGCCTTCGTATATTCGTTTACATCACGAAGTATCGCGACCAGCCGCACCGGAGGTGTCTTCGAAGTGGCTGCATCCAGCAGATCGGTAAGACCGCCATCCAGCACATGGTTTTCGCAGAAAACCAGCCCTATGGATTGCTCCAGCAGGATTTTTTTGGCTTCTGAGATCGTGGAGGTAAAAATCGTCCCCAGCCCCCAGGGCCCAACAACGTCAGCCAGAGTTCGACGACACTCAGGGTCGGAGCCCACCACGAGGACCGAGGGCAAGTCCATCCATGCCTCCCCTGCCCTCTCTGAATACTGCCAATGGCCGCATCCCCGCAATCCGGTGATCGCTGTAGTCTCGCTGGGCGCAGTCCGGTACGCGCATCACCGCGGGAGAGCGAACGTCATGCAGCACTCGGTTCGGTACCCTCCAACGCCGCGCCGGCATGGGAAGGCGGAACCTGAACGATGTTGTTGCGCACGGCATACAGCACCAGTTGACTCACCGAGTGGAAATTGAGTTTGCGCATGATGTTGGACCGATGGGTTTCCGCGGTCTTAACACTCATGCCCAGCACGGCGGCAACTTCCTTCGTGGTCTTGCCTTCCGCCAACAGTTGGACGACTTCGCGCTCGCGCGGAGTCAGGCGGTCTCGCGCCGGTTCCGGGGGCGTCGCAGGACTCTTGCCATTCAGATAACCGTTCAAGACGATCTCTGCCACCTTGGACGTGAAGAAAGTCCGGTGATGTTGCAGGGCTTCCACGGCTGCAACCAGGTCGCGGGCCGCGTCCGACTTGAGCAGGAAGCCCCGGGCCCCGGTATTGAGTACTTCGCGCATCACCTGCTCCGATTCGTCAATCGTCAGAACCAGGACGGTGGCTTGCGGATCGTCCCGTAAGATTTGACGAGCCGCGTCCAGGCCATTCAGGTTCGGCATCCCGATGTCCAGGATCACCAGATCGGGTTTCAGTTGCGTGGCCTTGTCGACCGCGTCGCGGCCGTCGATGGCTTCGCCGCAGATCTCCCACCCCGGATGCGCTTGAAGAAGCGCGCGCAACCCATGTCGTACGACCTCGTGATCGTCCGCAATCAAGATACGGAGTCCTGTCTTCATGCATCACCTCCAACCGGAAGAATGGCTGCTACGGTGGTCCGCTGTTCATTCGAGCTGACTTGCAATTGCCCGCCCAATTGCCGCACTCGTTCGCGCATGCCCGCAATTCCCACTCCCAGTGCCGCCCAGTTGCCGTTGCAACGCCGCAGTTGTTCCGGGGGGATTCCGCGGCCGTAGTCGGTCACCTCGACACTCACGCTCTCGGCATCCGATGTCAGCCGGATATTGGCGGCCGGACTCCCGGAATGGCGATGGATATTGGTGAGGCTTTCCTGAACCACACGAAAGAGAGTGGTCTCAAGATCGGCGGGCAAGCGGCTAAAGTCGTCCGGAACGTCCAATTGAACACGAATGTCGCTGCGCTCGACGAAGCCTTGGACATACCAGCGCAATGCCGACAGCAGACCAACTTGATCGAGCAGGGGCGGGTGCAACAGATGCGAGACGGTTCGGGTGTCGTTCAGACACTGATCGGCGAGAGCAAGACTTTCCGATAACGCTTTCGTCACCTTCGCATCGAGAGCCAACGTGCTTGTGTCTTTCTCCAGGATTTCCAGATTGATCTTGAGTGCCGCCAGGCACTGGCCGATGCCGTCATGCAGCTCGCGCGCCAGGCGACGTCGTTCCGCATCCTGTAATTTCAAGAGCCGTCCTGAAAGCCCGCGCAGCATGGCTTCGCTTTCGCGGAGGGCTTCCTCAGCTTTGGTTCGCTCCGTGATGTCCAGCATAACCAAACCGAACTCGTAGAGTTCTCCATTCCGATTTGCGACGGGGAAGCAGGAGGTTATCCAGTGTCCGGACTCCGACGGTTCGTTCGGCTTGCGCCCCATGAGTTCCTGGTTCAGGATTGGCTTGCCCGTAGCTGCAACTTTGCGCAGCCAACCCTCGACTTGAGGACCGAGCTCACACAGCACTTCGACCGCGGTTTTCCCCAACGACCCCTCGACCGTCTGACCAGTCATAGCGCACAAAGTACTATTGAGCTTTTGGCAGCGAAATTCAGTGTCGAAGATCGCCAAACCGACGGGGGTAGTCCGGAAAAAGGCGTTCATGAGTTCTTCCCGCCGTTGTAGTTCCTCCTCTACTTGCTTGCGCTCGCTGATATCGCGGATGATTTTTGCAAATCCTCGAACCTGTCCGGCATCGTCGCGCAGAGGTGTGACGACGGCGTTGGCCCAGAAATGCGATCCATCCTTACGCACGCGCCAAGCTTCTTCTTCGTATTTGCCTTTGTCGGCGGCGATACGCAGGCAACGCTCCGGCCTGCCTTGCGCAACGTCCTCGTCGGTGTAGAAACGAGAAAAATGATGGCCTAAAATTTCCGACGGCCAGTAGCCTTCGATCCTCTCTGCGCCGGCATTCCAACTGACAACCCGCCCTTCGGTGTCGAGCATGAAGATGGCGTAATCCTTCACACTTTCCACGAGCGAGCGAAAGCCCTCTTGCGTCTCGGTGAGCGCCTCTTCGGTCTCGATTCTTTGCTTTTGTTCCCGCGCCCCCTGGTGAAAAACCACGGCCAGGAACAGAAGGCTGAGCGTCGTCTCCAGAGTCAGAGAGCCAACGGCATAGCGGTATTGTTTGCGCGACTCCGTTCGCAGAGTTTGTAATCGCTCCCGCTCTCCGTTGTCCAGTTGGCCAGCCAAATCGGCGGTTTCTTCCACCAACGTCCCATTTTCGCTAGTCATCGCCACCGGGTGCAAAGCATGCGCGGGTCCGTTCGACTCCGGCCACAGTGACTGCCGCAACAGGGTCAGCCTCTCGTCTACGGAATGTTGGAAGCGGGCAAAGGTACGCTGCTGGGTGGGGCTGTTCCGAAGGAGCGGCCGGAGTTCACCGACTCGTGGCGAGACTCCACTCAGGGCGGAATAGTAAAGGCGCAGATCGCGATTGTCTCGGTGCTGGAGGTAGGCGTTGCGCGCGCTATCCGCAACCGTCAGGTCGAAAAGAATCTCCCGCAATATAGTACGGGTGACCTGACTTTGCAACAGAGATTTCTGTACAGCCATCAACTGGTGTGTGGCCCAGTAGGAACCGGCTGCGACGCCAATCACTACGCCGAGGACCATACCAAATGCTAGACGAGCCTTCCTGTCGGTCGCGATCATAGTGACCTTGTTCGGGGCCCATTCGATTGTTTGATTCACACCCAAAAATTACCTAAGCATCCTCACTTCCAAAGTACTAAATGACTCCGCATCAGTGCGTTATGTAGGAGCGCGTGGGTTGAACATGTAATTTCTTCCGGCAGTCACTGCAAATTTGTGGCGGAGGACGAGCTAAAACGCGCCGTATCAATATCCGGCTTCGGCGACTTTCACATTGTGTCGCTTTTTGTTCATACAGCAACACCCCCCATCGATTACAGGCGCAACCGGATAGACCCTCGCTTCGTTTGTTTTTATGCTCTCAACTCGCAATCGCCTCTGACTCACATCCCAGGCGTGCGAGAAGTGATCCCAAGCAGTCGCAGTAGCAGAAGCAAGAAATAGGAGGCCACTGTGAGTACTTGCGTCGTTCAGGTAACGAATGATGTCCCTGGAGCAGTGAAGGCGGTCCCTGCAGCGAAGAGGGATTGCGAACTTCAAATCGTCTTCCGTGCCAAGCGGGGTGACGAGCAGGCCTTCGCGGCTCTCTTTGAAGCCCATAAGAAACGCGTCTACGCTCTCTGTCTGCGGATGACCGGAGACATCGCCGAGGCGGAAGACTTGACCCAGGACGCATTCATCCAGGTCTTCCGAAAGATCGACGCCTTCCGCGGCGACTCCGCCTTCTCCACCTGGCTCTACCGGGTGGCGGTCAATACGGTGCTGATGAAGCTCCGCAAACGCAAAACCCGCGAGGTCTCCTTGGATGAGCCCATCTGCCTGGAGTCCTCGTTTGTGGCGCGCGAATATGGCGGTCATGATCTGCATTTGCAGGGAACCATTGACCGCATCGCACTCATTCGAGCGATCAGCGAACTCCCCAGAGGCTATCGCGAAATCTTCATTCTGCATGAAGTGGCCGGATATGGGCACCAGGAGATCGCGCGGCTACTGCAATGCTCCATCGGCAACACCAAGTCCCAGCTGCACAAAGCCAGGCTGAAAATTCGTGAATTCCTGCTGGCAGAGAAGAGAAGAGACGTCACGGTGCAGTCAGTGTCCAGAAGATCGAAAGCCAGCCAACCCGGAGTGGTCGGATTGATTACAGGCGCCGTGCGTTCTCCACAACCGGCGTCAGAGCGGGCGTGAAGTTCCTCGAAGTCGCGAGAAAATCGACCGAGCGATTGGGAACCGAAATCTGTGCGGAGTCCTTCGCCTCAGTTTGTTGCCGGGGTTGGCTATGATCGCCGCTTTGGAGTTGAAGGGCACCGGCAGTGACAAGGGTCCAGTCCCGCCGCGTCAGACTACCCTCCCCGGACAAAACGAAAAGGGACCCGAATCGGGCCCCTCTCTTTCTCTTTGCCTTCGTCTCGTCTTGCTTCACCGTTCTAGGACGAAGGCGCTTCAATATTGGTAACGTGGATGGTGTTAGTCGCTGAATCCAGCGTTCCGGTTACTTTGACGCTCTTGCCGACAAACTGTTTGGCTTGGTCGGCATTATCCAGCTTGTACGAGGTGCCTGCGTCATCCCTCAACACCAGGTCGCCTTTGGACTTCGCGATCTTGCCCACAAAAATTTGGGTGGTTTGACCCTGGGCGGATTGCTGTCCCATCGAAGGTTGGGACTGCGCGGTTGGATCTTGCGACCCTGGCTGCTGCCCCTGCTGTCCATAGAGCGGAATTCCGGCGAGACTGACGAGGAGAACTAGCAACCCCAGCAGCCTGAGGAGAGTGAGAGATCTCATAAACTTCCTTACCTCCAAATGTGGGTTTTTCTACATGGGTTAGAAACGCAAACATGGGGCCAAACTCAAGTGCGCGAAACGAAGAGGTTATTAGGCTGGGACCACACGACGCGTGAAATCCTGACCGCAAGACGAGTAACTTTTGCGTGCCCGCCGCCACATTGTGGTGCGGTGATCGCACAATGCCGGGCGCCACTTAGCTTCACGTCCATACAGGTTTTGCTGTACTCCGGGGCGATGGAGTGAAGGCCAGGGTGCGCGCAACTTGTCTTCATTGTGGCGTGTGTTTCAAGGAGTAATGTATGAATATGGCCGAGGCGATCAGTTCTCTCAAGCCTGCTCTTCGATGCTCGGAAAAACGAGGACTTGCGATATGCCCCCACATTACAGGATGTCCCCGATGGCTTCATCCGTCCGACCCTCGTAAGGTGGACAGAAATTCCCGCAAGGTGTGTCAGCGGGCGAAAGGAACGGTCATGCCGAAGAGCCACAAGACCCAGAAGCAGGATGGGAATGGAAGAGACGACGTTGACCTGTCGCATGTGCGATGGGTCCTTCAACTCCGAGCACGAGCTAAGAGATCATCGGCAAACCGCCCATGCTGCTGAAGGGAGTAGCCGAAGAGGTTCTCGCGAGAATGAGCCCGACGAGGACGAACAAGAACAAGAAACAGCTGCATGCATGAAAACAACAGGTTCAACCCACAGCGCCAACCCAAAGACCTAAGGTGTGCCGGGCGGCATGCGCGGTGAAGCCCGGCACATACTCTCACATACTCTACAGCCTTGCCATTTGGCGAGGCCGGTGAAGTTGCCGGCCTGAGCCTCACGACTAGAAAGTTAATGACGAACCGCGCCCGTTTCAACGAATAATTAAGGTTTCTCCTGTGGAGGCTTGGACCCTTTCGAGTGCGCTGGCGGCTGTTTGGCCTGCAACTTCTGCTGTTCCTTTTCGTGTCTTTGCTGCAATTGCTGCGTTTGTTGCTGGTGTCGCTGCTCGACCTGCTGCCTTCTCGCGTCATCAGCTTTCCGCTGCGCCAGTCGCTGGTGCTCTTGCTCCTGTTTCTGCTGGAGCCTTTGTCGTTCCTGGTCCTGCCTCGCGCGTAGCTTTTCTTGCTGTTGCTGGTATCCCCGGTCCAGCCGCGGGTTCCCAGTGTTTGGAGGAGCCGGGCGTCCTCCAGGCGGAAGGTCGCGCGGATGAACGGCAGTGCTGGGGCGGCGAGGCGCGTTGTTCTCTGGACGCGGAACGGGCCTATCTTCCCTTGGCTGAGCTGCGGCACGATTGGCGGCAGGGTGATAAGGCCCTCCTGCCTGTTTGGCCGGTACGACGCCGCGGCCGCTAATCGCTCCCGGCTTGGGAGTAGCCGCAACTGGCGGCTTGCCCTGGTTCACGGAAGCACGCAGCTGCCGGTTCGCGCGGGCAGCCTGGACATGTTGAGTTTGAGCGGCCACCGGCGGGATATGTCTTTCATGTGCCGCCGCTTCTTGTTCGCGCGTCGGACGCGCATTGACCCCACCGTTGCTTCCGTTGTAGCTGACGCGGCTCGCCGTGGTGCGGTTGATCACCGTTGTGTTGTAAACGTTGTGAATCACCGTGATGTTCACATTGTTCACCGCACGGTTGTAGAAAAACCGGCCGTGGTCCCAACGCCCACCTTGGTAGCCTTCTCCGAAGTAACCGAAACCATAATTGATCCCGCCATAGAAACCGACCCGCGGACCCCAGTAACCTTCATGGAAAACAAAGCCGTTGCCGATCCAAGCCCAGTACCCTGGGGTCCAGAAGAACCCGATTTCCGGCGCCAACACCCACGTACCCGGCACCCAATAGTAGTCGTCGTAGTCATAGTCGTAGGTCCAGTACCCGGGCACCCAGATAAAACCTTCACCGGGACAAAGAGGCTGTTCATACACGGGCAGCGGGGGCGGACCGATGGTGATCGACACGCCGATCTGCGCGAACGATGCGGCGGATAATGCCAACATCACAATTGCGAACAACGATGCGCCGAACGACAGTGAACGAATGGAGCGAATGGCCATTCTTTTTCTCCTTGCCCCATTTATCCTTCGCGTGCCCGGTATTGCGGTGCTTTGCGGGCTGCGCGGATTGAGGAGCGCGACTTTCGGTCTTAAGACACCCCCGAGCCGATTACGAAACCTTACCAGCGCGTGCGCTCGGTGTTAGCCCTGCCAAACATGTTTACCGCAGGAGCAGGACACGGTATCGGTAGGCCGTTGCTTGGTTAGTTGCTGTCTGCAAACTGGGCAAGGTTTAGTCATCACATACGTCATGATCTTGGCTCCTAGGTTACGTCTAAACCGCCGGTTCAGGGATGATGCACGCCATGTGCCAGAATATTCGGCGCCTCGCGAACCTGGCACTGCTCCCGCGCCAGAGTCAGGTCGCCGCGCATGCCGCGATGCCAGAGCCCAATATGCTGCTGGTTCATTGTGTTGAAGCGTGAGGTCCATCGCCCATGTACCCCCCCCGGGTAGTGGAGGCCCTGGAGAGATACGAGATAGTGGAGGCCGATATCGGGTCTCTTCAACTTCGCCGTCAGGTGAATTTCTTTCTGCTTGTCCAAGGGCTACAGCATTTGCTGTAGCGCAGATTTGCTCGGCCCTCACCCAAAACTCCCTGCGCCTCGATGGATCAGCGGCTTACCGTGCACAAAATGCAAGGTGCGAATCGATGGCACAGCTCGTGCTCTCTAGCAACCAAACAAGGCTGGGAGAAAAATATGCTGACTGTACATATTGAAAACATCGGCGAAATGGCCGTTATTGAGTGCGAGGGCAGAATTGTCCGGAGCGAAGCCGCTTTCAAATTACGTGAGGCTGTCAACTTGCAATGCGACGCACGAATCGTTGTGCTTGATCTCTCGGAAGTTTCCGCCATCGAAGGCGGAGGTCTAGGCATGCTCGTGTTTCTGCAGCGATGGGCTCACGACCACGACATTCGACTGAAGCTGTTCAATCCGCGCCAATCTGTGCGGGATAGGCTGGAGCAGGCCAGCTCGATGCGAGAGTTCGACATCGTTACGCTCGACGAAATGATGGCTTTGCTCGCTCACTTCGGCGGCCAGTACGCACGAGCCGCTTGAGCCCATATTGAGCGGCGCTGGTCCTTTGACAGGTTTACAAAACCTCGCCCGCTTGCCGAACGGACGAATTCTCGCTGTTTCTCAACCGACAGCGATTCCATCAATGTCTGGCGAGAATTGCAGCCGAATAGCTCCGCTTTCGCCGCCCGCGCGACAAATCCCCGCCCATCGGCCAACCGCGACGATTTTCGGATATCCTGTAGGTTCTGAACACGGTGTCGGACAGGAACAGACAGCGGTTTTCCATTCGCGTGTGCCGAACTACGTGCTAAGCTTTGTCGGTTTTGGTGCGCGATAATAACGGTCATGGAAACGGACGCTCAACCCCAACCCCAAGAACCTGAGCAGGTCGAAAACCCACGCCTGGTCGCGGCCATAGCGGAGCTGTCGGGAAAGCAGAGCGACGAAAACTGGCGACATTTCTATAAAGAACTCATGGAATCGACTTTCTTGCTGGTCGCGGCGAACCCGGCGGGCGACGGCGCCGCGGGCGAGCTGCCCCGAGCGAAGGCCCTGCAAGTCGCCTTTGTGGCGTTGCGCGACGATGTGGGGCAGGTAATGGTGCCGGCCTTCACTGATACACCTACTCTACAGACATGGGCGCCTGCAGGACATCCGTGGATGGTGGTGCCCGCTCCTGCCCTGTTGCGCGAGATTGTCAAGAACCCGGCCGCACAACTGGAAATAAACCGCCACGCCGAAGGCCAATGGCGAGTGACGCACGACGAAATCGTCGCCCTGGTCAAGGGTGAGGTCCCACAACGCGCAGTTTCCGCTGAGGCGCTGGAGGAGATGATCCTCCACCCGGAGACAAGTATAAAACCGCTCCCTGGCAATTGGCCGGCGGAGTTGATTTCGGTCTTATGGAATGCGCTGGTTTTGCAACGGGCCGTGGTGGATGCCTACGCCTTTGACCTGAGTTTGGGCAATTCTAGGTACGCCGTGGTTGGTCTGCGGTTCACCGAAAAACCCGACCCGGCGTTCTTCACAGAGACAAGCGACAAGCTGCTCGCGCTAGGGAAAAGACTTCTCCCTCCCGGCCAGTCATTGGAAGGCATGGCGCTGAACGAGCGGGACGTGCTGGCCCGGGTGGCGAAGTCGGTGGAACCATTCTTTGCACGGCGCTGAATAGCGAGAAGAAGATATTCGGCTTCGTTCGGCACCGATGCGCGCGTGCACCGCTCCGGATCTGATTTCACCCCAGATGATCGGGAGTTTTGGGTAAGGGCACCTCAGGGGCTAAAGCCCGCATTTTTGGCGAGTCTTGGCGGCACTGCTGAAGCCGTGCCCTACCCAAAACCGATTTTCGAAACCAGTTCTAGCCGGTTCCAGTCCTTAGCGCGGGAGCCCCGGGTTCTCGCTGCTTCAGTACGCGGCGAAGCAGCTTTCCTGTGGGGGTACGCGGGAGTTCGTTTACGATCACGATTTCCCGAGGCAGCTTGTAGGTCGCAATCTTGCCCTTGCAGAAGGCGATCAGATCTTCGGAGCTGAGAGTCTCCCCAGCCTTCAGCACCACGAATGCTTTGGCAATCTGGCCGCGCACTTCGTCGGGCACTCCGATGACGCCGACGTCAGCAACGGCTGGGTGCTTGGCAAGTGTGACCTCAATCTCCTCAGGCCCGATTCGGTAACCGGAACTCTTGATGATGTCATCCTCGCGCGACACGAACCAGAAGTAGCCTTCGTCATCCACCAGCACGAAATCACCGGCCCGGTTCCAGCCCTCCGAAGTGAGGGCGTGGCGCTGCTTGTCGGGGTCGCGCCAATAGATCGTGCCGGTAGGTCCGCAGGCGACAAAATGACCGATGTTGCCGGTCGCGGCTTCCTTTCCCTCTTCGTCAATCACTTTCAGTTCGTAGCCTGGTACGGCCTGGCCGAAGGAGCCAGCCTTGGCTTTGCGGCTGACCACGTTGGAGGCGAAGACATACATCATCTCCGTCGTTCCCAGCCCCTCGAAGATCTCCAGCCCAAATTTGTCCTTCCACGCTTGATAGGTCGGAGCCGTCAGGCTCTCGCCGCCGCCGGTACAGACGCGCAGACTGCTGAGGTCGTATCTCTTTCCCGCGTCCGGCAACTGCAGCATCTTTCGGTAGGCGGTGGGGGCAAGAGTCAGGATGGAGACTTTATGCTTTTGGATCGTGTCGAACATTTTTTCCGGGTCGAACTTGGCGATCAGCGAGGCGGCCGCGCCGAACCGGAAGGGGATGGTGGCATAACTGGAGTAGCCCGCGCCAAATGCCAGTGGAGCGGACCCGCCGATGACGTCGTTCTCCGTGACTCGCCAGCCGTACTTCCCGAAGCTGTCGGGCACGATCAACAATTCTTCCACGAAGTGGACAGTCCCTTTCGGCCGTCCGGTTGTGCCCGAAGTGTAGAGGAGCAGGCCCACGTCTTCGCGTTTGCGGAGCACCGGATCGAGGGTTGGGCTGCCCGACTGCAACAGTTCGCCATAAGCGAGGAATCCCTTGGCCTTGGCGTCGGCAGCATCGCCCCCCACCACAATGATGTGCTTGACAGTCTGAAGGTTCTCGCGCGCGGCTTCGACTTCCCCCAGAAGCGCGCTGCTGACGATGATCGCAACCGCCTCCGAATCGTTGGCGACATGAGCGATCTCGGCACGCGAAAACAGAGGTGACGTCGGAGTGCAGACCGCTCCCAGCTTGAGGATCGCAAAGTTAGCGACCAGCGCAGGCGGTATGTTGGGCATTCGCAGGATGACGCGGTCGCCTTCCTGCACTCCCAGTTCGCGCAACGCGTTGGCAAACTTGTTCGCCTGGGTCAGGAGCTGATTGTAGGTTATTCGCTGGTCCTCGAAAAGCACTGCGGCGCGATCACCCCGGCCAGCTGCCACGGCCTTGCCAAGCAGTTCCTCCGTAGGGTTGAAGCGCTCGGCATAGGTGGCAAATTCCGGCAGGGTGTAAACACGTTTCGGCCACAGCTCGCGCGGGGGTAAATGATCAGCCATCTGAGAATTCTCCTTATCCGGCTACTTTGGCGGTCGGAGTCTCGGCGTTTTCCGTGACCAGATCTTGTAACGCCTGTTCCACACGGATCGTCCCGCGCTGGGCATCGTTCCTCGGGAAGGCCATCACCGGATAACGCTCGCCTTCGAAGACCAGCAACGCCGGCACAGTAGTTCCGAAGTCATCGACCAGAGCGCCCTTGAAACCGAAGACCGGACGTACGCTCGCATCCGGCCCGCTGACCGACTTGTGATAAATCGGGAACCGGTCCTTGATGCCGGCAACGTCGATGGCTTTGCAATCTATCCCCGCACCCTGGAGATCTTTCACCAACTGCAGAGCCCGTTTGATGTCGCACGGAAACGTCTCGCCCGGCTTCTGGGTAGAGCTATAGTAAAACTCCACTCGCTTGGCGCCAGCCGGTCCGGCTGCGGCCGCGGCCTTGGCGGCTACGGGTTGGGGCGGCACATAGACCTTGCCGCTGTCTTCGAAGACCTCACACTCCGTCCAGCCTTGCAGCGTAATTGAGAGTGTAAACGGCCACTCCCGCTTCGTGCACTTGCCGAGGTAGGCCTTCTGAATATTGGGATCCAGCGCCGGACGCAGATGCGTGCAGCGTACACACAGGCACTCAGTGTTGTAATTAGCCATGGTTGTCTCCAGTTATCCTTTACCGAGATCCGGCAACGATGAATTTCGGTTTGCTGCCCACAAGGTCTTCCTTCTTCAGCGGATGACCGCTGATGATGTTGCCCCGTACGTTGCGTTCGATAGGAATTGGTTTACAGACCGCGTCCTTGCGGGCGCGCGGCGCGGACCGGGTCAGTCCCGGACCGGAAAGGGGAGAATAGTCCGGCTTCTCGGCGAAGCCGGGCAACAAATCCGCGGTACCTTTCCCTTCCTCGGGCCCGGCCACACACGCCCCTCCCGAGGTTTCAATGCGCCAGATCGTACTACATCCGGCGCACTGCGTCGTGCCCTTGAAGTTCCAGAAAGGATACGGATCGAGGAAATTCTTAGTTTTGCACTTCGGGCATATGAGCAGCATAGTTGGTCTCCGTCAAATACATTCTTGTTCTTCGAGTCGCCTGAGATCCGCAGGCGACAACCCGCACAACTCGCCCAGGATGCGTTCGTTGTCGGCGCCCACCGGCTTCAGCGCCCACTTCAGGCGCGGTGGCGTTGCCGACATCTTGTAGGCCGGTCCCTGATGCAGCAGTTCGCCGTAAGTCGGGTCGTCCAACCAGCGAACGGCTCCGCGCTCATTCCAGTGCGGGTGGTTGGCGACCTCTTTCGAATTCCACACCGGCTGATTCAGGATGTTGTTGGCGTCCAAGGCCGCCGCTACCTGTTCCTTCGTCTTATCCGCTGCCCACTTCTCCAGAGCCGGATAAATCTCCATCTGACTATCGGGTTTGATCCGGATATCAGCCTTGGCGTACTTGGTAGCCAGCGTACTTTCGCCCACTGCCTTGCAAAGGCGGGCGAAGTCCTTGTCGTCGTACGCGCTGATCAGAATATAGCCTTCTTCCAGTTCCTGGGGATTTTCGGACTCGGGGTGCGAGGACTTGCCGCACTTGATGATGCCGTGCACGCATAGCTGCGTATCCCAATTGCCCCAGCGTTCCCGGGTGATGCCGTGCCGTCCGTAGAGTGGCAAGGCATACTCGAGTTGGCGGGTGACGCCGTGCACCTGCGAGTACTCGGTAAACGTGCCCTCGCCGGAGACATGATCCCGCCAGTACAGCGCCGCCAGGACCTGAGTGGCGCCCATCATGCCGCCCCAGTAGTCGGCGAGCCAAATGGTGTGCTTGGCAGGCGCGCCGCCCATGAACTCCTGTTTGCCGGTCATGCCGAAGTTGCCGCCTTGCGACTGTCCGAGAATGTCGTAGGAAGCGCGCACACGGCCCGGGCCCCAGCCG
>WNGE01001015.1_pt1 | contig 36277 bp, 32 predicted proteins | sample 5400651 | NCBI WGS metagenome assembly WNGE01 (sample SAMN13153370, study PRJNA577476) | soil metagenome | isolation source: 60 cm soil or saprolite under grassland replicate 2 | place: USA:California | collected 2016-06-15
CCCGACATGCCTCCTCGGTGCCGAAGTTCGCTTCCAGTTCGGTCAGATTCCGGGGGTACTCTTCCGCCATCCCCGCACACTACATATTGCGGCTACCTGAGTCAAGCAGATACCCCTCTTCCGCGAAAATATTTGTTCAGCTTCGCCGGTACGTCGGAGATCTCACGCTGAAGTAAGTAGGCTGCGATGTGCGCGACCCTCTTCCACTCAAGCGACCGCTGAATCGCTTTGACTTTCTCTGCGTTCCGGTGCGGGGAATGCGGCGTCCCCGGCCACCAGTCCATGAGCTTGGTGACTTCCAATGCACAGAGACAGTGACTCTTGTTCTGCAGGTCCGCGGAAACGAACGGATTCTTTGGAACGATGACGGAAATGTGCTGGACGGACGCCCCGCCAGGTTTGCTCTTCATAACCTCAATTCCCCTTGGCACTCCGTGATCTTAGTGCGTGCCTTGCAGGTTGGCTGATGAAGACTACCCCTATCCGTCCCGTGGACTTACTCTGGAAAACCTCAGCCCCGCGATGCGCCTGCGAATGGAATTCAGCTTTCGTCAAATGTCGCGTCTTCGCGAACAAGAACGGCGCGATTATATCAATGAGCTCCTGCAATCGGCAGTGACTCATTTAAAGCGGCTGTCGGCTTGGGATCTTGGGCGCCCGCCTTCAGCGGCGGGACCCTTGCCATTCACCTCCCTTTCACCCGCAACAAGCAGAAAGCAACCAGCCACTACGCGCTCCCCGGCACCTTCCCCTTCAGCATCCGCACCACCCGATCGAAGTCGTCGATCGTCCCATACTCGATCGTGATCTTCCCCTTCCCCCTCCGGTCCCGGATCCGCACCTTCATCCCGAGAATGGTCTCCAGCGACCGCTGCGCCGCCCGCACATTCGGATCCACCCACCGCGCCCCGCCATGCTTCGGCTCGTCCGGCCTGCCCACCGGGGCATTTGAGGCGAGGAAAGCCGCAGAAAGCGGGGCAGATGAGACTACGTGGTTTCGGTCAATTGCCCCTTTAACAATCTCTCCAGGTAGACAGTCAGTTCAGTGACGTCGTAGTCTCCATTCTCCCAAGCCAAGTCAGCTGCTTTTAGGCCAGCGTAGTATGGCTCCCTATTTTCACGGATACGCTCCGGAACGGTTTTCTTGCCACCCAGCAATCTGCCTTGCTTCATGCATATGAGGTAGTAGCACGCAGCTCTGGCGGTCCTCCCATTACCCTCGATAAAGGGATGAATCCAGTTCAGTCGCCACAACGCATAGGCCGGAAGGAGTGTTGGATGTTCCTGAATCGTCCAATTTTCATGTATGACCGAAAAGAAGCGATCCATTTCACTCGGGACGCTCTTAAAATGCGGAGGAATGTGAGTTCCGACGCGGATCGGCTCCTCCCGATACCGTCCTCCAAATTGACAGATGTTGGAAACGGCTGCATAGTTCAATGCCCACAAAGTGTATTTGTCGAAAGCCTCGATCCCTTTCTTGAGGCCGATCTCTACGCAATTCGACAATAGATCGTACTGCCGTAGAAGATTCTGTTCCTGGATTTTAGTGAATAGGGCGGGATCGTCTTTCTCTCTTACCGACATAAACTTGAAAAAGCTGCTTCGACTACGGCAGCAGCTTAATTTTCTGTGCGGCCAGTCTGACGCTGTCCTTAGTGATGGATGCCTCCGAAGCCCGTGGAGCATTGCCGAACGCAAAACTTATGCGCTGCTCGTGCAACTCTTCTTCCGTGACGGGAGTGTCTCGCGAGGCGTCCAGTATCTTCTTCAAGTCTGGATCTGGTTCTACGGTCCGAGCGAACTGCTGCCGGTCTGCCATACTAGGGTCCCTCCGAGGATGCGAATCATACGCCTCTTCTTCGCCTAGTATAGTACCTCTTTTTCCCACAGGCGGCTTAGGATGTTGGGGACGGCCGCACAAAACACAAAAGCCGCAAACACTCGCTGCTGATTCTCACAAACAACCAGCAATCAGCAACCCGCGACTAGGCACTCCCCGTCACCTTCCCCTTCAGCATCCGCACCACCCGATCGAAATCGTCGATCGTCCCATACTCGATCGTAATCTTCCCCTTCCCCCTCCGGTCCCGGATCCGCACCTTCATTCCGAGGATGGTCTCCAGCGACCGCTGCGCCGCCCGCACATTCGGATCCACCCACCGCGCCCCGCCATGCTTCGGCTTGTCCTGCCTCTCCAGCGGCAGGTTCACTTCCTCCACCAGATCTTGCAGCGCTACGACCGACAGCTTCTTCTTGATCGCCATCTGCGCCGCTTTCGAGACCTGGCTCTCGTCATGCAACCCGAGCAATGCCCGCGCGTGGCTGTACGTCAGGTCTCCGCGCCGCAGCGCCGTTTCCACGTCGATCGGCAGCTTCAGCAGACGCATGTAATTCGAAATCGTCTCCCGCGACGCGCCCACCCGTTTCCCAATCTCTTCCTGCGTCAGGTGGAATTCTGTGCTCAGGTTCGCGAAGGCCTCGGCTTGTTCCAGGCAGTGCAGGTCTTCGCGCTGTAGGTTCTCGACCAGCGTCATTTCCGCGGCCTGCTGCTCCGATACTCGCTTCACAATCACCGGGATCGTCGTCTTGCCCGCCATCTTCGACGCGCGCAACCGCCGCTCGCCCAGGATCAGGATGAACCGCCCCTCCTTCCCCGGACGCACCACGATCGGCTGCAACACGCCCTGCACCCGGATCGAATCGGCGAGTTCCTGCAGCAGCTCCGGTTCGAACTCCTGCCGAGTCTGGTAAGGATTGTGCTCGATCTGATCAATCGCCAGCCGAAACACCTGCGCCCCATCCGCAGTGCGTCCAGCCGCGACGGCCTGCAAATCGACAAGCGCGCTCCCATCGCCGCTATCCAGCGACGGAGATGGAGAGACGGGCGCCCCCGCCCGTCCGTCCGGGCCGCTGGAAGCCTCAACCGCTGAGGGTGGGGAACCCTCAGCTACCGACGCTGCCCCACTCATTCGCGCATTTTGCGAATGGGTGGGATCCACGACGATGCGTGGCCCCGGCAGCAGCGACTCCAGCCCCCGTCCCAAAGCCCGCCGCTTCTCCGCCAGCTTCTCGCTCATCTTCCCCTCCCCCGATTTCTCGGCCACATTCTCCGTCACCGCATTCGATGTACTCTGCATTCCGTCTCTCCCCATTCTTTCCTGTATCGATCTTTACGTGTTTCAGCTTCAGCGTTCCCCTGTGTCCTCTGTGGTTAAGATTTGTTTCCTGAGAAACTGAGAACCGGGAACTGAGAACTATACATCGATAAACGTAAATATTTATATAAATAAATCTAAGCCGCCTCCCCCGAATCCGGCGCCGCCGCAGTCGCAATCCCCGCCTGCCGGTCCAGGATCTCCTTCGCCAGCCGGATGTAGCTCTCCGCGCCCCGCGACCGCACGTCATACACCAGTGCCGGCTTCCCATGGCTAGGAGCCTCCGCCAGCCGGATGTTCCGCGGGATCGTAGTCGCGCACATCTTCTCGCCAAAATATTTCCTCAACTCCTCCGCCACCTGCTGGGCCAGGTTCGTGCGGTCATCAAACATCGTCAGCACCACGCCCTCAACCTCCAGCCTAGGATTCAGCCCCACCTTGATTCTCTCCACCGTGTCCAGCAACTCGGACACGCCCTCGAGTGCGAAGTACTCGGCTTGCATGGGAATCAGCACCCCATCCGCCGCGACCAGCGCGTTCAGCGTGAGCAGGTCCAGCGCCGGCGGACAATCCAGCACGATGAACTGAAACCTCTCCAGCAAGGGCGCGAGCGCCTCCCGCAGCCGAAACTCGCGCCGCTCCGCCGAGACCAACTCAAGGTTGGCGCCAATCAGGTTCTTGTGCGAGGGAATCAGCCAGAGCTGCTCCAGTTCAGTGAGCCGAAGCGCCTCCTCGGCCGAGGCGACTCCCATAAGCACGTCGTAAGTGCTAATGCGCTCGGGGTCCTTCACCAGGCCAAGGCCGCTGGTGGTGTTCGATTGCGGATCGCAATCGACGAGCAGTGTGTTGACCTCTGCCGCTGCGAGTGAAGCTGCAAGGTTGATGGCAGTCGTGGTCTTGCCGACGCCACCTTTCTGGTTGGCAACCGCGATGATACGTCCCATATTTTTCTCAACAGATGTTTCGTCGCAGAATAGTTTGAACGTGCCTGTGAAAGCAATGCCTTACTTTGGTGCAGTTGAATGGAATGTTCCACGTGGAACACTATTCACGTCTGGGAAGATTGGATGGTGTGCACAAAGTCGAGAAGTGTTCCACGTGGAACACTCGACTCTGAGGTCGCGCTGCATGCTGGTTTGCTGAATGAATCCCACTTTACTTTGCCAGCTTTGCGATGTTTAGGTCCTCGATTTCCACTTCACTCGACCTGGCTGGCATGTACTCCCACTAGGCTGTGTGTACCCCAATTGCTAATACCTTTGAATGTGACTGTGGAATACTTATTGGTTGGAGCCAATCTATGGTGGGGGCGAGCTTCGGGAGGCTGGGGAGCTGGCTGGCTACTATTAGAAGGGCTATGCGGGCGGCGGGGGCCAGGAACTTGACGGCGAGGGGGAGGGCGGCGTCGAAGCGCTCTACTGCTCGCAGGGTGACGATGTCGGCTTGGGGTGGGCTCAGGCCTAGGAGAATTTCAGCGCGCTCGGCGATTACATTTACGTCCATCAATGTAAGAGACCGGACTGCTTCGCGGAGGAACGTGGCTTTCTTGTGATTGGACTCGACCAGGGTGAGGTGGATGTTCGGGGACCAAATCTTTAGCGGGAGCGCGGGAAATCCGGCGCCGGAGCCCAGGTCGAGGACTTGAGGAGCTTGCGACGGCACTGTGAGAACTCCCTGCGGCGGCGCAGACGGAGAGGCCGAGTAGGGGTCCTTCGACTTCGCCAAGCCATTCGCTTCGCTCTTGGCCTGGCTACGCTCAGGATGACATGGTTTTGAGGATGCTGGGAACAGGTGGCGGGCGAGGAAGAAGCTTTCGCCGAAGTGGCGGGTGACGATTTCGTCGGGATGGCGGACGGCGGTTAAGTTGATGCGGGCGTTCCAGCGGAGTAATAGATCGATGTATATCGATATTTGTTCGAGCGCGGGTGCAGGGAGCGGGCGATCGAGGAAGGGATCGAGCAGGGCGGCGATGCGGGCGGCGTCCATGGAAAAGTTGGGGAGATTGTAAATCTCGGGGAAGCATCCGTGGTTGCGAGATCGAGAGCTTGAACCGCGGAGTACGGGGAAAACGCAGAGAAACTCCTTGTGTTCGGTGCGAAATTCGTTCAAGGTCAGAGCGCCGAGTCTGGATTGCCGCCTGGCTGCGCGGCGAGCTGCGAACACGCGGCCTTAATCGCACCTTCCGGGTCTGGTTCGACGAATTGGAAGCCATAGCGAAAAGCAATCTTGTTCCGCACCAGGGCGCAGATGGAAACCGGGCCCGACGGAAGCTCGAACTCCAACTCCACCACCTCACCCACGGGAAGATCCAGTGTCAGCAGGGCGGAGACCCCCGTCTGGCTGATATCCAGGGTGTGTCCCTGCAGCCGACCTGCGCTGCGAGAATGGACATGGATCTCAGCCAGCAGCGGGAAGCGTGGACGGCGACGCCCCTCGAAAACAGCGGGAGATGGATTCTTTCCCGACTGATTGTGGACTTCCAAATTACTGGCTCCTTCCGGTTGGGTAACCCACAATCATTAATCGGCACAAACACGGTGGAACTCCAGTCGGACTGCGGTGGACGGACTCCTATGGCGGGTGGCCTGGCCCATCGCAGCCATCTGAACATCAGGAGGGTGCCCCGTCCAAGCTCCGCTTGGGCGGGGTTGTTAGCACACAATCCGCACAAAGCAAGTGTTCGCACATCACATACTAACCCTTGCTAAGGAAGCATACTCTCGCTGTGCCTTGGGGTCTAAAGCGTTTCCAACAGTCCCGACAGCTTCACTTCTTAACATTCAGTTGTTATCACCGACAACGAAAGTTCGGAACCCCTACGACCCGTGCAACCTTCGAATCGGCGCTCGAACAAGTGCGGCAGAAGTACGATCTCTGCGTCTACGGATACGTAGTGATGCCCGAACATGTGCACATGCTAGTCAACGAACCAGGGCGCGGCACGCTGGCGCAAGCGATGCAGTCGCTGAAGCAGTCGGTCGCGCGGCGGCTCGCGTTGCGCGCACCCGATCCGTTCTGGCAAGCGCGCTACTACTACTTCAACGTGTGGGGCGAGCGCAAGTTAGTGGAGAAACTCCGTTACATTCACCGGAATCCGGTGACGCGAGGATTAGTCGCACGACCCGAAGATTGGCCTTGGAGCAGTTTCCGTCACTACCTGACGGGGGAATCGGGCCCGGTGGAGATCGAGTCGCAGTGGACAGCGCGGAAGAGGGAGCGAGCCGGAATCCTTCCGACGATCCGCGTGCGCCCACCAGCAGAAAACCCCCGCCCAAGCGAAGCTTGGACGGGCCACCCTCACGAGAATGGATAGCGGCCATAGCTCGGGCCACCAGCCCGCCAACTGCTAGTTTGGAAGGTGTAGAAGGTCAGTCTGCTGGCCCTGCTGCTGGCCCTGCTGCTGTCGCTGTTGATATTGCTGCAACATTTGCAGTATCTCGTCCGGGGTCTTCGGGGTCTTCGGTCCGGCGTTAGGCAACGGCGCGGCTCCGTTCTGGTTCTGGTTTTCCGGCTCCTCCTGCTCGGTGTCTTCGGCTTCCTGGGAATCGTTGGCGCTAGCGTCCGCGTTTACCGCCGATTGATTCACTGCCGGCGCCGGCTGGACCACCGGGGCCACTGCAGTCGGAACCAATCCAGTTGGCTGCCCCATACCAGGCCCGAGTTCGGGGCGGACCGGAGGCGGGTACACCGAGGCGGGCTGGGGAACGTTCGCGATCGTCTGCGCGCCCCCGGCGGCGGGTCTGCTGGTCAGCACTACACTCGAAAGCACCGCCGGATCAGCCGCTGAACCCACCATTACGTAGTTGAAAGAGCTGCCATTCAGCAGAGTCGCGAGGACTTCGCGAGCCGGCGCCGGTCCCAGCTGGGCCACCACGTGTTCGGTAGCGCTGGGCGGAACGTCGATCGAGGCGCCGGTGCGCTTGTGCACTTCGCGCAGAATGTCACTCAAGGTGGAGTTCTGGGCGACGATGGTCAGGCGGCCATCCTGATAATCCACCTGCGGAGGCGCGGTCGGAAGCTGGTCGAGAGGAACCTGCGGCAGCGGACCTATGGGCAAGGGCGGCAATACGACTGCCGGCGGCGGTGGTGCCTTGACCTTACGAGCCTTGTGCCGAGCCTTGGGAGGAATCGGGGTCTGGGCCGTCTGGGCCGAGGCGGAGGGCAGAATCAACAGAAGTCCCAAGGAAATCGATACCAACCACTTGCCTGTGCGCGACATACGAAACCCCCATCCCCGCGCGCCCGTGGCCGCGTTACCGGTCACCCGCGCCCTGCCTGATTCTAGCACTGCTTATAGAACGTCGGGCGGGGTTATTTCTTGCGTTTTCCGTGCTCCCGGCTTTCTTACAGATAGAACCTCCGCAGGCGGGTGGCCCGGTCTATCGCAATCATTCGAAATCCCGAGGGTGGCCCGTCCAAGCTTCGCTTGGGCGGGGACTTTGACTGAGCCTATCGGAGCGTATCTTCCGGTTCGGGCGCGAGCTTGGGTGCGGTCTTCAGAAACTTCATGAGTCCTTCGCCGGTGGCCTTGCCAGCCCGCTTCTTGAAAAACTCGGCGGCAGTTTCCACCACCCCAACTTTTTCGGCGACCGCGACCGCGATCCATTGGTTCAAGGACACGCCGTCTTCTTTCGCGAGCCGCTGGGCAGCCTTCTTGATGGAAAGGGGAAGCTTCAATGGATAAGTAGCTTTGCTCATGGTTTCACCTTCTTTAACAGGTCGGACGGACGCAGCACAGAAATTCTAAAACGTTCCGCGGCCCCGGCGAAGTCCGCGACGTTGTAGGTCACCAGCGCATCTGCCCGGCCATTGATCGCGGCTTCGAGGACCATCTCGTCATTCGGGTCCCGGGACTGCGGACGCCACTGAAAATGAACTTCGACCGGTTCGATCAACGCAGCCAGCTCCGCCAGAAATTCGTCAATCGCCTCCAGCGACAGGCCGTGAACCAAGCGATGCTCGGGCCGTTTCAACACATCCTCATATTCCAAGAACAGAGGCGGAGTCGCCAACGCCACGAGGCGCCGCTGGGCGACCAGCCGCAAAACAGCGTTTCCCGCTCCCAACCGGGTGCGAAGTCCAGCGACCACGACCGAGGTGTCGAGAACGATCTTTCGCATGTAACATCGTATAGGATGTCACATTGTGCGCAATGTTTCAATCTTTCTGGGGATCTCAACCCTCGTGCTTTTTCCCAGGGCCCGGCGGCTGATCCGTCGCACAGAATCCGCGGGCAGGAGTGCCCGCGCCACACAAACTATGCGGGTTTTGCCCCTCCGAGGGTGGCAGGGCGGGGCTCCGAAAGGAGATTTCATGCCGCGCCCTCAGAAAAGCGAGGTTTGGCGCCGATTGGGCGTGATGCCGAAGTGGTCGTAGGCGAGCTGGGTGGCGACACGTCCGCGCGGGGTGCGGTTCAGGAAGCCGATCTGGATGAGGAAGGGCTCGTAGATTTCTTCGATGGCGTCGGGCTCCTCGGCCAGCGCGGCTGCGAGCGTACTGACGCCGACCGGGCCGCCCTGGTACTTCTCGATGATGGTGAGGAGGAGCTTGCGGTCGATTTCGTCGAAGCCGTAGCGGTCCACTTCGAGCATCGAGAGCGCGGCTTGGGCCGTGGGCTGGTCGATGTTGCCGGCGGCGCGAACCTGGGCGTAGTCGCGGACGCGGCGCAGCAGGCGGTTGGCGATGCGGGGCGTGCCTCGGGAACGGCTGGCGATTTCGATGGCGCCGGGGCGGTCGATGCGGACGCCCAGGATTTCAGCCGAACGCTCGACGATGATACGCAGGTCTTCGTGAGTGTAGAACTCGAGGCGCAGCAGCAAGCCGAAGCGGGATCGCAGCGGCGCCGAGAGCAGGCCGGCGCGGGTGGTGGCGCCGACGAAGGTGAAGGGCTTCACGTCCATAGTGTGAGTGCGGGCGGACGGGCCTTGGCCGATCATGATGTCGAGCTTGTAGTCTTCGAGCGCGGAGTACAGGATCTCTTCGAGTGCGGCCTGCAGGCGGTGGACTTCGTCGATGAAGAGGACTTGTTTATCGCGCAGGTTGGTGAGGATGGCGGTGAGGTCGCCCTTGATCTGGAGCGTGGGGCCGGAGGTCTGCTGGAAGGCCACGGCGAGTTCGTTGGCAATGATGTTGGCGAGCGTAGTTTTGCCCAGGCCGGGGGGACCGTAGAGCAGAACGTGGTCGAGGGCTTCTTTGCGGTTGCGGGCCGCTTCGATCGCGACGGCGAGGTTCTCTTTAACCTTGGGCTGGCCGATGAACTCCTGCAAGCGCTGCGGGCGGAGCTTGAGTTCAAAGGAGGAATCGTCTTCGACCGGCGCGGCCGAGACGAGGCGGTCTTTGAGGGCGGGATTGTCTTTGGCGGCGGACACTGATGGCGATGGTAGCAGTTTTCGTTGTGGCGCGGACACTCCTGTCCGCGTTGTTGGAGTGCCTAGGGGCTGTGATTTCAGAGCTAACTTTTCGCGGACAAGAGTGTCCCCGCCACACCGTCACTGTCCGATGACTCCCAGGCGCACGCCTTTCAGCTTGCCAGCGTCGAACCAGGCGACTCTTTGTCCGAACCAGGTCTTGGTGGCGGAGAGTTTGTATTTCTTGGTGGCGGCGTTGAAGTCGCGGGTGCCGAGCAGGTAGGCAACGGGCGCTTCGCCGAATTTGCCGAGGCGATCGGACAGCCATCCACCGGTCGGGGCGGCGAGGATCACGGGCTCGCCGGGGAAGTACGCCAGCTTGCCGAAGTCTTTCTGGTTTTCGACCAGCGGTTCCGACCAGCCGTAGGCCTTGCGAAAGAGCGCAATGGCCTCGGAGAGATTGTTCACGCCCAACACCACGCTCTCGATGCCGTAGACGGGCGCTCCTTTGACGCTTTCCGAAGGTTGCACTCGCCAGTTGCGCGGGGTTTGGTCCTCGATAATGAACGGAAGGACGGAACCTTGGGGTCCAGAGCCCACACTGGCGGTAGTCCAGGTGACCGACATGCCGTCGGGCCGCTTGCGGCTGCCAGGCTGAGGGGTCCTTACCGCGATGCCGGCTTTCTTCAGGCGATCAACTTCTTGCAGAAGAACATTTGTCCCGACGGCCCAAGCACACGGGCCCGCATCGCTCGCGATGAACTTGCCCCAGTCCGAGCCCTCGGTTACGCCGGCCGTCAAGGGAGCAATTAGTTCGAGGTAGGACTCGTCATCGAAGCCGATGAACGCCATCTGAGTGACGCCGTTGCCGTGCGGGCCTCCGAAGTCAGGAGTAAGGCCGATGTCGGTGAAGGCCTGGCGGATTGCGTCGAGATTCGACCCACAAACGGAGACGTGGTCGAGGTCGAGAACTACGACTTTGCTTTCCTGGGACATCGAGGGCAGAGAGCCGAGTGAAAGAACAACCGCCGCGCCGAGTATGCGGCGGAAGATGGAGAAGTTCCGCTTGGACATGCGTGTCTCCGGAGAAACAAGAAATGGTACGCCAAGAAGCACCAATCCGAAAATGAATTCGTATGGCGCAGAGGTGGGCGAAAGGAACCTTGACAATGTGACACACCATGTGTCACGCTAATGACATGCCCTCGATTAACATTCGGCAACTCCGCGACACTCGTCGTCTTAAAGCTTGGCTGCGCGCAGGCAAAACCGTCGAACTACGCGAGCGCGACCTAGTCATCGCGCGCATTCTCCCTGAGCGACAAGAAGAGCGACCGCTCAAATGGCCGGATTTCGAGGCGCGTCGCAAAAAGATCTTCGGCGATCGGGTCTTCCCCGGTGCCGACATTGTAATTGAGGAACGCGGGCGCTATTGATGATCGGTACTGGGTGAAATTATGATTTCAGACAGTACCTTGATGATCTACGCTGATACCAGCTTCTTCGTTTCAGTCTATATTGGGGACCGCCATTGGCCCATAGCTGACAAGTTGCTGCATTCTGATCCGCGAGTGTGGTTCACGCCGCTGCACTTCGCAGAATGGACGCATGCCGTTTGGCAACACGTTTTCCGCGGGCAAATGTCCGCAGAAAAAGCCAATGCAGTGCGTCACGTGCTAGAGACCGATCAACACGCCGGATTCTGGATCGCAGCCGCCGTGCCCGAAAGCGCCTTCCAACTGTGTGCAGAATTGGGCCGCCGCCATGGTCCGAAGCTCGGAGTTCGCACACTCGACAGTCTGCATGTGGCCTGCGCACTGGAACTCAGGGCCGAACGCTTTTGGACCTTCGACGAGCGACAAGCGAAACTGGCCAAAGCGGAGGGGCTGAAAACGGCAGGAATTTAGGTCACTTTTCGCTTCCTTTGTTCTATTATTCGGAGCGATGGCAAAGCTGAGCGTCCAAAAGATTCGCGACATCGCACGACAAGTGATCGCGGCCAGTCCAGGGGGCGTTAGATACAGCGATTTAGTAGAGAGGATATCGCAACAAACCCCAGACACGCCCAAGAACACCATTCGCGGTTCTGTCCCGAATCTGGATTCATTATTCCCGAACGAGATAGCGAAGCCGAGTCGTGGTCTTTTCACTCCGGTGCAGGCCAGGAACGAGGCAATCGTCGTCGGGAAAACTGAAGGAGTCGCGGAAACCGGAGTCAAGATTAGGGAGTCAGATTTCTACGATCCTTTCGCAGAATTCCTGAAGAATGATTTGGGGGACGTGGTCGAGGTCGTCGAACTCGGGGGCGCTGGGCTCAAGTCGAAATGGGCGACACCGGACGGGATCGGAGTCTACAAGCCGCTTGCGAAGAATCATATAAAATTCGACATCGAGATCGTCTCCGCTGAAGTGAAGATCGACCAGCAAGCGCCCGTAGTCGCCTTCGGGCAAGCCATCGCGTACAGGCTATTTTCCAGTATGACCTACATCGCCATGCCGAGAACCATGACAAAGGAGGACCAGGATCGCCTGGAATCGCTCTGTATGCTTTTCGGAGTTGGGTTAGTGCTCTTTGATCTCGACAAGGACAACCCCCGATTCGAAATCCGAATGCGCGCCCAGAGATTCTCGCCAGATATGTTTTACGTCAACGAATTCGCCGACCGGCTGAAATCCCACGACCTAGACAAATTTCAGAAACTCTTTGGGTGATCAACCGTCTCGCTACTCTTCCTCTTCCTTGACCTCGCCGCGCTCGACCTTCGCCTTCTCGATGATTTTTTCCTGCAACTGTGCCGGCACGACGTCGTAGTGGTGCATTTCCATCGAGAAGCTGCCACGGCCCTGGGTCATGGAGGTCAAGTCGGCGCCGTAGGTCAGCATTTCGGCCATCGGAACCTCGGCCTTCACGATGGTGTTGCCGCTCTTATTGTCCATGCCCTGAATGCGACCGCGGCGGCTGTTGAGGTCGCCCATGATGGTGCCGGCGAACTCGTCGGGTACAGTGATTTCGACCGACATGATGGGCTCGAGCAGGGTCGGCTTGGCGACTTCCATGGCTTTTTTGAAGGCGATGCGGCCCGCCATCTGGAACGAGAGGTCGTTCGAATCGACGTCGTGGTACGAGCCGTCGTAGAGGACGACTCGGAAATCGACGACGGGATAGCCGGCGAGGTAGCCGCGCCCGGCAGCGTCTTTAATGCCCTTTTCGATGGCCGGGATGTAGTTCTTCGGGATGGCGCCGCCGAAGATGTCGTTGACGAATTCGAACTCGCCGCCGCGCGGCAGCGGCTCCATTTTGATTTTGCAGTCGCCGTACTGGCCGTGGCCGCCGGTCTGTTTCTTGTGGCGGCCCTGGACATCGGCCTTGCTGCGTATCGTTTCGCGGTACGGCACCTTGGGCGCTTTCAGAATGACTTCGGCGTGGTAGCGCTTCTTCATCTTCGAGACTACGACTTCGATGTGCTGCTGGCCGGTGCCTGCGATGAGGAATTCTTTGGTTTGCGGGTCGCGGAAGAAGCGCAGCATGGCGTCTTCTTCCATCAGTTTGTGGAGGCCGACGCCCAGCTTGTCTTCGTCCGCACGGGTCTTCGGCTCGATAGCGAAGGTGATCGCCGGCTCAGGCAGATGCACGGGGGGATACTGGATCGGCGCAGCCTTGTCACCGAGCGTGTCGCCGGTGAGTGTTTCTCTCAGCTTCGCGACCGCGCCAATATCGCCCGCGCGCAGTTCCGGGATCGGAATCGTCGTTTTGCCCTGCATGACCCAGATGTGGGCGAACTTCTCCTGCGTGTTGCGGGTGAAGTTTTGCAGCGAGGCTTCGTTCTTGAGGATGCCGGAGAAAACCTTGAAATAGGAAATGCGGCCGGCGAAGGCGTCTGACACAGTCTTGAATACGTAGACGGATGCGGGTTCGTTGTCCGTGCCCTTGCGCGCGGGCGGTTCGCCGTTGCCGCCGGCGGGCTGGCCAGTGATGGCGTGGTGCTCGCTGGCGGCGGGAGTGTAATCCACCATGAAGTCCATCAACTCGTCGACGCCGATGTTGCCCAGACCGCTGGTGAATAGTACGGGGAAAATCTTATCCTCGCGGATGGCTTCGTGCAGCGCGGGGACCAGATGTTCTTCGGGAATCGTGCCCTTCTCGAAGAATTCTTCCATCAGCTCGTCTTTGCCTTCGGCGACGAGTTCCACCAATTTGTCGTGGGCTTCTTTGGCGACGCCGGCGAGGTCCGCCGGGATGGGGCCCTCTTTGCCTTTGCCGTTGCCGCCCAGTTCGTAGGTGTAGCCCTTCATGCGGACGAGGTCGACAACTCCAGTCAGATTCTTTTCGCTGCCGATCGGGAGTTGGAGCGCGGTGACCGCGCGGCCAAAAGCGTTGGTCAGCGATTCGAGGACGCGGTTGGCGTCGGCGCGGTCGCGGTCCATGCGGCTGACCACGATCATGCGCGGCAGGTTGACTTCGTCGCAGTAGCCCCAGACGCGCTGGGTGACGACCTCCACGCCTGCGACACCGTCCACGACCACGAGTGCCGAGTCGACTACGGGCAGAACCATCTTGGCTTCGTGGACGAACATATTAAAGCCGGGGGTATCGAGCAAATTGAGCTTGGTTTTGCCCCACTCGACGCATGCCAGGCCGGTCGAGATCGACATTTTGCGGGCGATTTCTTCCTCGTCGTAATCGGTGACGGCGGTGCCGTCGTCCACGTGGCCGAAGCGCGGCGTGGCGCCGGCCGTATAGAGCATGGCGGACACCAGGGAAGTCTTGCCCGCATGCCCGTGCCCGATCAGGGCAAGGTTGCGGAGATTGGCGCCTTCGTAAACTTTCACGGGTTGTCTCCTTCGGCAGGCTTTCGGGAAGAAGTGCTACGGCCCGGAAGAGATGAGGACAGGTACAAGCCAGCCCAACGTCGCCTGCGAAACTCCCGATGCTAACACAGGGGGTTTGCTGTCTGCACTACCCTGAGACGTAACGGGAAGAAAAGCGATCGACGGTTTTGACTAGTCGTGAAAATATACAAGGCCAGCATAGACTTCATAAACATGATATACTCTTTTTTATGTTGCATTCAGATGTGCAAAATGGTCCTATATCATTGATGGATGGCTATTTACCACTATCAAATATACGTTCATACCTGAAGACACACCCATGGTTGACGTTTCGCGCAAATTTTCAGAATCAGGCCTCTCCTGTGCTCTGGATAATGCTAGGGGAATGCGCCTCCAAATGCGACCACATTGCCGGTGTTCCTCTAAGGCCAGCTCTTGCGACTGAGCTCTACAAAATATACTTGGCTAAGGGTGTCCTGGCGACTACCGCGATTGAAGGGAATACCCTAACGGAGCAAGAGGTCAGACAACATCTAGACGGGAACTTGCAACTCCCCCCCTCGCGTGAGTACCTAGCACAAGAAATCGATAACGTGGTGGCTGGCTGCAATTCGATCCATAAGGAGTTAGAACTCGGCAAACCGCCATCGCTTACGGCAGACCACATCGTTGAACTGAACCGAACCGTGTTGAACAAACTCACACTGGAGGAGGGAGTAAGGCCCGGTGAAATTCGTCGGCACAACGTAACTGTTGGACGGTACCGGGGAGCACCCGCCGAGGATTGTCGATACTTGCTGGATCGACTATGTGAATGGCTCGGCAGCGACGACTTTCAAGCGCGAGCCGGACTCGAAGTGTCCTCCGCTATTCTCAAAGCGATCCTGGCCCATGTCTATCTAGCGTGGATACACCCGTTCGGTGATGGTAACGGTCGCACTGCGAGATTAGTCGAATTTCAAATCCTAATCTCATCAGGAGTGCCAGCACCTTCGGCACATCTGCTGAGCAATCACTACAACCAAACGCGATCCGAATATTATCGACAGCTGGAATCTGCAAGTAAGTCGGGTGGTGACGTATTGCCGTTTGTTATGTATGCCGTTAAAGGTTTGGTCGACCAGCTCAGAGCTCAAGTCTCTTCAATAAGGGACATGCAGCTCGATGTGACGTGGCGGAACTATGTCCACGAAATGTTCAGAGACAAAATGGGCGTCACTCAAAATCGCAGGCGACATCTCGTCCTTGATCTGTCTCAACTACACGAGCCTGTCCCCTTAGCGAAAATTCCGGAAATAAGCCCGCGGCTCGCTAGCGCGTATGCCAGACGCACAAGGACAACTGTCCTTAGGGACGTCAATGCGCTTTTGGCTTTGGGTTTGTTGGTCAAGGAAGATTCGGGCTATAGAGCAAAACAAGAAGTAATCGCTGCATTCTTGCCACTTCGAGCGATGCCTAACCCTTGAGGTCAAGGATTTTTTCGCTGGCGAGGGATCACAACACCGCGCTCTTCTCCCCAATCAGCTTCTTAATCTTCTCCACAAACTCGGCCGTGGCCATGTCTTCAGTCTTCTCTTTGCCGCGGGTGCGGACGTTGACTTTGTTTGCTTCGGCCTCTTTGTCGCCGACCACCAGCAGGAACGGGACTTTCTGCATGGCATGCTCGCGGATTTTGGCGTTCATCTTTTCGTTGCGGGCATCGACTTCCACACGCACGCCGGCTGCTTTCAACTGCTCGGCAACTTTTTCAGCGTAGGCGGAATGCCTTTCGGCGATCGGAATCATCGCTACCTGCACGGGCGAGAGCCAGACCGGGAACGCTCCGGCGTAGTGCTCGATCAGCACGCCAAAGAAGCGCTCGACCGATCCGTAGAGCGCGCGGTGGACCATGACGGGCTGCTTGCGCGTGCCATCTTCGGCGACGTATTCGAGCTGGAAGCGTTGCGGCAGGTTGAAGTCGAACTGCACGGTACAGAGCTGCCAAGGACGGCCGATGGCGTCCACTAGCTTGACGTCGATCTTGGGGCCATAAAACGCGGCTTCGCCGGGCATGGTCTTGTACGGGATATTCAGCCGCTTCAGCGCGCTTTCGAGCGAGTGGTTAGCGAGGTTCCACTGGTCTTCGGTGCCGAGGAAGCTCTTCTTGTCCTTTGGGTCCCAAGTGGAAAGTTCGGTCTCGTATTTATCAAAGCCGAATGCCTTCAGCACGGCGAGGGCGAACTCCATGCAGCCGACAATTTCGTTTTCGATCTGCTCGGGGGTGCAGAAGATGTGGGCGTCGTCCTGGGTGAAGCCGCGGACGCGCAACAGTCCATGCATCACGCCCGAGCGCTCGTAGCGATAGACCGTGCCCAGCTCGCCCAGCCGGACCGGCAGATCGCGGTACGACTTCAGCGAGTCTTTGTAGATTAGGATGTGCCCCGGGCAGTTCATGGGCTTCAGGCGATATTCGGCGTCGTCGAGTTCCATGGCGTCGAACATGTTCTGCGAGTAGTAGCCCTCGTGGCCCGAGGTGTGGAACAGTTGGCGGCGCGCCACGTGCGGCGTGCAGACGAGCGCGTATCCGCGGCGCAGGTACTCTTCGCGCATCCAGTCTTCCATCTCTTTGCGGATGATGCCGCCTTTGGGATGCCAGAAGATCAGACCCGGTCCGGCGAGTTCCTGGATCGAGAACAGGTCAAGCTGTTTGCCTAGCACGCGATGGTCGCGTTTCTTCGCTTCCGCAATGCCGGTCAGGTAGGCGTCGAGATCCTTCTTGGAGAAAAACGACGTGCCGTAGATGCGCTGGAGCTGCGGATTCTTCTCGTCGCCCAGCCAGTAGGCGCCGGCGATGTTGAGCAACTTGAAGGCCTTGATCTTTCCGGTCGAAGGCACATGGGGACCGCGGCAGAAATCCTGGAACTTACCGGTCTTGTAGATCGAAATCTTTTCATCGGGCTTGGTGAACTGCTCGATGAAGTGGCACTTCATGAAATCGCCTTCCGCTTTGAACTTTTCCAGCCCCTCCTTGTGCGGCAGAAACTCGCGTGCGTAGGGCAGGTTCTGCTGGACGAGTTCCTGCATTTTCTTTTCGATCTTTTCCAGATCGTCGGGCGTAAAGGGAGTCTCGCGGTAGAAGTCGTAGAAGAAGCCGTTCTCGGTGGCGGGGCCGTGGCCCAGCTTGGTCTCGGGGAAAAGTTCAAGCACGGCGGCCGCCAGCAGGTGCGCGGAGGAATGCCGGTAGACTTCGAGCGCCTCGGAATCTTTCTCGGTGAGGATGCGCAGGTCGGTGTCCTGATCGAGCGGACGAGTGAGGTCAATCAGATTGCCGTTGGGGCTGTCTTGCGAGGGCGCGAGTGGAAGCGCCTTGGCCGCCAGCGCCGCGTCCGCCAGACGCGGGCTGATGGACTTGGCAATATCGAGCGCCGTGATCCCCTTCGGGACTTCTTGAGTGCTGCCGTCAGGAAACTTTACGTGAATGCTGTCGGACATAGATTACGCCTTGTATTCTGCTGAATCTCTTGAGTTTAAAGGAGAGAGGGAGGAGGGTCAAACGTCCTCAGGTGGGTTGGGAACGATAACCACCAAGGACACGAAGGTACACAAAGGAAAATCTGAGATCAACTTCTACTATAGGCTGTTGTTTACTCCCTTCCCACGCCGAGCGCGTCGGCCACGCGGTTGATGTAGTTGAACCAGGCGGCGATGAGCGTGATCTGCAGAATTGCCCGATCGTCAAAGCCGGCGACCCGCAGTTTTTCGTGGTCGTCCTTCCAGACTTTGGTGGCGTCTTTGGTGAGCTTCACGACGTAATTGAGCATGACGCGCTCTTGCGGGGTGATAGGCGCGGTGGTGTAGTCGCGCTCCAGCGCTTCCACCAGTCCTTTGTCCAGCGTGACTCGACGCAGAAACTCTGCGTGGGATTCGATTCAATACACGCACCGGTTGGTGACCGAGACCATGGTGGCGATCATCTCGTGATGGCGGCGCTGAAGCGGCAAATCGGGTGACATGAGCGCGCCGAACGTGGAAAAGGCATGATGCAGCGCCTGGGGAATCAGCGTGTGCGAGGCCACGATTTCCGATCCACCGCCTTCGGCCGGATGCATGGGGGTGGCGTATTCCACCGGGTACAACGATTTCTGCCCTTCCACGGCTTGGCGAAGTTCGTCGTCGGCCTGTGAGAGTGGTATGGTCCGAATCCAGGTCATGAAAGGACTTGCCTCCGATCTCGAGATTGCCTACAATTCCGGCGTTCAGAAACGCTACACGCTAGGGCTCGCCGTTGCCAATAGCTGGAATGCGCTAAGCGTGGGCAGGGCTTAACCGATTCGCTTGCCGATCCCCCGGAGGTTCGAATCGATGACCTACGTTCTGTCCGAGTCTTGCGTCGTATGCCACGGCCGGTGCTGATGGCGCTGATGAGGGCCCTGGCCCGGGCTTGAGTCGGGCTGCCGGACGCCGGGCTGCTGAACATCGCGATGTGACGTAGCTCACCGCGAGAGCGTGCTTTTAGTCGCTACTTTATGGTGCGGGCGGAATTCGTGTTGGCCTCCTCTCCCCCTGGTCTCGGCGGACGGCCTTCGCCCCTAGATTCACTCCAGGAGGATATCCATGCAGCAAGACACAATCACCATCACCGATAACCGGACCGGGCAGATTTACACCCTTCCCGTCGATCATGGCACCATCCGCGCCATGGATCTGCGCAAGATCAAAACCGGCCCCGATGATTTCGGCCTGATGACGTACGACCCGGCCTTTATGAATACCGCTTCCTGCCGGAGTGCCATCACCTTTATCGATGGCGACAAGGGCATTTTGCGCTATCGCGGCTATCCGATCGAGGTTCTGGCCGAACACTGCACGTATCTGGAAGTCGCCTACCTGCTTCTGTTCGGTGAACTACCCAACGCGAGCCAGCTGAAAGACTGGGTATTTGAGATCAAGCATCACACCATGCTGCACGAGACCACCAAGAAGTTCATGGAGGGCTACCGCTATAACGCCCATCCCATGGTGATGCTGGTGAGCACGGTGGCGGCGCTGTCGAATGTGTATCCGGATTCGAAAAACATTCACGATCCGGCCAGCCGCCTGCTGCAAACCAAGCGGCTGATCGGCAAACTGCCATCGATTGCGGCAATGTCATACCGGCACATGGTGGGATTTCCATATGTGTATCCCGACAACGACCTGACCTACACCGAAAATTTCATGAACATGCTGTGGAAGATGGTCGAGCCGAAGTACGCGGCCAATCCGGTGATCGCTCGCGCGCTCGACATCCTGTTTATTCTGCACGCCGATCACGAGCAGAATTGCAGCACGAACGCGATGCGGGCGGTGGGCAGCGCGCACACCGACCCTTATCTGGCCACAGCCGCTGCCGCGGCCGCTCTCTCTGGACCGCTGCACGGCGGCGCCAATGAGGAAGTGCTGCGCATGCTCGATGAGATCGGTTCGAAAGAAAACGTTCCCGCCTACATCAAAAAGATCAAAGAGGGGCACGGCAGGCTGATGGGCTTCGGGCACCGGGTTTACAAGAACTACGATCCGCGCGCGAAGATCATCAAGTGGGCGGCCGACCGCGTCTTCGAAGTCACCGGCCGCAATACCAAGATCGAGATTGCGCTCGAACTGGAACGCATCGCCCTGGAAGACGATTACTTTGTGCAGCGCAAGCTCTATCCCAACGTGGACTTCTACTCCGGCATCATGTACCAAGCGATGGGCTTCAAGCCGGAGATGTTCACTGTGCTGTTCGCGATTCCGCGCGCGACCGGCTGGCTGGCGCAATGGCAGGAAATGCTGACCGACCCCGAGCAGAAGATCGCGCGCCCGCGCCAGGTGTGGATCGGGCACGAAACGCGCAAGTTCGTCCCGATCGAGGAGCGCGCGGCGGTGGCGGCGAAGTGAGAACAATTGCAGAAGGCAGAAGCTAGATTGCAGAAGGGAAGCAGTTGTCGATGTTTGCCGTTGCCATGAGTCGGAATCACGCTCCACGGCACCTGATCGGACTTCTGGGCACTGTTACAGTTCGGCCAAATTGTAAACAGTGCCGACTTCCCTTTCTTCCTGATCCGGGACTCCGCCCCCCTGGCCTTCGTCACCCGGACGTACACTCCCTTTCGGTGACCCAGGTAATCGTCGGTAATCATCGAGGGACCGGTGACCAGCCGTACAATGACCTTATTCCGCGATCCCGTTTGCAACGGGGTGGCGGTGTTTCGCCCGGGAATCTCCCGGCGAAAGCAGGACCCGCTGGGCAACGCTCCCAGGAATCGTGGGCGTTTCGGCGGGAATCGAGGCTGGAGTCCGCAATTCTATGGCGTTTGGTTTCGGCTTTAACAAACAGAAGGTTCTCAACGCTGCGGAGAAGTTTGTCCAGCAAGGCAAGCTGCAGAACGCCATTGCCGAGTACGAGAAGATCCTCAAGCATGATGCCAAGGATCTTACGGTGACCAACACGGTCGGCGATCTCTATGCGCGCCTGGGCGACACGGCCAAGGCGGTCGAGTGCTTCAAGACCGTAGGGGACGCCTATGCGGGGCAGGGTTTCACCGTCAAAGGCATTGCCATTTACAAGAAGATCACCAAGCTCCTGCCGAGCGTGGATGGATCTTTGAAACTGGCGGAACTCTATACCCAGCAGGGCCTGTTCAACGACGCCCGCGCCCAGTACCTGCAAGTGGCCGAAGATTTCATGAAGGGCGGCGATTTCGCACAGGCCGTGCGGCTTTTCCAGAAGGTCCTGGAAATGGATCCGGAAAACGTATCCATGCGGGTCAAGCTGGCCGAGGTCTACCTCAAGCTGGGCAAGAAGAAAGACGCATGGGAGATCTTCAGCGCCGCCGCCGAATCGTCGCGTGCGCGCGGTTCGCTGGCCGCCGCCGAGGACATTCTGCAGCGCATGCTGAAGCTCGAACCTGGCAACAGCTATGTGTTGCTCCTGCGGGGACGCGCTGCCCTCGAAGGCGACGATCCCAAGCACGCGATTGAGTTCCTGGAGAAGGCGGCCGACCTCGATTCTCATCGTGAGGGGTTGCGCGATCTGTTGAAGGCGTACCTCCAGACTGGAGATGTGGCCCAGGCGATACCTCTGGCTGAAAAACTCCTCTCCGTGCACAACGATCCTGAGGGTCTGTTTCTGCTGGCGGAGGGGTCGGCGCGCGTGGGGCAGTATCCCCAGGCCCTGGACGTTTACACCCGGCATGCGGACCGCCTGCTGGCAGCAGATTCCGGCAAGCTTCTGGCCAGCCTGCACGTCATGATCGGTCATGTGCGAGATGACGCTGGCGCGCTGGACACGCTGCTGCAGTTGCTCAACAAGGCCGGCGAGAGCACTCATGTCGCGGAAGTCACCGAACTGCTGGCCCACGCCTCAGTCAAGGGTGGGAACTATGCCCGAGCCCGCGATTTGTACCAAGCGCTGGCTGCAACCGAGCCCCAGAATCAGCTTCACATGCAGAATCACCAGCAGATGCTGGAGCGTCTGAGCGGAGCCTCGCCCGCGAACCGCCTTACCCCCGAAGAAGGGGAGGTAATTGTCGAGGAACTGGAAGCAACGGCGGCCGTGATCGACCAGTCGTATCCCGACCACTTGGCTATCGCCGTCCGTTCCGCGGTGACGGATGCGGACCTGTTCCTGTCCTACAACTTGCCGGAGAAGGCGATCGTGCCTCTTTTGGGCATTCTGCCCCAGGCGCCGGAGGATGTGCGGCTGAATCAGCGTCTAGCCGGGCTGCATACCCGTGCGCGGCGGTTCACCGAAGCTGCGGTTTGCTGCCGCACTCTGGAAGGCGTGTACCACGATGCCGGCTACCCAGACGAGGCGGTACGCTACGGGGAACTGGCGGCGCGTTACGAGCAGAGTGTGGCACCCTGCGCACCCGCTGCCACAGGTCCGCCTGCAGCCGAGCTGGCTTCTGGGACAAAAGCCGCTTCCTCTTCGCCCGCCGCACCCTGGCCGATGGCCGCGCCACCGCCGCCGGAACCCGAAATGAGCGCGCACTCTTCGGCACAGCCGGAGTTCGAAGTACAGGCATTGCCCGTCCAGCCGCACCCTGATGCTCACGATCTCTCTTCGGAGTGGGAGCACTCGCTCTCGATCGAGCATCTACCGGCGCCCCTGGCGCGGCCGGCCGTCGAACCGGACGCTACGCCGTCAGAAGACTTGGCGAGTAATAACCCGGAAGTCGTCGAGATCGTTGAGGAAGCCCGTTTCTATCTCGAGCACTTCATGACCGACCAAGCCCGGGCGGCGCTTGAGAGACTGGAATCACTGACCAGCGACGCCAGCATCCTGGAACCGCTGCGCGCCCAAATCGACTCCGCCAGCGGTCAAGCGCCCGCTGAGCCCGAGGCGGAGATCATGGAGGTTTCCGCCGACGAGACGCCGGGGCTTGACGCTCCGGAGTTCGAACTCCACGTGGAATCTCACCCGAAACCGGAGATCGTGGCATCTCACGACCTGCCGGCGCACATCGAGCCTGCGCATGCGGAGACAGTTGCCGCCGAGCCGGCCCACCCGGAGCCCGTCCACGCTGAAACCGGCGAATTGTCGGCGTTGGTGGCGGATCTGGAGTCCTCGCTGGGGGATTTCCCGAAGGCCGGGCCTCCCGCGCGCGAACCTTTGCGCGTATGGCCCGCGATGCCTTCCCCGCAGCCACCCGCGGCGCCGGCACCGGTTGTTGCCCAGCAGCCATTGCCAGTCGAGACCGCCGCCCCTGAGCCTTCCCCGGTGGCTGCGTCCGCTGCGGCTGCCGCGATGGGAGTTGCCGCCACTGCGGCTCCACCCTCCATGAGCTACGGCCCCGCACCCGTGCGTCCGCTGGGCGCCGGCGCGCAAGCCATGCATCCCTCCGACAGCATCGATCTTTCGGAGATGTTCGGTGAACTCAAGCAGGAACTCGAAGAGGGCGTTGTCGCAAGCGACGAGGATCCAGAGACCCACTACAACCTGGGCGTTGCATTTCGCGAAATGGGACTGCTCGACGAAGCCATCGCGGAACTGCAGAAGGTTTGCACCGCCATCGATCACGGGCATGCGTTCACGCAAACCATCCAGACCTATACGTGGCTGGCGCAGTGTTTTCTGGATAAAGGAGTCCCCGAGGCCGCGATTCGCTGGTATGAGAAGGCGCTCGCCATCCCTGGCCTGGACCAGGAATCGCGGGTGGCCATCGACTACGAACTCGGTTCAGCCTGTGAAACCGCGCAGGACCGGCCCGCAGCCCTCCGCCACTTCACCGACGTGTACGGCGCCAATATCGATTACCGGGACGTGGCCGAGCGAATTCAGGCCCTGAAGTCGTAGAATGCACGAGTGGGTTGCAAGCGTGCGCTGGGGATGCCCTCGGATCCCCTGGCCCATCTGACTACGACGCCAGCGATGATGTCCGATCCCAAGCTACCCTTTGCCGCCGAATCCACCGGTCTCGGAGAGATCAAGCCAGCTTCCGAAACTCCGGTCCGCCCGTCTGCGCCGCCACCGGTTGCGGGGTCGTCTGTTTCGAGCGCGCGCTTGTGGCTCCGGCGTATCGGAGTCCTCTTGTTTGTGTTTCTGTGCGCGACCGTCGGAGTCATGCTGATCATGCTGCCCTGGCGTCCCGAGTGGACGGACAACCACCTGCTGCTTCCCTATCCCATGCTCCGTTCGATTGTGAGCAACGGCTTTGTGCGCGGCATCTGCACGGGCCTCGGGGTTCTTGATGTCTGGATTGGATTCCGGGAGGCAATTCAATATAGGGAAGACTGAAGGGAAGTCGTTGGATGCTGGACTTCCGCTGTGGACGGAACGACGAACGGCCAACGACGATCACGAAACTCCTTTATGGATACCAAGAAGACTAAGCCCGCTCCTCTCGCTTACCAGAACGAACCGTTTCTCAGCAGTCCCGATGGCCGCATTCTTCGACTGCTCTCGGAGTACATCGAGCCGCTCTCCCGTTTCCGGCGCGAGCAGATCCAGGACACGGTCGTCTTTTTCGGTTCCGCCCGCTTCGTCAGCCGGGATGCGGCCCAGAACTGTCTGACGGACGTAGAGGGGAAGGGCGCACGCGTTACGGCCGCCCAACAGGCCAAGGATGTGAAGCGCGCCCAGGCCGCCATCGACATGGCGCGCTATTACGAAGATGCCCGGCGTCTGGCCTACCTGCTGACCGAGTGGTCCATTCAGATTCCGGCCAAGCGCCGCCGCTTCGTCGTCACCACCGGCGGCGGACCCGGCATCATGGAAGCCGCCAACCTCGGGGCTGAGCAAGCCGGGGGCAAGACGATCGGCATGAACATCAATCTGCCTTTTGAGCAGAACCCGAACCCGTATATCACGCCGTCGCTGAACTTCGAGTTCCACTACTTTTTCATGCGGAAATTTTGGTTCGCGTATCTCGCTAAGGCGCTGGTGATTTTCCCTGGCGGCTTCGGTACTTTGGACGAACTCTTCGAGATCCTTACCCTCGCGCAGACCGAAAAACTGGCCAAGAAGATCCTGGTGGTGATCTACGGCAGCGAGTACTGGAAGAAGATCGTCAATTTCGATGCCATGGCCGACGCTGGCGTGATCTCACCCGAAGACCTTGACCTGTTCAAGATTGCGGATTCCCCGGAAGAGAGCTTCGAGTACTTGAAAGAGGGCCTGACGCGGTACCACCTCGGACCGCAACCGCCGAAACGCGGACGGGAAGCGCCGATACCCGAGATCGCGAAGACCCGGCCGTAGGTCTCTGACCGCATGATTTTTGCTCTTGGCCAATGTTGGTGGGCCACTTCCGGACCGTAGCGCCGCCGCCCCGGCGGCAGTCCGGCGGGCGCCTTCGCCCGCCGCAGCGAGGGCGGGGGCGCCCTCGCGACAGCCGGCAAGGTGCCGGCGCTACAGTTGGGCCGCAGAAGGTAATCTTGACGCGGTCACGGTACTAGCCCGTGTGTCGTGCGGCCACAGCAATTCTGAAACCGCTCTAGACGCAACCTTCCATAGCTGCGCGGCGCTTGCTCGGACAAGCGCGTTCGCGCCGCACGCGGAGTGGGTTGGGCATTAGTCGGCGCTGATGGCTTCGAGATATCTGCTTAGTCGTTGTTCGGCGTCGGCTTCGAAATCGAGGAACATGATTCCGTTGCCGAACTGAGGGTGGCGGGTGACGACACGTCCGCGAATGACGACGGGGTGACCGTCGAGCCAGAGAACAGCTCGGACTTTGATGCCAACCGATAGAGGAATGAGGAGCTGGACGTAGCAGCCATTGCGGCTGAGGTCGGTGGTTTCCAGGCGCATCGGGACGTCGCTGCCTTCCTGACGAAGTTCGATCTGAACCTGGACGGTATAACGATGGCTGCGTCGGCGCTCAGGGTGAGGTAAAGGCGAACTGGATGGCTGCTGATCTGGGACATTCATGACACTCGCGTTTTGATGATCGGCGGATTTGGGGTGGGAAGTTAGGACGGGCGTCACAAGCGCGCGTTCGGAGGTACGGAGTTGAGGACACGGAGGTAACGGACCCAGTTCTCCGTTCCCGGTTCTCAGTTGTCAGTGGAGAGTGGTTTGAATCCGAGCCACAAACCTGAACTCAACATCTGAGGCGGGTTGTGATCGAAAACCGGTGGGGTTTCCGCTAGCCGTCCAGGTTGTTGGTGCAATCGCGATTTCTCGCCAGCCGTTCGGGAGTCAGACGTAGGGATGTACTTCGCGGGGATAGTTTGAGGTAAAATTCTGTCCTTCACCAAAGCAAGTCGAGCCCTTCGAAAAATGCGGTTCAAAAGAAGAGGGGAGGGAGGTGGATATGAGAAGCTGGAAGCAAGTTACCCTTCTCACGTTGTGTGTCGTTGTCCTCATGGCGTCGACTCCCGGCAAGCCTGCATGGCAGATGAAAGCTGATTACGTGGAAGCCTGCAGCTGCCATCTGTTTTGTCCCTGCTATTTCAATAAGCACGCTGAGCACCCGCACTGCGAGTTCAACATGGCGGTCAAAGTTCGCGAAGGGTACTCGGGCAACACCAATCTTGCAGGAGCCAAATACTGGCTGACTGGGGATCTCGGAGACGAGTGGGGTACCAACAAAAAAGGAGAATGGGTGGTGGTCTCGTTCGATCCAACCACCAACAAGGAACAACGGGACGCTCTGGCGCCCATGATTCTCAAGACCTACGGTCTGGATTGGGGCGAGCTGAAAGTGCAGGAAGCGCCGATCGAGATCAATCGGTCTGGGGAGATGGCCAACGCCAGTCTTGGGGGTGGTCAGATGGCCTCTATGAAGCTGAAACGCGAAGCGGGCGCCGACGGCACTGGCGTCGTATTGAGGAACGTTAAGTATTTCGGGGCCCAGAACAATAACGGCTTCGAAATGTACCGCTCTCTCGAGCACAGCGCCAATGTGCAAGGACACAAGTTCTCCTACTCCGACCGGAATGCTTTTCTGATTTCCATCGATACGCACGAGGGCGAGAGCGGTGGCATGTCCAGCAAGTGAAAAGGACTGCGCTTCGGTTTGGCCCCCGCATTGGCGGGGGCTTATTCATTTAGGACTCATGCCGTTCAACTCAGGCCGCAGATGAATGCATTCTGAAGGAGAGCCAAAGAGAGCCCTCGGCGGGGTAATTGTCGTAAACAGTGCGTTTTCACCATCCATCGACTACTCAGAGGCATGCCCGGGGTATAGCCACCCATGGAGAGACCCCGCACGTGCTAAAATTTCCCTAGATTCTCTCAACGCCCAGATCCTGACTTCCGGACGTCGTTTTGATCGAACTGGCACCCTCGATACTTTCGGCCGATTTTGCGCACCTGGCTCAGCAGGTGGAGGGCGCGGTTGCGGGTGGCGGGAGTGTCATCCATGTGGACATCATGGACGGTCACTTTGTGCCCAATCTGACCATTGGGCCGGTGGTGGTGAAATCGCTGCGCAAGGCAACCCGCGTTCCCCTGGATTGCCATCTCATGATTGAGAATCCGGACCAGTACATCCCAGATTTTGCGGAGGCGGGCGCGGACTGGATTTCTGTGCACCAGGAAGCATGCCGGCACCTGAACCGCACTTTGCATTTGATTAAAAGCCATGAGTGTCTGGCGGGGGTGGTGCTCAACCCGGCGACTCCGATGGAGACGCTGAGTGAAGTGCTGGACATTGTGGATTATGTGCTGGTGATGAGCGTGAATCCGGGGTTTGGGGCGCAGAAGTTTATTCCGGGTGCGCTGCACAAGATGAGGAGATTGGCGGAGATTCGGGCGGCGCGGGGCTATTCGTACCGGATCGAGGTGGATGGCGGGGTCGGGCTCGATACGATCGGGGATATCGTGCGGGCCGGGGCGGAGATTCTGGTGGCGGGGAATGCGGTGTTTGGGAAAGGCGATCCGAAGGTGAATGCGGCTGCGCTGCTGGAGGCGGCTCGGAGCGCGAGTTTGCAGAGGGTGTGAAAACAAGCTTCTAGCTGATAGCTTCTCGCCAAGCAAGACCGTCCTTCCCGAAGGGGGTGCTGGCACTCAGGAGCTGGACGCTGAGATTTTGAGGTTTTCTATGCGGCGTAATTTGGTTTTTGGATTCATGGTTTTGGTGCTGGCCTTTGCTTTGGGCTGCACAAATAAGAAGGTTAACAATCCGCTAGCGAACGTGGGGTCGAAGCAGCCGGACAAAGTGCTGTTCGATCGCTCCATGGATGCCATGAAGCACAACAAATTCGATGTGGCGCGGATGACGCTGCAGACGCTGATCAACACCTATCCGGAGTCGGAGTACATCGCGCGCGCGAAGCTGGCGGTGGCGGATTCCTGGTATGCGGAAGGGGGATCCACGGCGATGCAGCAGGCCGAGATCGAGTACAAAGACTTCCGGACGTTCTTTCCGAACATGCCGGAAGCGGCCGAGGCGCAGCTGAAGGTCGCCAACATCCATTATCAGGGGATGGAAAAGCCGGACCGGGATTACACGCATGCGATGCGGGCGGAGGAAGAATACCGGGCGCTGCTCCAGGAGTATCCAGACAGCAAGCTGGTGCCGCAGGCGAAGCAGCGGTTGCGCGAGGTGCAGGAGGTGCTGGCGCAGCGCGAATTCAATATCGGGCGGTTCTATTATCTGCGGCAGTCGTATCCGGCAGCGATTGCGCGGTTGCAGACGCTGGTGGACCGGTATCCGCTGTACAGCGGGGCCGATCAGGCGCTGTATCTGATGGGGCAGGCGTACGAAGGTCAGATCGAGAGGCTTCGGGCCAACCCGCGCGTGAATGAAGTTCAGAAGACGAAGGCGATCGCGGAGTTTACCCAGAGCGCATCGGATGCATATGCGAAGATTATTACCCGGTATCCGGCGATGGATCGGGCGCTGGATGCCAAAGCGCGGCTGGAAGCGCTGCATCAGACGGTACCGCGGCCAACGCGAACGGCGCTGGAACTGAACAAGAAGGAAGTCGCCAGCCGGCAAGAAGCGGGCTTCATGTCGAGCATGCTGGGGAACTTCGAGAAGCATCCCGGTGTGGCCAAGGCAGCGCATGTGGGCGATCCAACGATGGTCGATCCCGCGCCGGTGACGGCCACGGATGTGGTGAAACAGGCGGCCACGGCGATGGGTGGCGGGGACAACAAGCTGAAAGTCGAAACCGTGAACGGGATTGTGCCGCCGAACCAGGAAGTACCGCGGTCGGATGCGCCGGCTCCGGATGCGGACGCTGCGCCACCTCAGCAGCCGTCGGCCGCGCCGGCCCCGGACCAGCCGAATGCCACAGCAGGCGAGGTGAAACCGAATGTGCCAGATCCCAATGAGCTGAAGCCGAATGTCCCGGCCGATCCGAACGCGCTTCCCCCGCCCACGCAGACCAACGAAATCCAGCCGGGGAGTTCTTCTTCTTCTTCTTCTGCCAGTCCGGGCTCTTCCAGTTCCAGCAAGGATGACCTGGTCGATATTTCTTCCAGCAAGAAGAAAAAGAAGAAGGGGCTGGGCAAACTGAACCCGTTCTAGGGGAGTTTCTCAGTTCCCATCTCAGTGAAGATTGGTAAGTCCCGCCCACAGCCCGCGCAGCACTTCTGGACGTGCCAGGCGGCACGGTTCCCACCAACCCACTCCAGCCGGACATGAACCTTGGTACTCGGCACGGTCGTAACCGTACATTGCCTTACGAATCGTTGACTTGAGTTACGGGACAAGGTACTTTCGCGTTATCTGTTCTTTTGGCGAAGGATACAAGCTTGGCGCGGAAGATACTGCTGGCCGATGACAGCGTAACCGCCCAGAACATGGGGCGAAAGATCCTGAGTGACGCCGGGTACGACGTTCTCACGGTCAACAACGGATCGGCCGCCCTGAAGCGGGTGGCGGAACAGAAGCCGGATCTGATCGTCCTCGACATTTATATGCCCGGCTACAGCGGGCTGGAAGTTTGCCAGCGCCTGAAAGACTCGCCCGAAACCGAGCGTATTCCCGTTCTCCTCACGGTAGGTAAGCTGGAGCCCTTCAAGCCGGAAGAAGCGCGGCGGGTGCGGGCAGACGCCTACATCATCAAGCCATTTGAAGCGACCGAGTTGTTGACCGCGCTGGCGCGCATGGAAGACCGGATCGTCCCGGGGCAAGGGGAAACAGACACTGGGTGGAAGAGCCGCCTGCGTTTTCCATCGAAGAAAAAGAAGGAAGAGCCCGAGCCAGAGCCGGAGATGGATGTAGCCATCGGGGCGAGCTTCCGCAACTTCCGGCGCGAGAAGAGCAAGGTGTCGAGTATCACCGCTGGGGAGACCGCGCCGGCTCCATCGGAAGCGAGCGTGGTTCCCGATCCGCACGACGCCACTCCGGAGGAATTGGATGCGCTGAGTGCGCTGGTGGCGAAGCTCGATGGACCGGCGGAGGAGATCGAAGAGAGGGTTGCGCCGGCGGTAGACAAGGCCGCGCCAGTTGAGACCAAGGCTGAGTGTGAGGCGCCCGCTCCGGTATGCGAAAAGAAGAGTGCAGGCGACGTTCCAGCAGCCCACGCGGAGCCCCTGGGTGAACCTGAAACTCTGGCGACGAATACACCCTCAGAGGCGAGTGCCGCGCTAGAAACGGCGGAGCCGGTTGCCGTGAGCGAGGTGAAGGCGACAGCTCCAGTGCATGTCGAAATCCTTGCGGCCGAGGCTGCTCCCGTGGACCGGGACGATGAACCGCTCTTTGCTGCCGCCGCGAGCGCGGAAGAGCCGGTTCCACAAGAAGAAAAGACTGAAGGGAAAGAGGTCCCGGCGGTCGACAGTGAGGCGGCCGCGGCGGCGAATCTGTCAGAAACGATCACGATCGAGGCAAAGGCGGAACAGCAGAAGCCGGACGAACCGAGGGTAAAAGAGGCGCCGGCTGTTGAGGCAGCACCGAAGATCGAGGAAACACCGAAGCCGGAAGAGATGGGTGAGGCGATGCCGGTGGCTGCGGAAGAGGCAGAGGTTGGCTCGGCGCCGAGCGCAGAAGAGTTGGAGGAGGCTCTGCGGTTGCTGACGCCAGCGCTGGGGCATTCAGATCCCTCGTCGATTCCCATGCGGGAGAGCTTGGTTGCAGCCGGCGCGGTGCTGGCGGAGCAGGCTGCGCGAAATGCGTCGGAGGCTCCGCGGTGGGTAGCGGCGGCGGTGGCGGTGAGTCCGGAGGAAGCGGCCCTTTCGCTGGAGGCAGAGATGTTCCGGACGCTGGCGGGGGTGGCAGGGACGAGGGCCGATTCGACCGCGACGGCTGCCGTGAGTCCGGCGGCGCTGGAGAGTGAGGCTGCGGTTGCGGTGAAAGCGGAAATTTTCGAGGAAGCTCCAGCGGACACGATGGCGGCAGTTGCGGCCGGGGCTTGCGAGGCGGTTGCGCTAAGCGTCGAAGGGATGCTGGCCGAGCGGAAGGATTCGCCCACCCATGATTCGCCAACCCATGATCCACAAGCCCAGGTCGCAGAGGAGGCGGCGGAAGAGCCCGCGTCGGCGACCTTTGCGGATGCAGTGCAGCGGGATGAGGTCGAGGTTGTTTCTACGACACCGAGTGCAGCGGCCGTAAGCGATGCGGCAGTTCCGGCGGAGGAAGTGGGGCCTCCGGTTGTCGAGACGATGGAAGTTCCAAGTTCCGCAGCGGCGGCGGAAGGCGAGGAAGTTATGGCCGAGGGACGCGCGAAGGCTGGGAAATCGAATTGGCATCAGATCAGGACGGGGGCCAGGGCAGATGCAGCGTCGAATGACGTCGAAGCAGCCAAACAGGCCGTGACGGCGGCGGAAGAAGCTCCGAAGGCCATGGCGGCCGCCGCGGCCGTGGGCGTGTCGGCAAAGGCGTTCCCCGATTCGAACACGATTGCCAGCATCGTGGACAGTGTGCTGGCCGATCTTCGCCCGAGGATCGTGGAAGAGATTGCGAAGAAGCTGGCAGGGAAGTAGAGCAGAATTCAGCCGTCGGCCATCAACTCATGCCTTCGTCGCCCCAGCAGTACGGGCACGTTGTGGCGATTTGGGGTCCAACCGTCCTCCGTTAGCCCCGCACGTTTGACCCCTGTTTTCTCATGCCTGTAAGATCAATAATTCTCTCCTTTCGCCGGATAGACTGTCGGACTTCGCTCGGCCTGGACGGTCGGGAGCGGCCGTCCCTACACGGTCAGGATAAACATGCCGCACGAATTGCCGAAAGCTTACGAACCGGGCGCGATTGAGACGCGCTGGGCCGAGTACTGGGTCAAGGAAAAACTGTTTCATGTGGAGACGCCGGCGCCGGGCGAGACTCGTCCGGTGTTCACTTTGTTGTTGCCTCCGCCCAATGTGACGGGGCGGCTGCACATGGGCCACATGCTGAACCAGACGCAGATGGATATTCTCGTGCGCTGGCATCGCATGCGCGGGTTCATCACGCTCTGGCTGCCGGGCACCGACCACGCCGGCATCGCGACGCAGATGATGGTCGAGCGCCGGCTTGCGAAAGAAGGCAAGAAGCGGCGCGAGCTGGGGCGCGAGAAATTTGTGGAGCGCGTTTGGGAATGGAAGCGCGAGTACGGCGGCGCGATTCTCGACCAGATGAAGCGGCTGGGCGCGTCGGTCGATTGGGGACGCGAGTACTTCACCATGGACGAGAACCTTTCGCGCGCGGTGCGCGAGGTGTTCGTCCGGCTCTACGAAGAGGGATTGATTTATCGCGGGAAATACATCGTGAACTGGTGTCCGCGATGCGAGACGGCGATTTCCGATCTCGAGGTTAAGCACGAAGACGTGGCGGGCAAGCTTTGGGAGATCCGGTATCCCGTAATTGGGACGAATGAGTTTATCACCGTAGCGACGACGCGTCCGGAGACGATGCTGGGCGATACGGCGGTGGCGGTGAATGCCGCCGACGAGCGTTACACGCACCTGCACGGAAAGAAAGCGCTGCTGCCGCTGATGAAGCGGGAGATTCCCATCATTCTTGACGAGATTGCGAAGCCGGAGTTTGGCACGGGCGCGGTGAAGATCACGCCGGCGCATGATCCGAACGATTTCGAGGCGGGGAAGCGGCACAACTTGCCGCAGATCGACGTGATGGACGCGCACGCGCGCATGAATGAGAACGCGGGCACCTATAAAGGACTTGACCGTTACGAGGCACGCGAGGCGGTGCTGGTGGATCTGAAGGAGCAGGATTTCCTGGTCGCCGAGAAAAACTACACGGTGCCGCTGGGGAAGTGCGACCGGTGCGGCACGGTGGTGGAGCCGCGTTTGTCGGAGCAGTGGTTCGTGAAGATTGGGCCGCTGGCGAAGAAGGCGATCGCGGCGGTGGAGTCGGGCGAGATCACGATCAGGCCCGAGAACTACAAACAGATTTATTTGAACTGGATGTACAACATCCACGACTGGTGCGTGTCGCGGCAGTTGTGGTGGGGACATCGTATTCCGGCCTGGACCTGTGGCAGTTGTGGGGATATGACTGTCGCTCGGGAAGCGCCGGCCCAATGCTCGAAGTGCGGCGGTGCGAAACTTGAGCAGGTCACGGACGTGCTCGACACGTGGTTCTCATCGGGCCTGCTGCCTTTCACGACTTTGGGCTGGCCGGAGAAGACGCGCGACCAGGCGGTGTTTTATCCGACGACGCTGCTGATTACCGCGTATGAGATCCTGTTCTTCTGGGTGGCGCGCATGATCATGTTCGGCTGCCACTTCATGGAAGAGCACGAGCAGGATGCGGCGATCAAGACGGCGAGCGGCTGTGGAGATAAGAAGAACGACAGCGTTCCCTTCCGCAACGTCTATATTCATGCGCTGGTGCGCGATGCCGAGCGGCAGAAGATGTCGAAGACGAAGGGGAATGTGCTCGACCCGCTCGACATTATCGACCGCTTCGGGACGGATGCTACGCGGTTCACGCTGGCGGCGATGGCGGCGCCGGGGACCGATATTGCGTTCAACGAGAGCCGGACGGATGGGTATCGGGCGTTCGCCAATAAGATCTGGAATGCGGCTCGATTCATGTTCATGAATGTGGATCGGATCGAGCCGGGCCTGCGGCCCGGGGGCGGACAGGAGTGTCCGCCCCACACGAGCGAAGGCGTGGCCGGGTTTCTCGCTCAGACGCTTGAGGATCGGTGGATTCTTTCGCGCTTCAATCGGGCCACTCGGGATGTCAATGACGCGATCGAGACTTACCGGTTTCATGAGGCCGCGAACCGGATTTACGACTTCTTCTGGGGCGAGTTTTGCGATTGGTACATTGAGCTGATCAAGCCTCGGCTGATGGAGAGCGCGGGTGCGGAAACGGCTCGGGCCGCGTGCGCGAATCTGGTGAATCTGTTTGATGGAGCGTTGCGGCTGCTGCATCCGGTGATGCCGTTTATTACCGAAGAGATTTGGCACGCGATATATGCGGGCGCGCCGCCGCTGAAGTCGATTGCGTTAGCGGCGTATCCAGCGGCGGATGACGGTCAGATTGACCTGGCGGCGGAAACGCAGATGGCGGTGCTGCAGGATCTGATTGTCATCGTGCGCAATTTGCGGGCGGAGTTGAAGGTCGAGCCGAAAGTGAAGGTTCCGATCCAGGTGTTTGCGCACGAGCCTGAGATCCGGCGGCTGATTGAAGAGAATCGCGGGGCGGTCGAGCGGCTCGGGAATGTGGAGCAGGTGACGTTCGTCGACTCGTCTCTGGCGAACATCGCCGGCGCGCGCAGCACGTCGCGGTTCGATGTCCACGTGGTATATGAGAAAAAGATTGACATAGCGGAGGAATGCGAGCGCCTCAAGAAAGAGTTGGAGAAGATCGAGAGGGAGATCGCCAACGGACAGCGGCAGCTTTCAAATGAACAGTTCTTATCGAAGGCTCCGCCGAAGGTTGTGGAAGGGCTGAAGACGCGGGCCGAAGAGTTGAAGGTGCTGCGGCAGAAGATCCTGGCCAAGATGAAGGAGTTGGCGTGTCCGTAGCACGGTAAGCCGCAGGCCTTCGGCCCGCATGGACGGGCGAGGGCGCCCGTCCCCACATAAGCGATGGACTGGAATTCACGACGGATTACGGCGATTCTTGAGAACGCGCTGCTCGAGGACCGGGCCACGCGCGATGCGACCAGCTACGCGTGCATCGATCCAAATCAGCGGGCTTCGGCCACGATCGTGGCCAAGCAGGAATGCATTCTGGCCGGACTTGGGTGCGTTCCACGGATTCTTGACGTGTACGCGTCGCTCGATGGGGCGGTGATTTCGCACTATGAGGTGACCAGCCATCCGTCGATTTTCGACGGGATTCGTGCGCACAAGGGACAGCAGATTGCCGTGATCCGGCACAACGCGCGGGTGATTCTATCGTGTGAGCGCGTGATTTTGAATTTTCTGCAGCGCATGATTGGCGTGGCTACGTTGACCCGCAAGTTCGTCGATGCGGTGGAGGGGACTCGCGCGCGGATTCTGGATACGCGCAAGACGATTCCTGGTTTGCGGATGATCGATAAGTACGCGGTGCGCTGTGGCGGCGCGCAGAATCATCGGCTTGATCTGTCCGATGGCGTGCTGATCAAGAACAATCACATCGCGCTGGCCGGGGGCGCGGTGCCGGCGCTGGAGCGCGCCATCCGGAACCGGCGGGGCAGCCAGCCGATTGAGATTGTAGTGCGCTCGCTCGAGGAGTTGCAGCAGGTGCTGGAGCGCGGGGCGGAGACCATCCTGCTCGACAATTTGAGTGTCGAAGACGTGCGAAAAGCGGTCGAGATCTGCTCGCGGCTGCCGCACCGGATTCTGGTGGAGTATGCGGGCGGAATCAATCTGGAAAACATTCGCGCCTACGCCGAGACCGGCGTGGACTTTATTTCGGTGGGCGCGCTGACGCAATCGTCGGTCGCGGTTGATATGAGTCTGCGCGTGACCCCGGCGTAGTCGCTAGTTGCCGGTCGCTAGTCGCCAGTTTGGCCCACGCTTTAGAGTGGGACACGGCGCGAAAGAAAAGCTTCTCTTCGATGATTTCTGATTCCTAAAAGGAACTTGCGACTAGCGACTAGCGACCAGCGACTCTTATAATCCCTCCATCACCCGTTCCGTGAAAACTCGGCGGTTGCCTGCTATCCACAAGGCCACCGATGCCCGCCTCGGACGTATTGTGCGCCTTCTCATGGACCACGCCATGGTGGTCGTCAGCGGCACGAAAATTGCCGAGGAGATGGGCACCAGCCGTTCCGAAGTATGGCGGCTGATTCAGCAGCTGCGCGGACTGGGCGTGGATGTAGCCGGGCATCCGGCGAATGGATATCGGCTCCGGGCAGTTCCGGATCTGTTGCTGCCGGAGATGGTCGCTCCGCTGGTGAAAGGCACAGTCTTCGCGAAGCAGATTCACCACTACTACAAAGTTGGATCGACCAACACCGAGGCCATGCAGTCGGCTGCAGAAGGCGCTCCCGAGGGCAGCGTGTTTCTGGCGGAAGAACAACTGGCGGGACGCGGGCGCGGGGCAAACACGTGGCATTCGGCGCGGTCAACGGGGATTTATTGTTCGGCGATCTTGCGTCCCGCGATGCCGCCTTCGGATGTTCTGATTTTCTCGCTGGCGGCGGGCCTGGCGGTGCGCT
>WNGE01001016.1_pt1 | contig 36266 bp, 27 predicted proteins | sample 5400651 | NCBI WGS metagenome assembly WNGE01 (sample SAMN13153370, study PRJNA577476) | soil metagenome | isolation source: 60 cm soil or saprolite under grassland replicate 2 | place: USA:California | collected 2016-06-15
TGCGAGATCAGCTCGCGATAGATTGTGCGAACAATCCCGTCGACCATCAGGTAAGCTTGATGCGGTAACAACACGATCGATAAAACAACCTGAGCTGTATTGGTCCGGATATCTCCCCAAACGCTCCAAAAGTGGCTGGTCCATGGAATTCCACGCGGGTGTATGAGCAAACTTGTGGTGACGTGAAGATAAACGGGGAATGCGATCGCAATAACAACGAAAAGGCCCCAGAGCAAAATCGATCCCGGGAAAAAGGTCGCGGCTATCAACAACCATAGGAATAGCGACGGGGCCACTAAACTGCGCCGCAAGTTGTCGAGGATTTTCCAGCGCGAGATCAATGGCAAGGTGTTGCGCACGCGGCGTCTGTTTGCATCCAGGACGACCGGGAAAAGCCAGCGAAGGATTTGCCAGTCGCCGCGTGTCCAGCGATGTTGCCGCTTGGCATAGGCGTCGTATTGTGACGGGTAGTCGTCGAGGAGCTCAATATCGGTGACTAGCGCAGCGCGCGCAAAAAGCGATTCAAAGAGGTCATGACTCAGAAGCGTGTTCTCGGGCGCGCGACCGGCAAGAGAAGCTTCAAAAGCATCGACCTCGAAGAGACCCTTTCCGGTGTAATTTCCTTCGCCAAAAAAATCCTGATAAACATCCGACACTGCGGTGGTATAGGGATCAATTCCAGTGTTGCCGGAAAAAATGCGCGCAAATCTCGACCGGGAAGCGCTCTCGAGCGAAATGCTGACGCGAGGCTGCAGGATGCCGTAACCAGAAGTCACGCGATTGACCGCAACATCAAAGCGCGGTCGATTAAGCGGGTGAATCGCTGTGCCTACCAGCTTACGCGCAACATCACGAGGCAGTTGAGTGTCTGAATCGAGCGTGAGGACATAGCGTACTCGCGAGAGCAATACTTCATCCGCGGTCTGCACCATAAAACTGGTGTTGCGGGCACCGCGCAGCAGTTGGTTAAATTCGTGCAACTTGCCCCGTTTGCGCTCCCAACCCATCCATTTGCCTTCGCGATCATTCCAGCGGCGGTGGCGATGAAAGAGATGAAAGCGCAGCGGCTTTTCTTTGCTGTAACGCTTGTTCAGCTCATCGATTCCGCTCAGCGCCGCATCAAGCAGCATTGCGTCGTCGGGCATCTCCTCCGCCTCAGCGTCCGTGAAATCCCCCAACAGGGCGAAGAAAATATGCTTGTCTTGATTGGCGAGGAAGTGGACCTCCAGTTTCTCCAATAGGTCGTGAACGACAGCCTCGCTGGAAAAAAGCGTCGGCACGACAACCATTGTGCAGGCGTCTTCCGGTATGCCGGCGGCTGTTTTAATGCGCGGTAGCAGCCGCGGAGGAAACAGATGTGTTACATCCCAATTCAAAATGCTCAGAGCGAGGTCGCTGGCGGGTATCAATGCCAGCAGGAATGTTGCAACTATGAGCGGCCAGCCCCCGCCTTCCCGGTACATGATCAGCAATAGCAGCGCAATGATTAATGAAGTGAGCACCGTCAGCGTACCGAGATAAGTACGCGTCGGTCGCTCCATGCACCAGCGCCGCAACTGCTCTCCCAGCCGCGGACGATAGCTGACATTGGCTTCAAATTGTGGGAGACCGGCGTCGATCAGGTAGTAACCAACATGCCCTTGAGGATCAGAGCCGTGGCCATCGCTGGTCGCTCTGGTGGCAAATTCGACTGCCGCTTCCGCAATCTCCAACTCCGTAAACTCAGTGCGCTTGCTGATCCGTTCAACGACGTGGCGGTAGCGATCTCGCGAGGAAAACTCCATCTTCAGGTAGGCGCCCGCCGGGTCCTTGCCAAGTAGTGGATCAATTAAGCTGACGCTCTCGAAGAAGTCTCGCCAGTCGAGGGTTGAGAGCAGGCGCATGCTCGTGATGATGTTGCCGATTGTGACCTGAGTGGCTGCCTGTCGCTGGTGCTCGCTGTGAATTATTTGTTCGATGCTGGTGTTCTGACGCGCCAATTGCTTTTCGAGCCAGTCCGTTACCGGCATTACGGCTGGGTCTTGTTCGCGCAGCCGTTGCGTCAACTGCACCACGAACGACTGGTTTATCTTTTCCCGCTTGCCCAGCCGGTCAGTGATCAGAGGTACAAGACCCGCTGGCTGGCGCGCCGCGAGTTCCAGCAGTTTGTCCGCAAGTTTGTCGGCCTGATCTCGTTCTTCTCGGGCTCTGACTATAAGGACAGCGAGGCGGCGCAGATTTTCCACGAGTGCCAAACGAAGAGTGATCGCTACGGCCCAAACCTCGCCGATCGTAAGCGGCGCCGCGGTTTGATAGGACGCGATGAACCTCCGAAGCGTGTTCGTTTCCAACCGGCTGTCAGTGTGAGCGATTAGCGAGAGGGCAACTGCATAGATCCGGGGATAATCCTTGAGTTTACCTTCTGCCAGTTTTGGCAGTTCGTAGTAGTAGCTCTTGGGAAGGTCCTCGCGAATCTCTCGCAGTTGCTCTTCTATGATATGGAAGTTGTCGACTAGCCACTCGGCGGCCGGGGATATCGTTCGGCCGTTGCGGATGGCTTCGACAAGAGTGCGATAGGCGGCGACTAGTTTTCGTCCATTATCCTCGACGCGCGGCAGGAGATGTGCCCGACCCTTCTTCCTGACGACCTTGTGCTTGGCGGCAAGAGTTTGAGCGTATTGCTCGAGACGTTCGACACTGAACATCTCCTCACGGATCGGTGGCTCGTCGCCCGATCCTGACAGTTTTCCTGTTAACGATGCTATGAACTCAGCCATAAACTGGTCGAAGTAATGCCTCTTACTTCAACTCCACGAGTTGAGGATGTAGCAGTCTGCGGTAACGTTAAACGAGCATGCCAGAATACCACGGATTATAACTCTTCTTCCTGGCCGCTTGCGCTCGTTCCAGTCGGGAGTCTCCGGCTTCTTACTTCGCTTGGTCATGTATAACCCGCGCCGGTTACGTCAAATTGCACACACCAAATTGACTACTACCTGACCGAACGTGTCACGCACGAGAGCGCGAATGCCACATAGTGGGTAATTCACTACATTCTAAGAGGGTTGGTTAGCCGGAATTAGGGAATGCGACTTGCACCTGTAACTCCGGGGTCGAGGGTCGGGATCTATTCGCCATGGGCCTCTGTAACTACAGAATTGAGAACTTGACCCGAAAAAGATGAATCGAACAGCTCTCAGACTTTGGTATATGTGGTCGGTCGCACTGGCTGGTGTGGCTGTCACCGCTTTTTGCGCTTATTCCTTACCGGTAGCGCAACTCGACATTAGGCTGGTTGTTCTGCTTCTGATAACTGTGATCATCGGCTCGCAAGTCACAATTCCCATCCCCAGAGCCAAAGGCCACATCTCGGTTTCCGATACCTTCATCTTCCTCACGATGCTTCTGTTTGGAGTGGAGGCCGCCGTCCTACTTGCTGCAACTGAAGCCTTTTCCTCTTCGATGCACCTGACCAAGAGGCCAATCGTCCGGCTCTTCAATGCCGGCGTGATGGCTTGCTCAACCTTTATCACTGCAACGATTGTATCCCTTCTTTTCGGGTCTCTCACGAGCTTACGGGATGGCTATTCACCGAATTTGGTAGTTGCGTTATGTACGATGGCCTTGGTGCAGTATTCCTTGAACTCCGGAATGGTCGCCCTGAGTGTAGCCCTGAAATTCAATCAGCCATTGTGGATCACCTGGCGCACTAATTTCCTGTGGACCTCTATTACCTATTTCGCCGGGGCGTCGGCAGCCGGCATCGTGGCACCAGTGATTGGGCAGGCAGGGTTCTATGCCCTGGTTGCAACTGCCCCTATCATTGCAATTATCTATATTACGTACCGGACTTACCTGAGAAATATTGAAACGTCTGAGTTGCAGACCGACCAGGCAAAACTCCACGTCGAAGAGCTTAACCGCTTCATTGCCGAGCAGGAGCGAATCAGCAAGGCGCTTCAGGAAAGTGAGGCCCACTTTCGCACCGCCTTCGACTATGCGGCCATCGGCATGGCGCTCGTTTCACCCGAAGGTCGTTGGCTGCGAGTGAACCGGTCTTTATGCGACCTACTTGGTTTCCGAGAAGAAGAGCTGCTGGAGTTTGACTTTCAGGAGATAACTCATCGGGACGATCTCGGCAAGGAACTCGTGCATATCTATCGGATGTTGGCCGGCGAGATGCCCACCTGTCAGTTGGAGAAGCGTTACATTCATAAGCTCGGGCATGAGGTATGGGCGTTAACGAGTGCATCGCTGCTTCGTGACGCTCAGGGTGGTCCGCTCCACTTCATTTTTCAGATAGAGGATATAACGGAACGAAAACGTGCCGAGGCCGCGATTGAAACTCTCTCGCTGGTGGATGAGTTGACAGAGCTCTATAACCGGCGGGGATTCATGGCATTTTCCAAGCAGCATCTAACTTCGATCCAGCGAACCAACAAGAATCTCATGGTCGTTTATGCCGACCTCGATGGCTTAAAGCAGATCAACGACTCGTTTGGCCATAAAGAAGGAGATCGTGCGTTGATTAAAACCGCGGAGATATTGAAAGCAACATTCCGTTCCTCGGATGTTATCGGCCGTCTCGGTGGCGACGAATTCACAGTTCTGGCTGCCGTGGAGTCAGAGGACGGCGTTGAGAGTGCCATTGCGCGTCTGGAGTATGAGATAAGGAGCCACAACGAACTGAACACCGCACCTTACGAACTCTCAATCAGTGTCGGTTTTGCGTTCCTGGCTGCCGACCAAAAACGGTCGGTCGAGGATCTGATGGCCCAGGCCGATCAGGCCATGTACGAGAATAAGCGAAAAAGAAAAGCGGATTTTCTCCAGGGTGAAAGCAACGAAATGATGGTTGTTAACGCCGGGCCCTGAGCACCGAGTCTTAGCGTAAGGAGTTTCAGGGCGGGTCCACGACCGGCCCTTTTTCTTTTGTAGTATGCTCTGCGCTTAATATGAGCGCAGCGACAAAGCCAGGAACCAAAGAGGAGCCTCCTGACCCATCTGCGCCTGAACGCTGGCGCGCGCTCACCCTGCTTGCAATTGCCGAATTGTTGGCAATGTCACTTTGGTTTAGTGCCTCTGCTATAACGCCGGCGCTGCGCTCGGAATGGGGGCTGAGCGATACGCAAGTTAGTTGGTTGACAATCGCCGTGCAACTCGGATTTGTTTGCGGTACGCTCCTCAGCGCATTCCTTAACCTGCCTGACATCATCAGTCCTCGATACGTTTTCGCAGCTTCCGCCTTTGTTGGAGCAGCAGCGAATGCCACATTTGGTTTATATGCCAGGGGTGCCGGCCTGGCTATCACATTGCGTTTCCTAACGGGACTGTGCCTGGCCGGGGTCTATCCTCCCGGGATGAAGATAATAGCAACCTGGTTTCGACGTTCTCGCGGCATGGCGCTCGGAGTGCTGGTAGGAGCGTTGACGTTGGGTAAGGCCTCACCTTATCTGATCAATGGTTTGGGAAGCGCGAGCTGGCGCAACAACATTCTATTCGTCTCGCTGCTTGCGACAGGAGGTGGGTTTCTTGTAATCCTCTTTGTCGCCGATGGCCCGTTTGCGATGCCCGCTGCCAGTTTCGACTGGAAACAGGTAATCCATGTTTTCCGCAATCGTGGTGTGCGCCTGGCAAACTTCGGCTACTTCGGTCACATGTGGGAGCTCTACGCAATGTGGACCTGGATCCCCGTTATGATTCGCGCCAGTCTTGCGGCCCAGGGAAGCCAGCCGTTCTTTGCGGAGGTCGCTTCGTTCCTGGTCATCGGCTGCGGCGCCGCGGGCTGTGTAGTGGCGGGTCTGGTTGCAGATCGTATCGGCCGCACCGTTGTAACTTCGTGGGCCATGGCAATCAGCGGTAGTTGTTGTTTGCTCATCGGCTTCTTGTTTGGAGCAAGCCCGGTTCTGCTTCTATTTGTAGCGGCAATCTGGGGCGCCACTGTGGTCGCCGATTCGGCACAGTTTTCTACCTGCGTCACCGAGCTGGGGAATCCCCTTTATATTGGGACCGCCTTAACAATTCAAACCTGCCTCGGATTTCTTCTGACGACTATCTCCATCCAACTAGTCCCGCGTCTTGTCGACCTCGTCGGCTGGCGCTACGCATTCATGGTGCTCGCACCGGGGCCGCTTTTCGGTGTACTCGCCATGCTGCGACTTCGCGGTCTGCCGGAAGCGGTGAAAATTGCGCAGGGCAGAAGGTAACTGTTATTGAGGTTGGTTAGTCAGTATGGAGTTCAAACTTTAGTTTGCGGTCGCGAAACGCCAACCCAAAGGCTGAACTCTAACCGCCCTAATCAAGCTGACCCGCTACCCTGGTCCAGGTAGTGGGTCAGTTTTGATGTCCGACATGCTTTATTTCGTGTGATGAGGTCAGTACCACCGCGCGGTAGCGGGTGGGTCCCTCCGCAACGATCGTTCTCGTATCGTATGGACCCACCCGCTACCGCGCGATGGTACTGACCTCATCACACGAGAGTAAACTGAAGCCGATCACCGGACTTGATCAGAGGTTCCTGAAGTTTGTCGGACACTCCAGACGAAACTGAACCACTATTCCTGGTCCAGGTCGTCTTGCAAAAGTAATAAAGGTTGCGATAGGCTGCTGCCAAGGTGAACATCATGCGATGCCGACATTAAGTACTGAGTAGCGTCACGGGCCATGCCCCGCCGGCCGCGCTTTGCGTGCCTCGTGGTGTGCTCAAGGATGCAACCCCATTGCGTCCTGTGCCTGTTGGGCTTTACTCAGTTCCTGCCTTTTATTTTCCGTTCCAATCAACTGTTTGGTTCAGTGGGGGCCGTTCGCGACCCATACGTAGGTGATTCCATGGAAGATCCGGCGATCAAGGTTCGCAATTTAGGTAAGAGTTTTCGAAAGCGCATTGGTTTCTTAAAGTCGACGCGGTTCTGGGCGCTGAGAGACGTCTCATTCGTCGTCGAAAAGGGTGAGACATACGGCTTACTGGGACCCAACGGCTCTGGAAAATCCAGTCTGATCCGTATCCTCTCGACGCTCTTAATAGCGGAGAGCGGAGCAGTTTCTCTGATGGGCTATTCGCTACCGGCTGAGCAGGAGCAGGTGCGCCGAATTATCGGTCGCGTCAGTGTCGACGCGGCGTTTTATAAGAAACTCTCGGCACGGGAAAACTTGCTTTATACGGCGCTGCTCTACGGCCAGAAGGCGGGTGAGGCTGAGAAACGGGCAATGGAGATCCTGAACCAACTTGGTCTGGAGAATACAAAGTTCTCAACGCCCCTTGAGGAGATGAGCCGGGGCATGCAGCAAAAGATCAGCATCGCCCGAGCTCTGGTCATCAATCCGCCGTTGCTTTTGTTGGACGAACCGACAACCGGACTGGATCCCAAGAGCCGTCGGGATGTGCAAAGCTTTCTTGAAGACCTGCGTCGTCGTGAAGGGACAACCATCCTGCTCACTACGCACGACATGGCCGAAGCTGAACGACTCTGCGCGCGCATCGGCTTTCTCGCGCGCGGCAAACTCGTCGCTGAAGGAACGGCTGCCGAGCTCAAGAGGCTGGCAGGCGCCGCAACGCTTGACGACGCTTTCATTAAACTGACCGGTGAAGAACTTGCCACGCAGGAAGAAGCCAGCGCAGAAGCTGGAGTTTTGGAGGAAGTCTAGTGGAAACCACGATGCGTCAAACATGGGCCTTTGTATTCAGAGGCTACCACTTGACCCGGCGTTATATCTCGTGGGTCATCGTCTTCAATTTTTACGCCCTCGTGACGTCGGCGACCGTCGCGCTGATTGGGGTGGCGGCCCAGGACTATCAACTTACCTTGACACTCGTCGTAGGCGCGTTGCTGTGGAACTTTCTCTCCTCCTTGTACAACGAGATCGCGATGTCGATCGCCTATGAGCGCTGGGAAGGTACGCTCGAGTATACGTTTATGGCCCCGGTGTCGCGTTTAATCCATCTCTCCGGCATCAGCCTTTTTGCGCTCATGAACAGCATCGTGCAAACCGTGGTCGTGCTGGTCGGGTTAATGTTATTTACTAGCCTCGATCTGCATGGAGCGAACCTGCCAGGGCTGTTTCTTGTGCTTGCGGTCAGCACCGTTGCTTTTGTCGGATTGGGTTTGATGGCAGCCGTTTTACCCGTGATGAGTCCGGAAAGGGGCGCCGAAGCCACGCATATCTTTCAAGGCTCGCTTCTGCTGGTGTCCGGCGTTTATTATCCAGTTGATGTTTTGCCCCGATGGCTGCAGCCGCTCTCCATGGTATCGCCGGCCACTTACACTTTATCAGCTTGCCGTAAGCTGATCGGCGTAGGAAACAGTGCGTCAGTGCCTGGCCATCTTGCCGGCTCTTCGGTGTCGGCGGTTGTGCCGGAACTGTTGGTGCTCGCCGTTATGGGCGCTGTCCTGATGCCACTGGGTCTTTGGGTGTTTGGCCGCATCGAAGCGTGGGCCAAGCGGGCAGGGAAGCTGAAGAGAACAGGATAAAGTAGAGTCCCGAATGGCTAAGTCCACCGACGATCGCAAACAAAGAACTCGCCGCATCATTCGCTTGCTCAAGCAGGCTTACCCGGATGCAAAGTGCACGCTGAATCATTCGAACGCCTTTGAGTTGTTGATTGCCACGATTCTTTCTGCCCAATGCACTGATGATCGCGTCAACATCGTAACCGCCGATCTCTTTCGAAAGTATCGCAAGGCGCAGGACTACCTGACAGTCTCGCCCACTGAGTTGCAGAAGGATATTCGTACGACTGGTTTCTTCCGCAACAAAGCGAAGTCTATTCAGGGCACTGCCAGGGTCCTCGCCGAGCAATACTCCGGTCGCGTACCGAAGACAATCGAAGAACTACTTGAATTGCCGGGCGTCGCCCGCAAGACAGCAAATGTGGTGCTCGGTAACGCCTTTGGAGTGACGTCGGGAATTGTCGTCGATACACATGTGACGCGGCTCTCGCGGCGCCTTGGGCTGACCAAACACAAGCAGGCGGAGAAGATTGAAAGAGATCTAATCGAGCTTGTGCCCCGGAAGGATTGGGTAATCTTTTCGCATCTGCTCATTGCCCACGGCCGCAAAGTTTGCAAAGCCCGCAATCCGCTTTGTGCTGAATGCGTGATCGAGAAACTCTGCCCCTCGTCCTTCCTGAAGACCGGTGTGATGCCGGGCAGTTGAGATGTGAATACGGAACAGCGGCAACCTGGAAGCTGGTATGAAGATTCTTGCATTTTTCCTTTTGTGACCCGCGCTAGGACATCACGCGGAACGCCGCTACAATGACCCGCGCTACAACTATCCTGAGTACTGATTCGCCGTTTCGCAACATTAGAATGGCCTTCGTCCTTAGCTCCTGCGTGTTTACGCACGACGTCCGGCTGCAGGCACTGCGCCTTCCCCTGATTCATAAAAACCCGGCTACGAGGGAGGCCCGCACAGTTTGAGCTATCGGTTTCCCTGGCATCGTCTTACCGACGATCAGTTGCTCGATCTGCGCATCTGCGATCTGCCGATCCGCATCAAAGATTCGTTTCTCGAACCGCACATCAAACGTCTCTACCGTGAGCTCAACGAACGAGACATTCGCTTCAAGCCGCATGTCTGGCTGTCCGAGGAGTGGTTCTCTCCAGACCGCGTTCCCGGCATTGCCATCCCGTTCTACCTGGCCCACCCACGTCTGATGAAACTCGAGCGCAGGCAGATGCTGGAGGTGGAAGGCGGTACAGATAGCGAGTGTATGCGCATTCTGCGCCACGAAGCCGGTCATGCGCTCGATACGGCCTTCAGGTTGCACTTCAAACGACGGTGGCGAGAACTGTTTGGATCGTTCGCCCGCCCTTACCCCGACTTCTATAAACCAAAACCAAAGAGCCGCAACTACGTCTTGCACTTGCGAGCGTGGTACGCCCAGGCACATCCAGCGGAAGATTTTGCGGAGACATTTGCGGTTTGGCTGACGCCTCGCTCGCTTTGGCGCCGGCGGTTTAAAGGCTGGCCGGCGCTCCGCAAGCTCGAATACATCGACGATCTGATGCAAGACCTGGCGGGTTCAAAGCCGCGTAACCGAATCAGAACGAAGGTCGAGCCACTTTCAGCCCTCAAGATTACGCTGCGCGAACATTATCGCCGTAAGCGAGAGCGCTACGATTTTGACTGGCCCGCGGTTTATGACCAGGATCTGAAGCGAATCTTTTCCACGGATCCGCTTCACAAATCGTTTCCCAGCGCCGCGAGCTTTATTCGCAGCGTACGCCGAGAGGTTCGTCAAATCGTTGCCGAGGGAACTGGTGTTCACCAGTACACGATCGAACATGTACTCGAAAACATGATTGATCGCTGCAAAGAGTTGAAGCTGCGAGTGGCAACGCCCAGGCGAGAAGCACGCCGGCGTGTGATGATCGTGCTAACTGTACAAGTAATGAACGTGCTCCATTCCGGTTATCATCGCATCGCTGTATGACCTTCGAACCAAAAAAGAAACTGCGCATGATCGTCCTGGTTCATCAGGATCTGGTTCCCCCTGAGTCGCTCGATGGTCTCAGTGAGAAAGAGAAGATTGAAGTCAAGACCGAGTATGACGTTATCTCTACTCTGAAGAAGATGGGTCACGAGGTTTACCCGATTGGTCTTTATAACCAGTTGAATGTGATTGGGAATGCGCTGATGGAGTACAAGCCGCATATCGCTTTCAATCTGCTGGAAGAATTTCACGGTTATCCCCTTTATGACCAACACGTCGTGAGTTATCTGGAGTTGATGAAACAACCTTACACCGGGTGTAATCCTCGTGGCCTAACGTTGGCTCATGACAAGGCGCTGACCAAGATGATCCTCGCGTACCATCGCCTGCAGGTGCCAAATTTTGCTGTCTTTCCGCTCAATCGAAAGGTCCGGCGGCCGAAGCGTTTGACCTTTCCCCTGCTAGTCAAATCAATTAGTGAAGAAGGATCGGTCGGTATTGCGCAGGCCTCGCTGGTTCATGATGACGACAAACTGAAGCAGCGAGTCGAGTTTATCCACCGCCAGAACAAAACCGCTGCAATTGCGGAGCAGTTCATCAAAGGACGCGAAATCTACGTGGGAGTGATTGGAAACCAGAACATCCAGACATACTCGCCCTGGGAACTAGTGATGGAGAAGCTGCCAGAGGGAGCTGAGAACATAGCTACCCTTAAAGTAAAATGGGATCCGGCATATCAGGAGAAGGTTGGAGTAGCCACCAGGGCCGCTGAACTGGCGCCGGAACAGCACAAGACACTGGAACATCTTTCGAAGCGAATCTACCGTTATTTATTCCTCAGCGGTTATGCGCGGCTCGACTATCGCATGACTGAAGAAGGCCAATTCTATCTACTCGAAGCAAACCCAAATCCACAGATTGCAGAGGGAGAAGACTTTGCTGATTCGGCCGCTCACTCGGGTCTTCCTTACGATCAACTGCTGCAAAAAATCATCACGGTGGGTTTGAACTACCAAGGCTCCGGCGCGGTGACTTAATCTGCGTGCACTACTGTCCCAACGCGTCAAGTGTGATTGTGAGCAAACGATTTTAATGGAGGCGGCCAACGTTTTTCGGGCAAATAAACCGGAAGCGCGGCGGGCCCGACTCCGGAAGGTGGGACCGATTAGGGTTTTTATAGTAAATAGAAGAATCAGCAGCAGAGGTCGCTGTTTTCAGTTTGGGTAAGAGGCGTTTCCTGGAGAGTTTGACTAAATGACAATCGCACTCACATTGATTTTCGCATTCAATCTCTATCGCCACATCAGCCGCGAAGAAGTCTGAGAAGCTCTGCTAGCCCATCTGATCCTTCATCTCTAACGCCCTGAACCATCGCCCAGAGCGTTTCACATTGACCGCTTGTTTCCGTGGATGAATACATTCATTGAGTGGAAACTAATGTGGTCCACGTTCTTTCGTGACCTCTTTCGGTGCGCTTGTATAGTCTCGATTGTGATTCGTCGCGAAACAGTCACATTGCCTCTTGTCCCTGATCGCGTGGGCCGATAGGATGCTTTCGGCCTCAGCAGTGTCCCCTCACTGGAAAGAAATCCGACAAGGTTTACGAATAAAGCTGTAAGGAGAAAGAAGTCCCCTTGCTCATAAAAAAACTGTTTCCCTATGCGATTGGCGCCTGCCTTGCCCTTAGCATGATGTCAATTGCGACCCTTGCCCAAACCGTCGAAACCCGCCAACGACTGGTAACACAAAACATTGAGCCGAGCGCTCAGCCTTTTTTGGAAGACGAGCCGATAATCATATCGCTTGCTTCGGCTGAGGAGACAAAAGCCGATCTGCCAGTACATGCTAATTATGCTGCGGCTAAGGTCGTAGCGAATTTCAAGTACGAACATATGATTTACGCGGCGATTGACCAAAGACTGGGTGCCCGCTACCTGTGGGGAGCTGTGGGACCTTCTGCCTACGATTGTTCCGGGTTTGTTTGGAGCACTTTCAAATCCGCGGGTGTAGATTTTGAGCGCGGCAGTGCGCGGACCCTCTGGGCGCGGCTTGCGCCGGCCACTCATGACGAGGAGTTTAAGTTTGGCACACTGGTATTCTTTCGCGGATGGAAGCACATTGGGATCGTCGCCGACGAACATGGCTTCTACCATGCGTCGCGAAGTCATGGGGTTGTTTACTCGCCTTTCAATGACTACTGGCTATCACGTATCGACGGGTTCCGTCGCGTACCATTGCCAACATTGCCACCATCGTCGCAAACAGAACAGACACTCGACTAACAGCGCCAAAGACTTTCAAGCTGAAAACGCCGGCACTTAACTAAGCGCCGGCGTCCTGATTTTTTGTGCCGCGATAAACTATTACCGGTTATTTACGAGCTTGGAAACGAACCCGGCGCGGTGCTCTTCATCGGGTGCGTCCCAGACCACCACGATCTTGTCGATCGCAACAAAGCACATCTTGTTTTCCGTATCCTTTAGATGGAGCACGCCGTGTTCCACCTTGGTCACCTCGCCTCGCAAGCTGGAGGAACCGCCGCAGTAGAGATCCACTTTCTTGCCAATCATTCTCGAAAGAAACTCTTGCATTACTTCTTACCTCGTGCCGCAGGCGCTCAAGACCGCCGCAGCTAATTATTGCCATTCCTGAAGGTAATCCTGATCAAAGGCAAAACATCGGGATCACCTTGTTGTTGACGCTCGAATTGCAGCAGGTCGTAATAGCTGCATCTCTTCGCGTCAGGGTATTCGCGACAAACAAGCGGGCGCGCGTGATAGATCTTGCATTGGCGCGTCACTGGATCGAGGAACGTGCAAGCCTGCCCGAGTACTGGATCCGCCTTGCGGCGTAAAACCCGTTCGTTCTTGTAGGCCCGCGTGAAACGGACAAGAGCCGTTTCGTAGTTTAAGCCGAGATGCCTGGCCAGGCGGTTAACATCCCGGGGTGTAACTTGAACACGCTCATAGACTGAACAACAATACGCCGGGCATTTGCTGCAGTCATAATGCGCTGGCGTTGTCTTGGTATCGGTCATGATCCCTTCAAGTTAGAGGTTGTCTTTTCAAAGTCCCTTTTCAGCCCGGCCAGAGAACACTAAAAGCCGGCGTCCTCACCACTGGTCATCCACGCCCGCGCCTCAGCTCCTTTTCGATTTTTTGTATTCGGACCGTAGCAACGTCATAAACTCCTCACGATGCTCGTAGAGTCGCTTTGGCGCGCGAGGCTCATGCGTCGCCAAAGCATAAGCCGTAATAATTGGCAGCGCCACCGTGGCATCAATATAACAGACAACTGCGTCGGGTAAGCGATCAGGATCAACTTTACCCCAGGACACGGCTTCGCCAGGCGTGGCGCCGGAAAGTCCGCCCGTATCGGGTCGGGCATCGGTAATCTGCAAAAAATAATCGTGACCGCGCTCGTCGATGCCCAGTACTTCCTGAATTTGAGGCTCAGTCTGGAGGAGAAAGTTCTTTGGTGAGCCACCGCCAAGAATAAAAACTGCCGATCGGCCTGCGCGCTTTTTTGTGCGGCTGCCCTGGTCCTTTATGCCATTACGCTTCGCAGCCAGCACCAGAGCGGCAGTCTCGTTTACATCGAGCGAGGGATCAAAGGTCAATTTGTTACCCTGCAGCGCCTTCGCTGCCACGTTCATGCCGATTGAGGAGTCGCCTGGCGAAGAAGTATAAATGGGCACGGCGTACTCGTAGGCTGCGGCCAATAAAGATTTCTCCTGCAAGCCAAGTTTCCGCTCGCGTTCTCGAACATAACCTCCGCAAAGGTAATGAAACTCGGCAGTAGACATGGGTTTCTGAAACTCTCTGGCCTCGATTATCTTGCGAAAGAATGCATCCGTATCAAGTAACACTGTGTAGTCGAAGAAGATGTCGTAGATGCGCACAACCTCTTCTTCACGCAAAACGATGTCGGAAATTTGCGCGTTGCCTTCGTGCATCGAGAGGCCGATACCAAAGTGAGTATCGTGATACAGATTCGCGCCGGTGGAAATAATCCAGTCGACAAACCCGGCTTTTATGAGGGGAATGAGCGCGGAAATTCCCAGGCCTGCAGGTGTGAGCGCGCCGGTGATCGAAAGGCCCACTGTCACCTCCGGTTCGAGCATCTTTCGTGTGAAGAGCTGACAGGCCTCGCGCAGGCGCGCCGCGTTGTAAGCAAGAAATGCCCTATCAACGAGATCGGCCAGAGTTGTCTTTGGAGTTATCGGTGCGGGATCAATTCTTCTGCCTTGCAGGAACTTGCTTTTCTTTTGTGACATTCGGTTAGCTAATAGATTCCAGATGAGAGGGATGAATTACACGAAATAACACCAAGTCATTTCGTGTCTTTTTAGTGTAATTTCGTGGATCGTTCTCGCCCTCGACCGCGGTCCAATAGGACACCATCTCTCCGCATTGCTTCAAGGCAGTTGCGACACACGCACCGTTCGAAACGATCTCGCAGTTCAGCGCGCTGCGCATCGCTTAACTGGATTTCCGAGCACCAGCAACCAGCGAGCGTCGCTCCGCAGGTAAACTCGGCGCGACACGCCTCGCAAGTCGACGGCTCGCGCCAGCGCGGTGAAATAACAGCCGCAAATCTCTTGAGCCTGGCACCCATCAGTTGATTTGAGTGGTTTGGCGTCCGTTCTCCTGGGCGCGCTTTAGTCGCAAACGGCCAATCCGCCGCTCGTCAGCTTCCAATACTTCAACTTCGAGGCCCCGCAGAGTTAGGTGCTCACCGGATCGCGGAACCTTCCCGGACTCATTTATCACAAGGCCCGCAATCGTCGTGAAGTCGTCGTCTTCGATTTCCATGTCGAACAGACGCTCGATCTTGCCGATCTCTGTTGATCCGAGTACCTCGTAGCAGCCAGCACCGTTCTCGACGATCTCGACTTCCTCGCCACCGATATCTTCGTCCTCAATCTCTCCCACGATCTCTTCCAGAATGTCCTCTACGGTTACCAGGCCGGCAACGCCGCCGTACTCGTCAATCACCATGGAAAGCTGAACGTGCGCCTTCTGCATCTCTTCGAGCAGTTCGGCAACGGGTTTAGTCTCCGGCACAAAGTAAACCGGGCGTACCAGCGGTGCGATTGGCTCGTTGTCCTTTTCGTCAGCCCAGCACTGTAAAAGATCGCGTACGTAAATGAGCCCCTCTACATTGTCGATCTCATCGCGATAAACGGGCAGGCGGGAATATTTTGACTCAATCATGATGTCACGGGCCTCTCGCGCCGGTACGGTGTTGGGCACGGCCACGATATCCGGTCGAGGTGTCATCACTTCGCTTACCCGCCTATCACCGAACTCAAGAATAGAATGAATCAGCTCGCCTTCCTCCTCTTCCAATATTCCTTCCGCTTCTCCGACGTCAATGAACGCCTGGATATTGTCAGAACTGTCCTCTTCCGTATCCTCCTCGCCATTCTCCTGTATCTGTTCTTTTTTTCGCGCCCGATCAAACCATTTGTGAAACGGATTTGCGGAAAAGGCCATCACGCGAAAGAACGGACGTATCAACGGCAAAAGAAAAAGCAGGGTTGCTTCGGGATTTCGCACCGAGATCAGGAGCGGTATTAACTGACGAAACACTCCGGCAAGGATCAGTCCTGTGACCAGTCCGATCAAGACGAAGCGAGGATCGGCAAAGAGGTTTAGGGATATCGAGGTGATCAGGACGGCAACCGCAACTAACAGAATTTGGATTGCAGCCGAGAGCGTGAAACTGAACCTTTGCCGGTTTCCCAGAACCTGCCTGAGAAACTCGCTCGAGCGGGAAATGGGCCGTTCCTCCGCCTCGGCAATCAAGCGTCGCAGTCCGACGTCGCTCAACCGGCTAAAGGCCATGTCGACAGTGGCTAGCAGGGACAGGACAAACAGCAGCAGAAAGGTAAGCACTAATTCGGTTTGCATTTGCTGAGGAATGGTAAATGGTAAATGGCAAATGGTAAAGAATTCATATGCCAAGCTTTCTGCGCAGACTGAGTTCCAGGCGGTTCATCTCGCCGTTATCAGTCTCGTGATCGTAGCCGCAGAGGTGCAGTAATCCGTGCAGAATCAACTGCGCGACCTCCTGATCAAAATCGAGCTTGTTCGCCGCCGCCTGCCTTTCAGCCTGCTCAATAGAGATAGCTATGTCGCCCAAAAATGATTCCGCAGACTGGTCCCACCTTTCGCGTTCCGCGGGAAACGACAGCACATCAGTGGCCCGGTTGAGGCCGCGAAAGCGTTTGTTGAGTGCTTGTATTTGCCGGTTTGAGACGAAGGCGATGGTCGCACTATCAGCCTTACCGGCTATCGCTTTAAGGGCCTTTTCACCGAACACCTGCCAGCGCGGGCAATCGATCGGCAGTTTGCGCTGACGGTTGACAACTTCAATCATCCGGTCATTAGATATTGGTCTTCTTGGAATGATCTTCGTAGGCTCGGATAATCATCTGCACCAGCTTGTGACGCACAACGTCTTTTTCCGTAAAATAGACAAACTCAATGCCTTCCAGATTTGAAAGCACGCGCTCGGCTTCGATCAGTCCACTGCGCTTACCAACCGGCAGATCCACTTGAGTGACGTCGCCCGTAATCACGGCCTTTGAACCAAAGCCGATGCGCGTTAGAAACATCTTCATCTGTTCACTGGTAGTGTTTTGCGCCTCATCCAGAATTATGAAGGCATCCGACAATGTGCGACCCCGCATGAATGCCAGCGGAGCCACTTCGATTACACGTTTTTCAAGTAACCTCGTGACCCGCTCGTAGTCGATCAAGTCGAAGAGGGCATCGTAGAGCGGACGTAAATAAGGATCCACTTTGTCCTGCAAATCGCCCGGGAGAAAACCGAGTTTTTCGCCAGCCTCAACCGCCGGGCGCGCGAGAACAATTCGGTTGACTTGCTTCTGCATCAGCGACTGAACTGCCATTGCCACAGCCAGGTAGGTCTTGCCCGTGCCGGCTACGCCGATACCAAAAACCACGTCCCGATCCTGTATCGTCTGAATATATTTCCGCTGAGTTGCGGATTTGGGCGCTACCTGCTTCTTGCCGGCCGGGTTAAACCGCGACTTGGTAAAGTAGTCACGCAGGCTGAATGCTCGATCCTCGGCAATCTGCGCGAAGGCTTCGCGCAGTTCTTTATCGGTAAACTGGCGACCTTCTTTGAAGAGCTCGGCAAAGTCTTCCAGGATGCGCTCGGCAGTTTCTACATCTTTGGGATCGCCATCGATGGAAACGTCCTGCCCACGCGCGTTAATCCTGACATCGAGCAGCGATTCGAGATACTTGATGTTCTGGTCATGAACCCCGAATAGCGTCTCCAGTCCCCTTGGCGGAAGCTCAATCTTCTTCAAGAACTCTCACCTTCTTTTGAGACCAACAGCGTGGAGAATACGACGAGAGTATGCGGTAGGATTGTTGACATATGCGTTGGTTGGGACGCTACTACAGGCCTAACTCGGGTGTCAAATATAAGCTAATCCCAGTCTAATCATGGCCTCGAGCAGGGTCCGTGCTTCGCTTGACACTCACCTTGGTGACCCCTATACTCCGTCACTTGCTCGACCCGCCGTGAGGTGATGTCTTTAGCTGAGGATTCCGGAATTAAGCCTATTGGGAGTTTTTGATGCCTAACCATGAATCAGCAGAAAAGCGGATGCGTCAGAACGAGACGCGCCGGAAGATTAATCGCAGTCATCGCACCCGTCTCAGGAACTCAATTAAGAAGTTACGGGAAGCATTTGACGGCGATGCCAAAGAGTTAACAGCGCTGTTGCCGGAAACGATCTCAACTATCGACAAGGCTGTGCAAAAGGGTGTGCTGCATAAGAACACCGCGGCGCGTTATAAATCGCGGTTAACCATAGGGGCGAATCAAGCAACGGCCAAATAACGATAAGTATCAAGTACGGCATTATGCGAGGCGGACCGAGAGTTTGGTCCGCCTCGCTTTTTGCTAAGCGGACACCCTTGAGCCTTCCCTATACTGTGGTTGATTAGTTTTCTCGGCAAACCCAGGCACAGGGCACAAAGAACACTGAGAAGACCCGTTTAATCAAGGATGAACCAAAATGAGTGGTTACTTCAGTAGCGAGAGCGAGATTGAAGCAGTTGTACAAGGGTTTGAGAAATGCACCACCGGCAAGGATGCGTTTACACACCAAAGCCATCTCACCATCGCCGTCTGGTACCTTCACAATTCCACTGAAGAGCAATCCATAGAGAAAATCCGCGTGGGACTTCATCGCTTTCTTGATCACCTGGGCGTCGGCCAGGAAAAATACCACGAGACCGTGACAGTCTTTTGGATCAAGACGGTGCGAGATTTTCTCAGGCGTTTAGACCCAGGGTCTTCACTTCTGGAGCTGACCAACGCCGTAATTGAAAGTTTAGGTAACTCCCGCCTGGTGTTTGAGTATTACAGTAAAGAGCTTTTGGGATCGGCCAGCGCCAGGAAAGGTTGGGTTGAACCTGACTTGAAGGATCTTCAAAAAATCTGACGGGTTGAGTAAAAAAGAGGCGCTAACATTCACTGAGCCAATTCGCAAACTAGCATTTCGAGTTGCAGGCGGGGTGTACCACGTGAGGACTTGATGGCCAGATCGGCGGCGGCGATTAGTTTGATTCCATGAGCGATCTTCGCGGGATCGCTGCTTCGCAGAGTGGCGAGGAATGCTTCTCGCTTGAAGAACGGCATCGGCACAGTGCGAAAGACATCTTCGCGGGACCCGCGATTGAGTGCGTCACGGGCCAGCGCCAACCGGTGATAGTTACTGGCAATAAGACCGATCAGCATTACCGGCTCAGCACCTCCAACCAAGAGTCGATGCAAAGTCTCGAGCGCTCGTTTGCGATTGCGCGATACCAGGTGATCGCCAAGCTCAAAATTTGATAGTTCCCGGGAGCGCCCAATTAGGTCGTCAACCATCTCAACGGTAATCCGTCCAGATCTGGCGGCCGCCGAGGCGAGCTTATCCAACTCCGAGAACAAGGACTGCACATCAGTTCCTACGAGGACGACGATCTCGGTCAAAGCCTGCTCGTCAGCCACAACCTTAAGCTCTTTTAGACGAGTCTTGACCCACGCTTTGGCTTCTCCATCTTTCAGGGCCGGAAATTCAACTACCACGCACTTATCCAGGAGAGCTCTCGTCAGCTTCTTACGTTTGTCGAGATCCGGGACGTTGAAGATAACAACGCTAGAGGGTGAGGGATTGGATAAATAGCGAATTAGCGCCTCTTCATCGGCTTCACGAAGCTTGCCGATGTCGGCAATTCTAACCACTCGCCTTGGTGACATCATTGGAAGTTGGTCGGCAGCGGCAATTGCTGTATTCGCGCCGCCGGACATTAGGCTAAATGAAGATTCATTGAACTCGCGGAGTAGCGTGCCACTCAAGGCATGATCGGTAATTGCGCGAGCGGCACAGTCACGCAGATAACCCTCACACCCGATCAAAAGGTACAGAGAATTTAACGGTCCTGCCTTCAACGAACGTTGCAGCTCAACGTGAGTAATACTGCTCATTTCCTTTGCCCCGTTTCTATGGCATTAATGAGAGTGGAAACAATACTCTCGGCAAAGCTGCGCGCCATGCGTTGTACTGCCGGATCCTCTTCGCTGAAGAAGTTGCGCGGATCGTTGGCAAACTCATACTCGCCACGAAAGACAAAGTTTTGGTTGTCGTAAAGCACGTGGTTTTCTGTCTGGTCGCGCACAGTTACCGCGGCGGCAACGGTAACCTCGAAGATTCTTGCGCGGCCCTTGTCGTCGAGCAGGACTCCGGAAAATGTAAAGCTCTTAATTACGCCTTCGATCACAGCATCAGCGCCCTCGCGATCTCCCTGCACGCGCAGGCCCCGACCCCGATGGACCAATTCGTCAACCACTGCTGCTGTGAAGCGCGACTCAATCTTGAAGCGCAAGGCGCTATTTTGAAAAGCAGGCACCGCAACCGTGCGGATACGAGAGGGCAACTGGTTCTTCGTTACGGGTTTGTAGCATTCAGTAAATCCCGAGACGCATAAGAGGGTGAGAAAAAAAACAGGCAGACGGAGCAGTTTTCGCATCAGGGACTTTCTCTTTTCAGGTACTGTAACAATTTGAAATTGGCCCTGAATTCTCTCGCACAGCCGCTCGCTAAGCAAGCATGGGTGGCCGGCAATTTGCTGCCGCGGTGGAGTTGAGAAAGCTCGCCGCTTGATATTGAGGCGGAGAGCTTGAATTGCTTCCGCATAGCTATAGAAGCTTCATCGATGACACTCCGAGAGTTCAGAGATAGAGTTCAGTGGGTAGCGCTCGGCAACGCCTTCCTGATCGTTATCGGTCAATGGTGCTTGCATGCTTATTATGTAGACCGAGAGATTTGGATTGATCGGACACCGTGGATCCTTAATCTTGCTGGATTCCTGCTTACATTATCGACGCTGCTGCTTGGTTTGGTAACCTTGCCTCGGTGGCAATCAGTGGTTGCTCTGCTTGCCTGTTTGTGGGTTACGTTCATATTTGTTCAGGGAGTCTAGTGTTTTGTCTCGGAATTCGCTGACAAATCCGTCGAGGCCAGGTCAGAAGTCAGAGATCAGACGTCAATCCCGTAGGGATGTAAGGTTTATAGACTATTGGCCTGAATATAGCGCCAGCTCCAGCGGAGCGAGATGTTCTTACCGATGTGTGACGGAAGCGATACATTTCGCTCCTACGGAGCTTACAACATCCTATGGTATCAACGGTCTATAAACATTCGATCCCGACGGGATTGATGTCTGATCACTGACTTCTGACCTCTGCTTTCTGACCTGGCCCCGACGGATTTATCAGCGGACTTCAGAGACAGGACACTAGTGAATTTAAGGGATTTATTGGATTGCTAGTTTAACGGCATCGGCAACGCGCACCGTTTCCACAGTAGCTTTTACGTCGTGAACGCGCACAATGTTAGCGCCATGCAGGACAGCGGCGCTGATGCTGGCCATGGTTCCGTGAAGTCGCTCGGTAGCTGGAGCGCTATCCAGGATTCTTCCAATGAAAGATTTTCTTGAGGTGCCGATGAGAATGGGCAAATCCGGAAAAGCGCTTGCGAGTTGATCAAGCCTGGCGATCAGTTCAATGTTTTGCTCGTGACTCTTGCCAAAGCCTAATCCCGGATCAACGACGATTGATTCAGGTTTGACTCCACGTCGTTTGGCCATGGCGACGCTGCTGCGCAAACTGCTCTTCACCTCCTCCATAATTTCCGCTACCGGCGGCAATCGCTGCATCGTCGCGGGAGTGCCGCGCGAATGCATCAGGACCAGGCCGGCGCCTGACTTTGCCGCCTCGTCGGCAACATGGAAATCAAATCGCAGCGCGGAAATATCGTTTACGATTGCGGCTCCCGCATCAAGCGCCGCTCGCGCAACCGCGGCCTTCGTTGTGTCGATGGAGATGGGAACATTGGAGCGCTTTGCCAATTCATTAACCACAGGTACAACGCGCTTAAGCTCTTCCTCAAGCGACACCAGCGCCGCGCCCGGTCGTGTGGATTCTCCGCCGACGTCAATGATATCTGCGCCTTCGGCAATCATCTGTTCGGCGTGTTCGAGAGCAATTTCTGGTGTGAGAAACTGCGAGCCGTCACTGAAGCTGTCGGGGGTGACGTTCAAAATGCCCATCACCAACGTGCGCTCGCCGATGGGCAAAGAGCGACCTACGATGTGCCATTCCTGAGCCATGCGGCTATGAGCAGACTGCGACTTGTTATTTCAGCTTTCAACTTCCCACCGCTGAGGCCGGTGTTCCTAGTTTAGAAGGCTCTGTTCAAGGAAAAAAGGGAACAGGTCGTTACCCGTTCCCCTTTACACGCTTTACCCTTTCTACCAGCGACTTATGCCGGCGCTGGATTCCCGCCGGTAATTGGGGGCAGGATTGGTTTCAGCGGTTTGGCCGCCGGCTCCTTCAACTGTGGACGATCGTCGTTGCTGCCAGAATCTGACACCGGTTGCTGCTCATCTAGCGGTAAGCCCGCGACGATACGACGGATTTCAACAGCATCAAGGGTTTCGCGTTCCAGGAGGCATTCAGACAGCCGGATCATGGTATCGCGGTTCTCTTCAATGATGTTTCGAGCGCGTTGGTACTGTGCCGTGACGATCTGTTTCACTTGCTGATCGATTTTGATCGCTGTGTCTTCCGAGAAATCACGATGCTGAGCAATTTCGCGTCCCAGGAAGATCTGTTCTTCCTTCTTGCCAAACGTGAGCGGGCCCATTTCAGACATGCCGTATTCGCAGACCATCGCGCGCGCCAACTCGGTTGCGCGCTCGATATCATTCGATGCCCCGGTGGTAATACCTCCCAGGAAGCTCTCTTCAGCGATGCGGCCTCCCATCAGTATCGCAATCTGGCCCAGTAAATACTCTTCGCTGTAATTGTGCCGGTCTCCTTCGGGCAATTGCTGCGTTAGACCGAGCGCCATGCCCCTGGGGATGATCGTTACCTTGTGAACCGGGTCGGCATTAGGGACCTTCAAACCGACTAACGTGTGACCCGCTTCGTGGTAGGCGGTGACGCGCTTCTCCTCGTTCGAGATCACCATGCTCTTGCGCTCGGCGCCCATCAGGACCTTGTCCTTGGCCAACTCGAAATCGGCCATCGCCACAAGTTTCTTGTTGTAGCGGGCTGCATTTAATGCCGCCTCGTTCACGAGATTCGCGAGATCGGCGCCGGTGAAGCCCGGTGTCCCGCGTGCAATCACGCTGATATCCACATCCTCACCCAAAGGAATCTTGCGTGTGTGGACTTTGAGGATGCCTTCACGGCCCCGCACGTCTGGCCTCGATACGACGACGCGCCTATCAAATCGTCCGGGTCGAAGCAATGCCGGATCCAAAACATCGGGGCGGTTTGTCGAAGCAATCAGGATCACACCATCGTTTGACTCGAACCCGTCCATCTCAACCAGCAACTGGTTTAGCGTTTGCTCGCGTTCGTCGTGGCCGCCGCCGAGACCTGCGCCACGATGGCGTCCAACGGCGTCGATCTCATCGATGAAGATGATGCACGGCGCATTCTTCTTGCCCTGCTCAAACAAATCGCGCACGCGCGAGGCGCCGACGCCGACGAACATCTCGACAAAGTCAGAACCTGATATTGAGAAGAAAGGGACGTTCGCTTCGCCGGCGATTGCGCGAGCAAGCAAAGTCTTTCCGGTCCCCGGTGGGCCCATCATCAGCACACCTTTGGGAATGCGTCCTCCGAGCTTCTGGAACTTTTGCGGCTCTTTGAGAAACTCGATAATTTCCTGCAGTTCCTCTTTCGCTTCCTCGACCCCGGCGACGTCTTTAAAAGTCACACGCTTCTGCTGGTTGTTAAGCAGCTTGGCGCGCGACTTACCGAAGCTGAGAGCTTTGTTCCCGCCTGACTGCATCTGCCGCAGCATGAATACCCAGATGCCGATAATAAACAGCAGGGGCGCCCAGGTAATCAGCATAGGCCAAATATAGCTGCTGGTACCGGATTCATCTTCAAACTTATCGACGCGGGGTTTGCCGTTGACTGGTTCATTGGCCTTCTTGAATAACTCGGCCTTCATCTGATCGTTTGTGAGCTGAACGCGGTATTCCTGATTGCGGCTATCGAGAGCGACAGTCTCGTTCTGTTTGACCGTCAAGTGCTTTATTTCGCCGGCATCGATTTTGAGGTAAAGGTTAGTCAGATCGATTGCCGTAGCATTCTTACCCGTGGGATTGACGAGTTTGTAAAGCAATAGCGCACCGGCAACAATCAGCAACCAGAAGATTATTTGTCTAGCAGTAGAACTCAATGTCATTAAAGCCTCCGACGCCGATCATAACCCAGATCGGCGTCCTTTGTCTTTCCGCCACCTCAGTAGTACATCGCACGAGAAACCGCCCGCCTTTTTCAGCCAAAACCCGAGAGTGCTTTGATGCGTTTTGGCAAGTGGCAGTTGTGCCCTGGATTATGCGTGTGAAGGGCTAGCTCAGATTCTTTTGCTAACCATTGGCCAGGCATTGGCGGCAAGGAAAAGCGAGAACCCCTGGCTTCCTGAGCGCGGCGGTCATACAGTTGAATCCTAGAGATGGGCCGACCGCTTTTCAAACCTTTTTCTAATTCAGCCCGCGATTCAGCTCCAACAAACCCCGCTTTCTCACTACCCTTGCGCCATTGGGTAGCTCTGCTATGTGCCCGCCACGGTTCCCGTCGATCAAGCTTTCCACTGCCACCAGATGAATCATTTCCAGCCGGCGAAGGTCCCCACGCCCCTGGAGAATCCAAAGGCGCAGGGCCCGCCGGCGCACAGCGGAGGGAGCGCTTGCTAGAACATCTACGTTAAGCGGGGCCACATTGGTTTCGCCCTTCTTACCTGATTGTCGCGTACTAGCTAGTTCCAAAAGTCTTTTCGCTTCGTCTGAGAGTGCTCCGGCATCTTCGCGCAGCAAAGTCGCGGTGCGAGCAAGCGTTTCCACAATCTTGTTGTTGAAGGATTGCATCAGTGGCAGCAACTGTTTGCGAACCTTAACGCGCGCGAAATTCTCATCCTCATTCATTTCATCGACCCGGAAATCCACCTGCCGCAGACGACAGTAGCTTTCCGCATCAGCATGGCGGGCCCATGAGAGCAAAGGCCGGGCAAGCTGGATTCCTGAGTTAGAACCCAGGGACCGAACTTCTGCGATGCCGCTCAGTCCTTCCGCGGCACTTCCACGCAACAGACGAAGCATGATGGTTTCCGCCTGATCGTCGAGCGTATGAGCAGTCAGCACTAAGAGTGAACCCGCTTTCTCAGCGGTTTTCTCAAGAAATTCATAACGCGACCGCCTTGCGGCCTGCTCCAGATTATCTCCGCTCCTCGTTGCTCGCTTCTTGACATCTGTTCGCCGCGAGACGCTTCCGTAGCCCAGTTCTTTCGCTAAACTTGCGACCCAGAGTGCGTCTTCTTTGCTGGTTTTTCTCAAACCGTGATCAAGATGCGCCACAGTCAACTGGAGGCGAAGTTTCTTCTTCTTCAGCAACTCATCGAGCGCAAGAAACAACGCAGTTGAATCCGCACCGCCTGAAACGGCGAGGATTGCGCGTTCGTTGGAAGTCGGCAGTTTTAGCCTCTGCCATGTTTTATAGAGTCGGCTCGCAAAATCTGTGATTCTCACGAAAGGCTGCCTGCGTCCCTTGGTTGCCTGCGTTTTCATCGTTGGTTGATTGTCAAACTCGCTGGCCCCAAGGTCAACCGCGCGAATCACGCAAGCGATTGAAAGATAGTCCTAATTTGAGAATTTGCGTCAGTAGTTACCGATCCACGAATTAACGCGAAATTTCACAAAGAAAGGTTCGTGGCGCTTAGTGTGATTTAGTGGATCGTTTAAATTAGCTTTTGAAGGCACTACCCATTAGATAAGGCTAGTTTGACTTGCTCCCAGTGTCCGGTCTACGCTTTCAGGCATCCATTTGGGGAGCCAAACGCTCTAAGGCTTCTCCCAACCATCACTTTGAGGAAAAAGATGAAATTTAAAAAATTATTTTGGGCGCTGATTCTCGCTTCTTTTACACTACAAACGATTCCCGTTATCGCCGACGAAGGTATGTGGCCATTCAACAACGTGCCGCGGTCTGATATCAAACGAAAATATGGTTTCGAAGTTACGGACGACTGGTTAAAGAAAGTGCAACTCGCTTCCGTGCGATTCAATAACGGCGGCTCCGGATCCTTTGTCTCGCCGAATGGCCTGGTGCTCACCAACTACCACATCGTTGAGGACATCATTGGCGAGTTGAGCAACGCGGAGAAAGATTTCGCCAAGGAAGGTTTTGTCGCGCGCTCTCAGGCGGAAGAGCTTAAGGCCCCTAATCTTGAGTTGAACGTGCTGGAAAATATTGAGGACGTGACGGGGCGCATAAATGATGCGGTCAAACCGAACATGTCGGCTCCGGAAGCGAATGCCGCGAGACGAACGGCAATCAGCGCGATCGAGGCTGAATCGACAAAGGCTACCGGCCTGCGAAGCGACGTGGTCACGTTATACCAGGGCGGCCAATACAATTTATATCGCTACAAAAAATATACCGACGTGCGGCTGGTTTTTGTCCCTGAGTTTCAGGCAGCATTCTTTGGCGGCGATCCTGACAACTTCAACTTTCCGCGCTTCAATATCGACATGGCGCTTGTACGTGTGTATGAGAACGATAAACCTGTAAAGGTCGAAAACTATTTCAAGTGGTCGAAGACGGGAGCGAAGGAAGGTGAACTCGTGTTCGTCACCGGCCATCCGGGTTCAACCTCGCGATTGAATACTGTCGCGCACCTTGAATCTTTACGCGATGTTAGTATTCCGCTGGTGTTAAGGATGCTGGAAACGCGCCGTGAGGCGTTGAAACAGTATATGAGCCAGGGCGAAGAGCAGACTCGCCGTTCGCAAAACGAACTCAACAGCATCGAGAACTCAATCAAGGTTTATAAAGGCCAACTCGCCGGCTTACAGGATAAGAATCTAATCGCCAAGAAGCTCAAAGCAGAACAGGCGCTGCGCGCTTCAATCAACGCCGATCCGAAAAAAAAACAGGAATACGGCGACGCTTGGGACGCGATCGCCAAAGCGCATAAGGGTCTTGCTGAATACGCGAGAGAGCGTCGCTTTATCGATCTTGCGGCGGGCTTCAACACGATCTTATTTGGCTATGCTCGCACTCTAGTCAGAATGGCTGAAGAGAATGAAAAACCAAATGCCCAGCGTTTGCCGGAATTCCAGGATGCCCGGCGCGCTTCGCTCGAGGCAGCGCTTTACGCCACGCCGCCGCTCTACGATGATTTCGAGAAGCTGAAGCTGGCAAACTCGTTGGAGTTCATGCAGAGCGTTTATGGCCCTGCTCATCCATTGGTGCAAACAGTGCTGAAAGGAAAGACTCCGGAGGCACGTGCTGCCGAGTTGATCGACGGAACTAAACTAAAAGATGTTGAGTTTCGCAAACAGCTCGCTGCCGGTGGCCGCAAGGCAATTGAGGAATCGACTGATCCGATGATTGAGCTCGCTCGCAGCATCGACAAAGAAGCTCGCGCGGTTCGCAAGCGTTACGAAGACGAGGTCGTCAGCGTCGAGCGCGGCAGCTATTCAAAGATCGCCCGTGCATTGTTTGATACGGAAGGCACGAAGCTGTATCCCGACGCGACCTTCACGCTGCGGCTTTCTTATGGCGCCGTGAAGGGTTACGTGGAAAACGGAAAGACCGTGCCGCCTTTCACGACCCTCGGCGGGCTATACGACCGCGCAGCGAACTTCGGTTACAAGTTCCCATATGCCTTACCGCCACGCTGGATGGAGAAGAAGGCAGCAATCGATCTTAAAACTCCCTTTAACTTCGTTTCGACGAATGACATCATTGGCGGCAACAGCGGATCGCCGACGATCAACAACAACCGCGAGCTGGTGGGATTAATCTTCGACGGCAACATCCAGTCATTAGTGGGAAACTTTGACTACGATGAATCCATTAATCGTTCGATCTCGGTCGATGTGCGTGCCATGACGGAAGTGCTGCGCAAGGTCTTCAATGCAAACGAGGTCGCGGACGAGCTGATGAAAGCGTAATCGGTTCGCGCCTCCAGTTTCAGGAGCTAAGTCCCATCCGGCATTTGTCTCGATGCAGTACTACGGCTATCTACGACGTGACCCCGACCCGGGCGGCTATCAATTTTGGCTGAATATCTTGAACAACAATCTGCGACAGGACGGGAGCGGCTACCGCGCCATGGTCTGTGCGTTCATCACCTCAGCGGAATATCAAGATCGGTTTAGTTCGACCCGTACGCACACAAACGCGGAATGTGGTTCGTAAGGTTGAGTTATTTCGCTTTCAGCTTTCGCCAAGGCTTGGTGCTTGAGGGCCTATCTTTATGGTTTTAGCGGTGAGAAGGGTCTCAGTGTAATATGAGAAAAACCGAACGCTGAGATAATCCGACTCCAATGGCTCTCTGTCCCAATTGCTCCAATCACCTACCCGACGGCAATGCCATTTGCCTGTCGTGCGGAGCTGTTATCAATGATGGTCCAGCGTCCCATGCCCACAGTCCAGTGTCGGAGGAAGCATCCGGCGGCGCGCGGCAGGAAGTAGCTGGCAGCCAGACGGCTGTGATCGTGCCATCAAGCCATAGAAGTTCCTTGTGTGAAAACGAAAGCGAAGCCGAAGGTAAGCCCGATAATACCTTTGAACGACCCCTTTAAAGAGGCAACCGCTAAAACACAAACTTGAAAATTAGAACACAGGCGACGATAACTACCGCAACGAGGGTTGGTACGATTGCTCGCCAAAAGACACGTTCAACCATTCGCTCTGCTTCCAGGTTCAATGCGCACTGTGGGCAGCCTCGCAACTTCGGATCGAGCAAGTAACCGCAGTCTCGACAGGGCCATTGACTCATTTGCTTGTCCTCGTTCTACTAACGAGGAAAGTACTTACCCTTTTCAGATCCGCTTTATCCGCGTAACTCTGCGGCTGATGCTCTGATCGCTTCTCTGGCGTAGTAAGTCAGAATAATGTCGGCGCCGGCGCGTCGAATGCTTGTCAGTGTTTCCATCATCACGCGCTGCTCGTCGATCCAACCTCGCTGGGCAGCGGCTTTGATCATCGCGTACTCACCCGACACGTGATAGGCGGCCAATGGTAAATCGAAGCGATCGCGGACCATTTTCAGAATGTCGAGATACAAGGTGGCGGGTTTGACCATTAGTATGTCCGCGCCCTCAGAGTAGTCGAGCTCAGCCTCGCGCATTGCCTCGCGAGCGTTGGCAGGGTTCATCTGGTAAGAACGGCGATCACCAAACGCAGGTGTGCTTTCAGCCGCTTCACGGAATGGGCCGTACAAAGCTGAACTGTACTTAACTGCGTAAGACATGATCGCAACGTTTTCGAAACCGTTGCCGTCTAGTTCATCTCGTATCGCACCGACTTGTCCGTCCATCATGGCCGAAGGGGCAACAATGTCTGCGCCTGCTTCAGCCTGGCTCAGTGCAGTGCGCGCCAGAAGCTCAAGCGATTCGTCATTCAACACCTCATTGTTGCGCACCACGCCGCAGTGGCCGTGGGACGTGTATTCGCAGAGACATGTGTCAGTCATGATTATCAGATCCGGCGCAGCGCGACGAATCGCGCGCACGGCCTGTTGCACAATCCCATTTTCGGCGTAAGCACCTGATGCGGTTTCATCTTTTGCTTCAGGCAGGCCGAAGAGGATTACTCCACTAACACCCTGTTCATAGGCTTCCGCGGCTTCTTGCGCAATCTGATCGATTGAAAGGTTATGTACGCCCGGCATCGAAGTGACCTCGCGCCGCACATTCTGACCCGGACAGGCAAACAACGGGAGAATGAGATTCTCGCGCGCGAGACGAGCCTCGCGGACCAGCGAACGCAGTGCTTCGGTTCTTCTCAAGCGTCGCGGACGATGAAGCAGATGAGACATTTTATTTATACCTACCAACGATGATACGCCGGATGGCCGGGTTTTACAGCCACGAACGTACCGCGGCAAGTGGCACAGATCTTTTCATGCGCAATCAGTTCGCCTTCGACAATGGCGCGGTCGTCCGTCGATTCCACCACGCGAGCAACCAGTTTGACTGGAAGATCTGTCGGCGTTGGACGCAGGAGTTTGATTGAGTACTCAGCAGTTACCGTGCAAGGTGGATGGTCCAGACCGGCCTTGTTCATGAGGTGCCAGGCGGCGGTCCAGTTGCAATGACAATCCAGGAGAGTGCCGATAATGCCGCCGCTCAACACCCCTGTGAATGATTCGTGATGCGTTTGCGGCTGCCATTCAGCAATTACCTCCTCGCCACTCGGAAAGCTGCGGATGCGCAGACCTTTTTCATTCACCGGTCCACAGCCGAAACAAGCCAGACGCGGCGCGTAGGTTTCCTGGATGCTTTTTCTGACATTCAATCTCAAGTCCAAAGTCCAATGTCCAAAGTCCAATGTCCGCGTACCCCAGTGACCGTTTCGTGCCCACGCCATTCAATCCTCGCTGGCGGACCGACCTTGGACTTTGGACATTGGACTTTGGACCGTTTTTAACTGTTCTTTCAACTTGAACCGTTGAACCTTTCCCGTCGCTGTGTAGGGCAAGTCGTTAACGAACAGGTAACGCCTTGGTCGTTTAAAACGAGGCAGCGCGATTTTCATTAACTGTTTCAACTCTTCTTCAATCTGGACCACATTAGACTCTACATCCTTGCAGACGACAAACGCACACGCGCAGGGCAAACTGTCTTCATCGAAATCTTCTACAACGGCGACCCGGCTGACGCGCGCATGTCTTAGCAGCGCCCCTTCCACTTCCACCGGCGACACCCATTGCCCGCTCGACTTGAAGCAGTCGTCACTCCGGCCCATGTGATACCAATAACCATCAATGTCGCAGCGATAAAGATCGCCCGTACGAACCCAGCCATCGACGAAGGTCCGAGCGGTGGCATCAGGTCTTTCCCAGTATCCCAGCGCAGCACTGTCGCCTTTGACCCAAAGGTTACCAACCGCCCCCGCTGCCACTGGTTTTCCTTCCTGGTCCAGTAGTCGCGCTTCGTAGCCCTCGAGCACCTTGCCGCTGCTGCCATAACGCACTTTACCTGACTGATTTGACATAAACATGTGCAGCGTTTCTGTCGAGCCAATGCCATCCAGCACCTCGACCCCGAAAGTCCTTTGCCAGTCTTCGCCAAGTTGTGCGGGTAACGCCTCGCCCGCCGATATACACAGCCGCAGCGACGAGCAGTCGAGCTCGTTGCCGCGGCGATGGTGTTCCAGGAGGAGGTTGTAAACTACGGGAACGGCGAAGAAGATCGTGGGTTGGTATTTGGCGAAGACTCGGGAGATGACTTCGGGCGTCGGCTTTTCGCGGCAGAGAATTGTGCTCGCGCCATTGAGCAATGGAAACGTCAGGCTGTTTCCCAGCCCGTAGGCAAAGGGCAGCCGTGAGGAAGAGAAGAGTCGGTCACCTGGTGTCAGTCGCAGCACCTCTCTACAGAAAGTTCTATTTGTGTAAAAGATATCCCCTTGACTATGAATGGCGCCTTTCGGCTCACCAGTGCTGCCCGAGGTGTAAAGAATAAACGCGGGCGCGTCCTGGCTTCCAGAAGCGAATGCCGGTCCATGACCCGGCCTGCTCTCGCTAAGCAACTCGCTCAGCATTCGGATCCTCAAGTCGCCTGCTGCTGTGAATTTCTTTTCTTGCTCGCCCCGAGAGACAACAACAACCTCTTTCAGATGTGGCAGTCTTTTACCGCCATCTGCCAGCAGCGCACTGCAAATATCTGACTCAACAACCGCAACGCTCGCCGCGCAGTCGTTCAGAATAGCTTCCTGGTGATCAAGCCGCAGCGCCATGTTGACAGGAACTGCAATCGCACCACTGGAGCAGACGGCAATAAATGAGGCTAAAAATTCAGGCGAATCATTGAGCAGGATGCCGACGCGCTCGCCCAACGCAATCCCCAGGACTGGCAGAATTGCGGCGAGACCTGACGTTTGATCACGCAGATCCTCGTACGTTAGCTGGCGACCCTCGTACAGCACGGCGTTCTTCGCCGAGTCATTCCGAGTAAAGACTCTGTCGAAGAGGTTCATCAGCGGTTAGGGACGCGATGTTCTACCTGTTCGCTCTTGAGGGCGCACCCATAGCCTTCATCGGCATTGAAAGTTTACCGTCAGCGTTGCGAGTGAGTGCGAGGAAAGCCGGATCTTCGCGCAAGGAATCGAACACAGCGTCGACGCGCGCTTCCATCATTTCCTTGGAGCGCACTGCCTGGTAGCGTTCATAGTTGAAGAAGTGGCGTTTGAGCAGAGAGAGCGCCATCTCGCGCTGGCCCATCTGCGCATAAATTGCGGCAAGATTGTAGGAGGCGGGCAGAAGTGCTTTGTGCTTGCGGGCGATTTTCAAAGCCTCGTCACCATGTCCCGAGGCAGCCATGAAGACAGCTGCAAAGACCAGGTTGTAAGGGTCGCTTTGATCGACAGCGAGCGCTTTTTGAGTATAAAAAGAAGTCTTAGCGCGGTCTCCCTCGGAATTCCAATATACCGCCAGATTACGAAAGGCCAGTGCCAGTGGATAAGCCTCAACAGAACTTTCCATCAATGCCAATCCTTTTTTGAATTCACCATCGTGGATGGTCATCTTTCCCAGGCCGTGCAGCGCCACCGCTCGTGAGAGTGGATCAGCCGGCATCTCAAGGATGGTTTCGAACGTCGTGCGAGCTTTGTCCCACTCGCCGGTGTGGTGGCGATAGAGTTCGCCGAGGTACCTCAGTGGCGTTGGGTCCGCAGGGTCCATGCGATGCGCCTGGCTGTAAAGCTTTTGGGCAACGATATAGCTGCCATTGAGTTCAGCCTTCAGGCCAAGACGCATTGTTTGCTCTATTCGCCCGCTTGCTCGCACCTCAAAAACAGGGGTGACAAAATGATCATCAGCGATATTAGCAACTTCGCCGGCGCCCAGTTTCTTTAGTTCCTTGGCCGCCTCCTTCGCCTTCTTGGGGAACATGCATTGCTGTTCAAGCACAGAGCGAAACAGCGGAATTGCGCCTGCGCTATCGCCAGCCTTCGCCTTGTCTTTAGCCTCTTTCAATTGCGTGTCGAGCGCAGTCTCGCGCTGCTTAACCTCGCTCTCGACCAGCTTCTCCACTAGCTCCACTTTGAGGCGTCCCTCTTTGTTTTCGACCTTGTTGACAGCCGTGCCGTCAGGCGTGGCCAGAACCGCCACCGGCAGCTTGGAGTCGCCAATAAGTTTCGTTGCAGCGGGATTGCTGGTGTCCGCCAATTCCATCGATATACATTGGGCGGAATAAAGAGTCAGCAAACGCGAGGCCCGCAGACTGGACTTCTTTACCTCCTCCGCGGATGACGGGAACCAGTAGAGCACGAGCCCGGCCTTTACCGGTGGATCTTTAGGCGCGCGAACTTTCCACGGGACAAAATAGACCTGCGGATTCGAGGCCGACCCGCCAGAGGACGCGCCTCCCACGCCGCCTCCCCCGCCCCCGCCACACGTGGCCCAGGAAGGCGAAAGAGCAAAAAGCATTATTAGAAGAGTAGCGAAGGGTCGAGCGAGTTGTGTTTTCATGGGCGGATTGTAGCAGAGTGGATAATCAGGTTGAAAGCGCCTCGCTGACTTTGGTTTTCGCGTTCTTTGCTGCCCACGCGTCAGGATAGCAGGATGGAATTCTGGAGCCGATCCCCAACTCAAGCGCGCGGTAGACGAAGCAATTTTTGGTTAGAAGATGCACAACGTCTCGCTGCGAAATATGGGTGGATCTGCTCACAGACCTTGAGAAATTCTGGCACAACGATAAGATTGCCATCCCTCACCTGATAAGGACCGCCCTAAGTCATTATCAGTTTGAAACTATCCATCCCTTTCTTGATGGCAATGGGCGAATTGGCCGACTTCTGATAACGCTCTACTTGGTTGACAAGAAGCTTCTCACAAAGCCAACTCTTTACCTTTCTGACTTTTTTGAACGGAACCGAGGAGCGTATTACAATGCTCTTACGGTAGTGAGAACGTCTAACGATATAGAGCACTGGATCAAGTTCTTTCTTACGGGTGTCTCGAAGACGGCTGCCAATAGCAAGCAGACGTTTGAAAAGATCGTCGCGCTGCGGCACGTATGTGAAGAGAAAATCTTACAACTGGGTAAACGAGCGCCTAAGGGACAGGCGCTGCTGAAACGCCTCTATTCCGAACCGATAATGAGCCCGAATCTAGTTGCTGCAAGATTAGAGGTTACTCACCAATCTGCAAGTTCTTTGATCCGGGCTTTTGAGGAAATGGAGATTCTTCGAGAAACTACTGGCGGAAAAAAGAACCGGCTTTTTGCCTTCTCCGAGTATCTAAACCTTTTTTCGTCTCGGGTGCCTCGCAGTCAAACGCGAGCAACCAGGTGCGAAGGGCCAGCCTCAAGCACCATTAAACCTCAATCAGTTCGGGTTCCGGTTCTCGTAAAAACTCGTAAGGCTCGACGATCTTGCCGGCGATAGCTGAGGCAGCTACGACGTAAGGTGAGGCGAGGTAGAGTTTACCAGGGCCGCTGCGGCCGGGAAAGTTGCGGTTTTGCGCGCTAACGGTGACGGTCTCGGCATTCGGAGATGCTCCGGGACCGGCATTGATGCAGGCACCACAGGAAGGATCGATCAACTCGGCGCCGGCGCGTTGGAAGATTTCGATGTAACCCTTCTCGCGCGCATATTGTTTAATCTTCTGCGAACCGAATTGGAGATAAAGATGAACGCCGGGTGCGACACGCTTTCCTTGCGCCAGCGCATTCCGCAACACCTCAGCGTACATGTCCATGTCGGCCATCTTGCCTCCCGTACAAGAGCCGCCATACGCCGCATTGATACGTACTTCTTTGCCGAGTTCATCTATGGGAATTCCGTTTCGAGGATCACCCGGCAGCGCCACCATGGGACGAATCTTGTCCAGATCGATCTCAAAAACGGCGGCATACTCCGCATCCGGATCGCTCGAAAAGAAACCCATTCGGGCCACTTCCGGAGCAAGATCGCGCATGCGCACGACGTATTCCACTGTAGATTCATCGGGTTCAATGATCCCGGTGGTACCTCCTGCTTCCACAGACATGTTGGTCAGAGTGGCTTTTTCATCCATTGCCCAGTTCTTTAGATCCTCACCCGCAAACTCCAGCACTTTGCCGATGCCTTTGCTCGTCTTCATGTATTCGCTGGCGAGGATTACCAACATCACGTCCTTGGCGGCAACGTCTGACCGCTTCTTGCCTTTCAAAACATAGCGAACCGTTTCAGGCACACGGATGCGAATGTCTTTCGTGTACCAGGCGTTAGCCATATCTGTTGAACCGACGCCAAACGCAAAGCACCCGAGCACGCCAGCCATGCAGGTATGCGAGTCGGTGCCAATGACGATCTGTCCCGGCAGTGCCAGGTCTTCAACGACTGCGTTGTGACAGATCGCTTCTGAGCCGCCTTCGGGGTTCTCACCGTAAAGTTTAATCCCCTGCCGCGTGGTGAAGTCTTCCTGCGTGGTCGCCAGCCCTTCGGCTTTCTCGAGCAAGCCCATATCGCGATGCTTCTGCGACATCACTTTGCTTAGAAAGGTCAGGTGATCGCGAAAGGCGAACACTGATTCTGGTTCTGACACTCGAGCATCGTTGCCGAGCGCTTGTTTGAACAGCGACTCCGCCATCGGCGTTACATACTCATGCGAGAAGCGCACCTCGGCAACCGCAAACAGAGCATCGCCAGGCTTGACGGCCTCCACGCCAACCTGTCCGGCAGAAACAAAAGCGTGCCTGGCAATAATCTTTTCCACAATCGTCATCGGCCGTTTTTTAGTTTCCAAAGCCGGTGGTGAAATGTCGCCACCGAGCCGCGCCTTGTTGTAATTAAAAAGGCCGCCGTATTCGACGATAGAACGCGAAATGGGATCGAGACCGCGGGTAAACTCCGCGAGCTGAATTTCTTCGCCGCGGCGAATGCGGTCGATTAAGCCAAAGTCAGTCGAGGTAAGCAACCCAATGTTCTGGGCATTCTGTCCGTAAATTTTTTCAATGCTCTCGGCGATTACGAGTTGGATGCCGGCCCACTTCTCCGCGTAAGGCGCCGTTTCCCGCGAAGATCCGCATCCCTTGGAAAGCCCGGAAACAACGACTGCAAACTCGCCATTCTTCACTTCGTCTTTCTGCACCGCGCTTTCGCGCATGCCGACATACACGTACTGGCCAAGGGTTTCATCGTAGTGGAAGCAGACCCAACCCGGCGTAATCTCGTCGGTCGAGATGTTAGTCATCAATGGCAAATTGCCATACGCCAGCCGCTGAGCCAGTTCCGCTTCGATGCGTTGCCG
>WNGE01002495.1_pt1 | contig 36248 bp, 26 predicted proteins | sample 5400651 | NCBI WGS metagenome assembly WNGE01 (sample SAMN13153370, study PRJNA577476) | soil metagenome | isolation source: 60 cm soil or saprolite under grassland replicate 2 | place: USA:California | collected 2016-06-15
AGGGTGTAGTTCCAGGCGCCGTGCGTGGCGTGCCGTTCCAGCGGCAAGCCCGCCATCCGCTTCTTGCTGATCGCGACGCCGGTCGGGTAGTCGCTGCTGTCCAGCACGGCCTCCACCCGCAGCCCGCCGCTGGTCCGGGCCGGTGCGATGGTCTGGACGACCACCTCATGGCTGGTCAGCGGCCTGCCCCGCCAGTTGAGGGTGATGTAGGAGAACAGCCGGTGCCCGGTCTTGTTCCACTTGGAGGTGCCCGGCGGGAAATGGCAGATGGTGATCGCCAGCCCCGTCTCGGCAGCCAGGGCGGCCAGCTCGCTTTTCCAGACCCGGTACCGGTAGCTGTTGGAGCCGCCCGCGTCCGCAGTGATCAGCAGGCGTGAGGCCTGCAGGTAGTCCTGGCTGCCGCGCATCTTCCACCAGCCGCGGATGGACTCCACCGCGAACACGGAAGTGTCGTGATCGACACCCACATTCACCCAGCCGGTGTTGCGGGTGATGTCGTAGATCCCGTACGGGATCGCCTGCTCCACATCCGGGCCGGTGAAGAAGCTGTGGTCTTCCACCTGAACCGGATCGCCCCTGGGCCGCCACTCCCGCCCGCCCATCGGCAGCCGGCCAAGCTGCTCCCGCTTTTTGGTGTCCACGCTGATCACCGGCTCACCAGCCGCCTGATGATCTTTGACCTGCTGGTTGATGTACCGGAACTGCGCATCCCGGTCAGGATGCTGCTTACCCTCCAAGACCTTGGCGTTGCCTTGCAGACTGAACCCGTTCTCCCGCAGCAGCCGGCCCACCGTGGGCGCCGACACCCGGTGCCCCTGCCGGCCCAGCTCACCGGCCAGATGCCGCAGCGACTTGGTTGTCCACCGCAACGGCGACTCCGGGTCGCCTCGCTCATCCGGCTGCACCAGCGCCAGCAGCGCCGGGACCAGGTCGCGATCCAGATCCGCGGCGCTCTTCCGACCCCCGCCCCCGCGCCGCGCCTGCCCCTCCGGGAACGGTGCCTCACCTGCCTCTAGCTCGAACACGCCCGTGCGGACCGTCGTCTCGCTGACCCCCGCGACCTCGGCGACGGCCCGGACCCCGCCGTGCCCCAGCAGCCGGGCCTCAGCCCCCAGCAGCAACCGCCGCTGACGCTCGTTCAGGTGCGGCAACAGCACCTCAAACCGCATCGACAGCTGATCGCGGACCTCGGCCGAAATGCCCATAGCACCACATCGAACCACTAATCCGAAGACAATACCTTATTTTTTTACGGCTTCGGTGGACAAGACATCGCTGACGCAGGGCCTTCGGGAACACCTGCTCGATCGCGCCGATCAGGCCGGGCGCGCCGTCGGAGATGACCAGCAGCGGGCTGGCCAGGCCCCGGTCTTCAGGTCGGCGAGGAAGTCGTGCCAGGCGTCGGCGGACTCCCCGGACCCGGGCGCCAGGCCGATGAACGCGGGCTTGCCGCCGGTGGTGATGCCCCAGGCGGCCAGGACCGGCTCGGCCGGGGAGCCGGGGTGCATCCGGAAGAAGCTGGCGTCCAGGAACAGGTAATCCAGCGTGATGCCGTCCAGGCGGCGGCGGGCCCACGCCTGGTACTCCTCCTTGATCTGCTGGCAGACCGACGACACGGTGGACTTGGAGATCGCGGCCTGGTCGCCGAGCGCGTCAGCCAAGGTGGCCTCCACGTCCCGGACCGACAGGCCCCGGATGAACGACGCGATGACCAGGGACTCCAGCGCATTGGTCTTGGTCACGTGGCTGCCGAACAGGCGGGACGCGAACGCCTCGGTGGTGCCGCGCAGCTTCGGCCTCGCCAGCGCGACCGGCCCGGCCGTGGTCTTGACCTTCACCTCCCGGTAGCCGTTACGGCTGCCGGGCCGGGCGTCGGCGGCCGCCGCCGCGCGGGCGTAACGGTCCCGGCCGGGGAACTCGGTGACCTCGGCCTCCAAAGCGGCCTGCATCAGCAGCTGCGCGCCGAGCCGGGCCACCTCCTCCAGGATCTCCGGCAGCGGCCGGTCCTCGGCGAACAGATCATCGATATGGCGGCGGATACGGTCGGCAGGCGATACTCGAGTCGGCACGGGCGTGGTCCTTCCCTTCGATGAGTTGGTAGCTCTTGAAGGGAACCTACGCCCGTCTCATTTACACCGGATCTTGGACGCGACCCGGACAGAGGGCGAGCGAGATCAGGAACAGGTGGCAGACAGACAGGGAACAGGGATGAGCAGGGCAGACGGGAGCTAGGAAAGTCGCAGGAACGGATGACGGTCGCCACATGGCAGAGCGCCTAGCGGCAATCGCCGAGGCGCTCGGTGTGGGGGCATCGGGCGACAGGAATGATGCGCGGGCGGAAATGAGATTGGCAGAGCCGACCCGGAGTGATCTTGACTGACCGCGCTCGCTCGCTAGTGCATCGGTGTGATGGGGAGCAGAGCAAGATCAGGATGTAGGAACCGAGGGTCGAGGTCAGCGGTAGGAAGATCGGAAACAGCGGGAACAGAGGCGGAAACAATGGGCTGACCAGGGCAGGCAGAAGGCAGCAAAGTCGTAGATGCCGTGAACGCCCCACATGCCCGAGCGCGTCGCTCGGACGGGATGCGCGCTGCCGGGATTCGCGGCCGCGCGGCTGGCGGTCGCTACGATCGTCACCATGGCCTACGACGAGGAGCTCGCCAGGCGGATCCGGCAGCTCATCGGCAGCGACCCCGAGCTGACCGAGAAGAAGATGTTCGGCGGGCTCGCCTTCCTCATCCGCGGCAACATGGCCATCGCCGCCAGCAGCGAGGGTGGCGCCATGGTCCGCGTCGATCCCGCACGGTCGGCGCCCTGGTGGCCACGACGAAGGCGACGCTGATGAACATGCGTGGCCGGGACATGCCCGGATGGCTGCGGGTCAGTTCCGGCGATCTGCGCACCGACGACCAGCTCGCCCCCTGGGTCGAGATGGGCACCGGGTACGCGCGCTCGCTGCCGCCCAAATAGAAGCGCGCCGGAGCGCCGCTCCACAGTCGTCCGGCCGCCTTGATCGTCTTGATGCGCAGGTGTGTAGTCGATGGCCAGGCGGATTCGAGGATCGCAGAAACGGCGGAAGGGTGCAGACAGCAAGATCACTAACGAGTGGTGGTAACAAGGCGGAAAGGGTCTTGGAAGGCGGCTGGCCGGTCTGAAGGATCAGGGCTCGCTGGTCGCCCTGGGACCGCCGCCTCGCGCTCGACAGCGCACCGAGTGGCGCGTTGCCGAGCTGGCACGAGCTCGCTGTGGACGGCGGAGTCCAGAGCGCCCGGCATAGGATGGCTAACAAGGGGGGTTGGGTGCCTGTGCTGGCTTCGGCCTAACCCTCGGGTCAGCTGGGCCGCGGCATCGCCATGGTGGGCGGTAGATCGGCCGATGCTTTGTAGGCGCATTGGCCAGCCCGCGCGTCTAGTTCAGGGCAGCATCAGATCCGGAGCGGCCCCCGCACCGCGGCAGACACTATGGGACTCCTGGCCCAGAGTCGCCGAGCATTGACGAGGGGAACGGCGGAAGCGTATGAGCGTCCGGCTGGAGGATGTGACTCCGGGCGCGCTGGTCGGCGGGGTCGCTGGTGATGGCGCGGTCACGGTGGTTGCCGTGCGTTGGCTCGGCTCGAACGCGGTGCAGTTGACCTTCCGGACCGAAAACGGCCGTTTGGATGAGCGGCTGTTGTACCGCGATCACGAGCCGCGGCTGGCGCTGCGCCAGGCGGCCGCGGCCTACGACTTCTCCGCCGACGGGGCGCTGTTCAAGCTGGCCGCGGAGGCGCTGCGGATCCGGATGGCGGCCCGGTTCGACCCGATGCTCGCGGTCCACACATCCGACCTGGATGCCCTGCCGCATCAGATCGAGGCGGTGTACGGGGAGCTGCTGGAACGCACCCCGCTGCGGTTCCTACTGGCCGACGACCCGGGCGCCGGAAAGACCATCATGGCCGGGCTGTACGCGAAGGAGCTGATGCTCCGCGGGGACCTGGAACGCTGTCTGGTTGTCGCCCCGGCCAGCCTGGTCGAGCAGTGGCAGGAGGAACTGGCCGAGAAGTTTGGGCTGCGGTTTGAGCTGCTGACCCGCCAGCTCGCCGACTCGGTGATCGACGGGTCCGTGTTCACCCGGTTCCCGCTGCTGATCGCCCGGATGGACCAGCTGTCCCGCTCCGATGACCTGAAAGCCCAGCTGGCCCGGGCCGACTGGGACCTGGTGGTGGTCGACGAAGCGCACCGGATGTCGGCGCATTACTTCGGCCCGGAGCTGCACACCACCAAGCGCTACCAGCTCGGCCAGTTGCTAGGACGGCATGCCCGGCACTTGCTGCTAATGACCGCCACCCCGCACTCGGGCAAGGAGGAGGACTTCCAGCTGTTCATGGCCCTGCTGGATTCCGACCGGTTCGAGGGCCGCTACCGGGATGCAGTGCACGCCATCGATACCGAGGGCATGATGCGCCGGATGGTGAAGGAGGAGCTGCTCACCTTCGAAGGCCGGCCGCTGTTCCCTGAGCGCCGCGCCTACACCGTCCCCTACCCGCTGTCGCAGCCCGAGCAGGAACTGTATGAGGCGGTCACGCAGTACGTGCGGGAGGAGATGAACCGCGCCGAGCGGCTCCGGGCCGAGGGCGACCGGCGTGGCCTGACCGTTGGGTTCGCGCTGACCGTGCTGCAGCGCAGGCTGGCTTCTAGCCCGGAGGCGATTTGCAAGTCGCTGGAGCGAAGGCGCCGCCGGCTCGAACGCCGCCGACGGGAGATGCTCACCGCCGCCGGGGCAGGGTCGATGATGGAGCAGACGCTGCGGCAGCGGCTGGCCGAACTGCTGGGCCGCGACCTGCCCGACGATCTGGACGAGATCGACGACCTGGCCAGCGGCGAGGTGGAGGAACTGGAGTCGGAGGTCGCGGACGCGGCCACCGCGGCCCAGACCGCCGCCGAACTGGAGCATGAGATCACCCTGCTGGGCGGGCTGGAGGAGCTGGCCCGCCGGGTCCGCCATTCAGGCACCGACCGGAAGTGGACTGAGCTACGAGACCTGCTGAGCGCGAATGCGCTGATCCGCGACCAGGCCGGCAACCTCCGGAAAATCATCATTTTCACCGAGCACAGGGACACTCTGGAATACCTTGCCGAGCGGATCCGCGGTCACCTCGGCCAGCCCGAAGCCGTCGCGGTCATCCACGGCGGTGTACGCCGTGAGGAACGCCGCAAGGTGATGGAGGTATTCGCCCAGGATCCCGAATGCCGGGTGCTGGTGGCGACCGATGCGGCCGGGGAGGGTCTGAACCTGCAGCGGGCTCACTTGATGGTCAACTATGACCTGCCGTGGAATCCGAACCGGATCGAGCAGCGGTTCGGCCGCATCCACCGGATCGGCCAGACCGAGGTGTGCCACCTGTGGAACCTGGTCGCTGAGAACACCCGTGAGGGCATGGTGTTCCAGCGGCTGTTGGACAAGCTGGAGCAGCAGCGGCAGACCTACCAGGGCAAGGTGTTCGATGTACTCGGTCAGGCGTTCGAGGGCCGGCCGCTGCGCGACCTGCTGCTGGAGGCGATCCGCTACGGCGAGCAGCCCGACGTCCGCGCCCGCCTCGATGAGGTCATCGACGCCACCGTCGGCGAGGGCCTGGACAAGCTGATCGCCGAACGCGCCGCCGACCATGATCTGCTCGCCCGCGCCGACCTGGAGCACTGGCGGGCGGCGATGGACGAGGCCCGCGCCCGGCGGCTGCAGCCGCACTACGTGCGGGCGTTCTTCCTTGCCGGGTTCAAGTTGCTCGGCGGCGCCGTCGCCGAGCGGGAGGCGGGCCGGTATGAGATCCGGCACGTGCCCGCCGACGTCAGGGACCGGGACCGGCAGGTCGGGCTCGGTGCGCCGGTGCTGCGCCGCTACGAGCGGGTCACTTTCGACCGGGAACTCACCGGCCCGCCAGGCAGGCCTCGCGCCGAGCTGCTCGCCCCCGGCCACCCGCTGCTGGACGCCGTCACCGATCTGGTCATCGAGCGATACGGCGGCCTGCTCAAGCACGGCACAATGCTGGTCAACCGGCACGACCCCGGCGAGCAGCCGCGGTTGCTGGCCGCGGTCACCCAGGAGATCACCGACGGCCACGACCCGGCCCGCACCATCGCCAAGCGCTTCGACTTCGTCGAGAACGGCCCCGACGGCGCCCGCCCCACCGCAGAAGCCCGCTACCTCGACTATGAGCCCATAGAAGATACAGAACGAGAAGTCATCGGGTACCTGCTATCCGAACCGTGGCTGTCCGCCGGGGCAGACCAGCTCGCCGTCGACTGGGCAGTCGAACACGGCATGCCCGCCCTACTCACTCGGACCAAGGAGCAGGTGTCCAGCCGGGTGGAGCAGACCCGCAGGCTGGTCAACCAGCGGCTCACCGTGGAGATCAACTACTGGGACGCCCGGCACGCCGAGCTACTGGAAGCTGAAGCCGCCGGACGCCAGCTGAAGATCAAGCCTGACACCGCATTCCGCCGGGCCCGCGATCTAGAGGGCAGGTTGGAACGCAGGCTCTCCGACCTCGCCCGAGATGAGGACCTGACCGCCAAGCCGCCGGTCGTCGCGGCCGGGGCGCTGATGATCCCGCAAGGCTTGCTGGACAAACTCCGCCGCCGCGGTGCTGCCGCCCCGCCCCTGACCGCAAGGGATACGGCTCTTACCGACCGCCGTGCGGTGGATGCCGTGCTGGCCGCCGAACGCCGTCTCGGCCGCCATCCTGAAGAGATGCCGCACAACAATCCGGGCTATGACATACGGTCCGGAACTGACGACGGGCACCTCGTGTTCATCGAGGTCAAGGGCCGGGTGGCAGGGGCTGTGAACTTCTGGGTCACCAAGACCGAAGCCCTAACCGGCAAGAACGCCGCCGCCGGGTTCCGCCTCGCTCTCGTCAGCGTGCAACCCGATGGCCCTGAACGCGACGAGATCCGCTACGTCGTCGACCCGTTCCGCGACATCGACTTCGGCGACTTCGCCGCCACCGGCATTATCGGCGACTGGGACAAAGAATGGGCACGGGGAGGGGAACCGGTATGAGCAGCGACGTGAGAGCCCCCCGACTGAAGCTCATCGAGACCCCGATCCCGATTACCGAGATCAGCAAGGCCAGCCTGGCCGACAAGAACCGCAAGGTCGGCACCATCAAGAACCTTCACAAGTGGTTTGCCCCCATGCCCACGCCAGCGCTACGGGCAGTGATCTTCTGCGCGCTGGTCGATGAGCCAGATGATCCGGCCGAGCGGGACCAGCTGATCGAGCTTGTAAAAGAACTGGTTCCCGAGAACGGAACGCCTCCCCCGGAGAGTGTCCTCCGCAGAGCGGCAGCAAGGATTAAGGCCAGCAACCCGGAGTTGCCGGTGGTCTTCGACCCGTTCGTCGGCTCAGGATCCACGCTGGTCGAGGCTCAGCGACTCGGGCTGCCTGTCGTAGGAGCCGATCTCAACCCGGTCGCGGCGCTCATCGCCAGGACCCTCGCGGAACTACTCCCCCCGCTCGTAGACGCATCCGCGATCTCCCCGGCACAACCTGATGCTCGCCTTGAGGAAAACCTGCGGAAGCCCCACGAGGGGCTGGCGGCGGACGTGAAGTACTACGCCATGCGAGTGCAACGGGCAGTCGAGGAACGGCTGGGGAACATCTACCCGAGGCCGCCGCAAGGCGAGCTAGTGGCCTGGCTGTGGGCCCGAACCGTGCCGTGCCCGAACCCAGAGTGCCCCGTCACCGTTCCTCTATTCAGCTCGCCATGGTTGAGCAAGCAGAAAGGGCGTGAGGCAACTGTCGAAGCCGTCACCGAACGCGATCAGGTCAAGCTGCTTGTGCACCACGGACTAACTGCTCCCGGCAAAGCCACCAAGGTGGCCGGGCGAGCGCAGTTCGCTTGCCCCCGATGCAGCGTGCCGTTCGGCGAACGGGATATACGTGCCGCCGGGAAGGCAAACAAGCTGGGTTATCGGTTGCTCGCGCTGTGCGTGGATACTGAGGCCGGACGGACATTCCTCTCGCCCGATGAAGCCCCCGCCTTCGGGGCCGATCCAGTGATCCCGGATGATCTCGACGAGCTAGAACTCGGCGCTAACACGCGGGACTTCCGCACAGGTCTGTACGGGCTCACCCATCACACTGACCTATACACTCCACGTCAGATCGCGATGTTGGCCGCCTTCGCCGACGAAGTACCAGATGTGTACAAGCAGATCATGACCGATGGCGGGGACAAACAGCGCGCAAGGGCCATCACGACGTTGCTCGGCCTTTGCGTCGGTAAGCTCGCCCAGTCCAACTCGGCCCTCGTTCGCTGGCGAACCCGAAATGGCCCGTCGAAAGGGGAACCTGCGTTCGGGACGCAGGCGATTCCGATGCTGTGGGACTTCGCGGAGGCGTATCCGTTCGGCGAATCGGTGGGAAGCTGGAGCGCGCAGATCGATTCGATCATGGGATTGCTCGGCAGCCTTCCCGCCCGTGCCCCAGTTGGCCGCGTGATACAGGCCGACGCCCGCAGCCAGGAAGGCCTGATCGACTCTGGTGGAGCGCTGGTCGTTACCGATCCGCCATACTTCGGGCAGATCAACTACTCCGATCTGAGCGACTACTTCTACCTGTGGCTGCGACGGGCCCTGCGGGACGTGCACCCGGACCTGTTCGCAACAATGGCGACGCCGAAGACCGAGGAGCTCGTCGCGAACCCGGCGCGGCATGCCGGATCGGTAGAGGCTGCCCGGCAATACTTCATCGAGGGCTTCACCGAGGTCTTCACTTCGCTACAGAAGGCATCCCGGCCGGAACTGCCAATGCTCGTGGTCTACGCGCACAAGCAAGACGAACATGAGCAAGACGGCATGATCTCTACAGGCTGGGAGGCATTGCTGGAGGCTGTGCTCGCATCCGGCCTGAGCGTAGTTGGGACCTGGCCTGTCGAGGCGTCGTCAGCGACGAAGATGATCGCCCAAGGCGCGAATGCGCTCGCCTCTTACGTGATCCTGGTCTGTCGACCGCGGCTCGCCGCGGCGGGAGCCATCGACAGGAGGGGTTTGATCATGGCGCTGCGTGAGAAGCTCCCCGTGGCTCTCCGCGGGCTCCAGCAAGCCGGGATCGCGCCTGTCGACGTTGCGCAGGCCACCATCGGTCCGGGAATGGCTGTGTTCTCGCGATTCGCCAGGGTGAACGAACCCGATGGCACGGCGATGAGCGTTCGTACGGCACTCAAGCTCATCAATGACGTGGTGGGGGAAGCGCAGTCCGAGCAGATGGGTGAGGTGAGCGAGGACACCCGGTGGTGCGTGGACTGGTTCAGCGAATACGAATTCGGTCCGGGCCCCTTCGGGAGGGCTGACCAGCTAGCCCGGTCGAAGAACACGTCGATTGCCGGACTTGAGCGTGCGGGGGTGCTGCGGTCTGGTGCTAACAAGGTACGGCTTCTTCCCATCGCTGATCTCCCAGGAGATTATGACCCGGGACGCGACAAACGGGTGTCGGAGTGGGAGCTCGTGCTGCACCTGGCGAAGCGACTGCGCGAGCAGGGCGGTGATGCAGCAGCACAGCTGATGGCGAAGGCTCGTCCTCTTGTGAATCTTGATGCCGTACGAGGCCTTGCGTACTTGCTGTTCTCGATCGCCGGTAACAAGGGTTGGTCGGACACCGCGCTGGTGTTCAACGGCCTGGGCACCTCCTGGTCGGACCTTTCCGAGGAGTCTAGGAGGCCGGGGAGCGCCAACATCCAGGCTCAGGATGAGCTCGACTTTGATGCAGATGAGGGGTGAGCGGTAACAATGGCGATGAGCAACCGTGACCGAGTCGGCCAGGGCATGGACATCCTGGCCGCCGGGCTTGGTCCGTTTGTCGACGCACGGATGAGCGATGCCTCCCCGGCGGGCCGGGGCTGGGTAGAGATGCTCCAGGCCCGGAACGTGGCCAGGTCCGGTCGGGACCGGCAGTACTCGAAATCCGATCCGCGTTTCTTGCTGCGGGTGATCACCGAGGAGCGCCGGGCGTTTCGGGATCAGCTATCACGGGCCGAGCAGAGCTTCGCCAGCGAACTATGGGATACCGGAAACCGCTGGGCGCATGGTGACCCATTCTCGGCCGATGACACCTCCCGTGCGCTGGACACGATGGAGCGCCTGCTCACCGCAGCCGACGCGGCCGATGAGGCGGCCGAGGTGCGCCGGCTGCGGCTGGATGCGCAGCGTGCCGCGATCGAGGCCGAGACACGCCGGGCGGTCCGGTCGGCGGCCGGGGTGGAGGGACTGGGGCTGAAGCCCTGGCGGGAGGTGATCCGCCCGCATCAGGATGTGGCGAGCGGGAACTTCAGCGCCTCAGAGTTCGCCGCCGACTTGTACTACGTCGCTCACGGCGAGGGCAGCCGGGAGTATGTGGATCCTGTGGAGTTTTTCCGTCGTACGTTCCTGACTGAGGGACTGAAGGACCTGCTGGTGCGGGCCGCGCGCCGGATCGGCGGGGATATGAACGCCTCACCGGTGGTGAACTTGCAGACCAACTTTGGCGGCGGCAAGACCCACTCGATGCTCGCGCTCTGGCACCTGCTGTCGGGCCGCGAGCTGGCCGACTACCCCCAGGAGATGCAGGAGCTGCTGACGGGTTACCAGGTCGGGAAGCTGGGCCGATCTGTGGCACGGGTCGCGCTGGTGGGGAACCACATTGCCGCCGGTAAGGGCATCGTCCGGGATGGCGCGCACGTCAAGACGATCTGGGGGGAGCTAGCCTGGCAGCTCGGTGTAGCGCGTGGCGGGAAGGCCGGCGCCCGCGAGGCGTACGCGATCGTCGCGGACGCGGACGCCACCCGGAGCAACCCGGGCGCGGCGCTGCACCAGCTGATCACAGCGCACGCGCCCTGCTTGATCCTGATCGATGAGTGGGTCGCCTACGCCCGGCAGCTGTACGGCCGAGACGATCTGGACGGCGGAACGTTCGATACCCAGTTCACATTCGCGCAGACACTGACCGAGGTGGTCAAACAGGTAGCAGGCGCCATGCTCGTAGTCTCCATTCCCGCCTCCTCGGACACCCCATCGGATGAGGAACACGAGCGCGCCGGATCGGACATCGAGGTTGGCGGGCTGAACGGCCGGGAGGCGCTGACCCGGCTGCAGCAGGTGATCCGCCGCACCGCCGACCAGTGGCGGCCCGCGACATCCCGGGAGTCCTTTGAGATAGTCCGCCGCCGCCTGTTCGAGGAACCTGACGCTGCGGCCCGCGCCGACATCGACGCCGTCGCCCGCACCTTCACCGAGTTCTACGCCAGGCACCGCGGCGAGTTCCCCACCAGCGCTGCCGAGCCCGCCTACGAGGAGCGGATCAAGGCCGCCTACCCAATCCACCCCGAGCTGTTCGACCGGCTCTATGAGGACTGGTCCACGCTCCAGCGTTTCCAGCGCACCCGTGGCGTTCTGCGGCTGATGAGCGCGGTCATCTACGCACTCTGGCAAGCAGGGGACGCCGCGCCGCTGATCATGCCGGGCGGCGTACCGCTGGACTCTGACCGTGTCCGTACCGAGCTGACCCAGTACCTGGAAGACGACTTCAAGCCGGTCCTCGATGCCGACATCGACGGCGATGGGTCCACCCCGGCTGGGGTGGACCGAGACAGGCCGACGCTGGGGCAGCGCAAGATCACCCGCCGCATCGCCCGGGCGATCTTCCTCGGCTCGGCGGCCACCTTGAAGGCAGCTCATAAAGGCATCGACCAGCCCTCGGTCTGGCTCGGCGTCGCCGTCCCCGGCGATACGGTCGGCAACTTCGGGTCCGCTCTGCACCTGCTGTCCGACCGCACGACATACCTCTACAGCGACGGCGACCGCTATTGGTACGACACGCAGGCGACAGTCGGCCGTATCGCCCGTGAATACGCAGACCGGCTCCGGGAACGCCAGGACGAGGTACGGGCCGAGATTGTACGGCGCCTGACCAAGCACGAAATGCGATCTCGCGGCGCGTTCGCCCGCGTCCACATCGGCTCAGAAGACACCGCAGACATCCCGGATGACCCCGCTGCGCGGCTCGTGATTCTCCACCCCCGGTTCCACCACTCCGGAGGTGATGACGCATCCCTGGCGATGGAGTTCGCTCACCGGGCGCTCGATACTCGCGGGTCCTCCCAGCGGGTTAACCGCAACATGGTGGTCTTCCTCGCCCCAGATGCCAAACGAATGGAGGATCTGTCTGACGCGGTCCGCGAATATCTGGCCTGGGACAATATCGCCGGTCGGGTGGAAGAACTTGCCCTGCCTCCCCAGCAGGCCACCCAGGCCCTCACCCGCCGGGATGACGCCGACAAGACAGTCGCAGGGCGGATCACCGACGCCTACCACTGGGCGATCGTGCCAGTTCAGCCTCAGCCCGACCGCCCGGTCGTCCTGGATCCGCTCAGGACAAACGGCGCGAAGGACCGACTCGCCGAACGAGCTAGCGACAAGCTCTGCCAGGCTGACCTGCTACGCACCGTACAAGGCGCCCGCAGTATCCGGTACGACCTGGACAACCGGCTGCCCGGCGTCTGGCAGCAAGGATACGTACGGGTCGGCAAGCTCTGGAGCTACTACTGCCGCCACCCCTACCTGCCCCGGCTATGCGACCGCGCCGTGTTCGACAACGGCATCCTCGGAGTCACCAACGAACTGACCTGGGACGCCGAAGCGTTCGCCACAGCCACCGGATATGACGAGCAGGTAGGCCGCTACATCAGCCTCGCCATCCCCCACCAGGACCCGATCAGCCAGATCACCGACCAGACCCTGCTCGTCCGCCCGGATCTGGCGCTCGCCCAGCGAGAGAAAGAACTCGCCGAGCGCGCCGCAGCCCAGGCCGGGACACCAGGCGGCACCGGGACCCAGCCCGGCAGCGGCGCGCCAGGGCAGCCAACAGGAACCCCTACCGCCCACCCTGATCCCAGCTCACAAACGGAACCGGCAGGGCCGAAAAATACCCGGTTCTTCGGCGTCGCCAGCATCAGCCCCGGGCGCTACGCTCGCGATCTCACACGGCTATCGCAGGAGATCATCCAGCATCTGGCCGCCCCTGAAGGCGTGGACCTGGAGATCCGCGTCGAGATCTCCGCCCGCAAGCCGGACGGCTACCCCGACGACAAGGTACGCAACGTCACCGAGAACGCCCGCACCCTCAAGTTCGAGACCTACGGTTTCGAGGATCGCTGACATGCCCAACCAGTGCCACTCAAGCCAAGCAGCACCCGCTCGAGGCCGCCCTGAAACAGGCCATCGAGAACTATGCGTGGCTGCGTATGTGAGAACGGGCACCAGTTGGTCTTGAGCGGCGGCACCACCCGCTCGCCGTTCGACTTCATGTTCGCCAGAGTGAGCACCACCCAGAAGGTTCGGCTCATCGCCTACACCATCGCCCCTGTCGCTGCTTGCCTTGACCGAAGTGGTGCCCAAGGTCAGTAACAGGTCAGGACAGCAAGATCAACTTGTGGTGCTCAAACTCGCTACCAACTGGTGCCGAAACTCGCGGTCGAAGCCACTATGCGGCAACCTGGCAGCAGGTCGATATGGAGTTGTGGGGACGTCTGCCGCCGCCGAACTCGGCCAGGCCGTGCCTGCCCCGCACAAGTGGACACCGACGTATATGAGCCAAGTGCTATCCGGCACCACTCAGATGCGGCCAGGAAGGAGTGCGACCTGCTTGGTGGCGGCCTCATGTAGCAACTCTGGCGTGACGTCGAGCGCTTCGTCGAGTAGACGCTCAAGCGGGACAGCCAGCTCTGAGTGATCCGGGTCTAGCCCGAAGTTCCCCCCAGGCTCATAAGGCCCATCATGTCTGCCCTGGTCATAGAGCTTCAGGTGCCGGACTTACATGCCTACGGTAGTCATGTGCGTCCACGTTCTCCCTGGTGAACAGGGGTGTCAGGTCATCCGTGGTGAACAGGGGTGTCAGGTCATCCGGGGGGAACTACGGTCTAGCGCGGCCTGCCATGCAACCGGCTCATAGCGTGCTAGCAGAGACAGGGCGAAGATCAGTGCCCACCAGAGCAGGATGCGGTGGGAGGTCGTCGTTCCCATCGCCGACAACAGGCACAAAGCCAGTGCTCACGACCGTATCGGTACCGGGGAACTCGACTGGTGACATGTGACGCCAGCCACTCAGCGGACGGAATGCCTTCAGGAGTCAGGTTGGGCGGCGGCTGAGGCCATTTGAGGGCTGGGCCGAGCCCCCAGGGCGTTGATCCTTGCTGAAGGATTCCCTGCGGAACCTCCAGAGCCGCGCCCTGAGCAGCTGGGTACTTCTTGAGAAGCTCCAGGATTGTCCGGGCGTCCAGGTCAGGGGCCTGATTACGCAAGTAGACGTAGCCGCGGTGCGCTGCCCCGAGCCGTGCCAGAAACTCTTGGCCTTCCATGTAGACGTGGGGCCAAACTGGCATGGCCAGAGGCCAGGCGCATCTGAACGGGGGATCCTGCGACGGCAGCGCTGACCACAGTGCGCCGACCTCGGCGCCGCCGGTAAGGGCCTGGGCGCCAAGGGCGTCGGCAACAGCACCGAAGACGCCCTTGGTTTCCTGCGGCTTGATCCTGAACTTGCCGATGCCGCCCGCTCGCCACTCCTGGGCTCCGCGGTCTTGGGTCAGGCCATGGCCGGATACCTGCCACTTGTCCTGATTCCAGGCTGCTGCCACTGCGCGGCCTGCCTGACTCATCGCATAGAAGAGCGGTATGGGCCGCGCGAACGGGCCGACCGCGCGGGCTGCGTCAAAGAGATCCTCAGCCTGCTGAAGGGCCGCGCTGAACAGTGCACGGCGTTCCTCGGCCTTGGCCGCATGGCCAGGCGGCGCAGCCCGGGTCGCCCGCAGCCGGATCGCTGGCCGAGTCATGCCTGGAGTTTTGCATCGTCAGGCCGGTCGAGAGCGTACTGGGGCTCGGTCGGCCACGGGACCTGCTTGCCAACGTACGGTGGCCGTGGACTCGGCAACGCGAAGTACTGTGCGAGTCCGGCGGCCAAGGCATCGACCGGCTGCGGGTTCACAAAGGAGGGCAGGAACACCGTGTAGCGCCCGAGCACGACCGCGATGCTGCGCAACTCTTCCGGCTGTTGCACAATTAGCAGCTCTCGTCGTTCACGTGGTGCCTCAGGCGCGCGCAGCGCCAGCGGCGGGAGGATGGACGCGGTGGGGTTCGCCAGTTGGGCCCTCACAGGGTTCAGGTACGACATCAACACGCACCGCCAGCCGAACGCCGCGAACGCGGCCAGGTAGGCTGCGCGCACCCATGAGAGCCGCGCTCTGGTCGGTGATACATGCTCGATGAACCGGAACCCGATCCGACCGCTGATGCCCTCGGCAGCCATTACCTCGAGCGCCTGGCGCAACTCTGCGACCTCACTCGGGTTGTTCGCCTTGGGCACGACGGAGAGAAGCATTGCATCGCCGGTACTGCTGATGTTGCCCCGGATTCTGAGGTCGCCGACCGCGAATTCGGCGCGCAAGCCCCTGCCAGTGGGGAGGCCGCCAAAGAAATCCAGCACGGCCTCGCGCCCTTCGGCATCTGCGTCCATGGAGCTACCTGCGGTGCTGTTGCAGCGTTCGCATGTCAGCGCCAGAACCCGGCCACCTGCATGCCTTGGCGGCACGTGCTCTCCGGTGAAGCATCCCTTATCAAAAGCGTCGCGGCCGTAGGTCATCAGGCACAAGGGGCAGGCGTAGTACTGGCCAGTTGACGGCAGCATGTCCTGCATCCCGTTCGCCGTCAGCGTGCGCCTCAACGCTGCCGCTCCCTCGATGAACCACCGCTCCCGCTGCCTCACCTGGCCAGTATCAATCGTCGAGGCTTCCGCCCCCAACCGGATTTCGGCTTCGCAGTCCTCGTAAGCATGGATCATGGATGTGGCGCTCTGCCAGGCTGGCGCCGGGGCCGCGCCGTCTTGCACCGCGGGCACGGTCTGCGTCGGCTCACCCGAATGTGTCAGGGATGCGTGCTTGTTCCCAGCCATCAGTTCCCCAGCCGTCCGACCACTGGCGGCCACCGAGGAAGTGCTCAAGGTACCTGCCGTAGTGGTCGGGGTACCCCTGCGAGTTCTGGCTGGCGAGTTGTTCGGCTATCCGCATCCACGCCAATTCCTTGCGATGCTGCCGCTTCCACGGCGAGCTGGCGGTTGTTAGCGACCTCGTTATTTGGAGATCCAGCGGCTGGATTCTATGAGGACGCTTCGGCAAGGCTCCGCGAGCATCCGCTTTCCTCCGGCTGCTCAAGCTTGTGCCGGTCCTCGTACTGGCGGCCGTCTGGATCTGGCCATCGGCGGGCATGAGCGGCCGCCAGGAGACATGCGACCCGATCACGGAATGTGACGGTGTACGGAGCCGCGCCGCTCCTGATCCGCCGTTATCTCTAGCTCGCCATGAACTGCGTGCCCGGCGAAGGCCTGCGGATGTCGTCTTCGACGGCTCAGAACTGATCTGCGTCTTTTACGGTGGCCGACGTACATGGTCTTTAGCATCAGCTGGCGCAGCAGTGACATCCCAGTCACGGCTCGGCAGGCAGCTTAGACCGGTGGCCGGTGTGTTGTGGTTGGTTAGATCTAGCCGCCCACACGTAACCTGGCGAAACAGGCCGTAGTGTCGGCCAGGCGCCTGCGGGACAATGGCGGCATGGCGATGTCGAACGTCGGCGAGTTCGGGCCGTGCGCGTGCTCCGGGACGATCCAGCTCAGGTGGGTAGAGGCGCGGTTCGTCGACGCATCGGGGGATGCGCTAGTCGTTGGCCAGGTCCCGCAGGGGTACTGCGGCACGTGTAACTCCAGCTACTACAAGGCATCGATCCTGCAGGCGCTTGAGCAGGCCTTCGCGAAGCAGCGTGGCGAGACGAAAGCCAGCGCCTTATGAACTGGTGCCTGACAGGCGCCCGATCGGCCCCACGTTTGTCATCGAGTCGAGATCCTCGTGCGCCAGGACGGTCAGCCGCGGCCATGTGCTCCTGATGGCATCGCGCACCGGCAGCCGGGCTTGCGCGGTCGTAAGGAGCACCGGCGGCACGGCTCCCGGCTGAAGCGCGGCCAGCTGGGCATCGAGCGCCGCGACAAGTGACATACCTGCTTGCCGGGCCGTCCTGTCCTCGGCCGCTACGATATCGGCCGCCAGCGCGGGATCGACCAGATAGGCCTGGATGCTTCGCCATCGCAGCGCCCTATTCGTGATCGAGGCGCCTAAAGCTCGCCTGGCCAGGATGAGCAGTTCGTCGTCGGACTCGGGAAGGCCGCTGATGACCTCGTGGTCGACAAGTGGCTGGAGCAGACCGCGCAGGTCGCGGACGGGAACGCGCTCGTCGAGAAGGGACCGCAGCAGCCTCGTGAGGCGGTTGACGCTGATGATCTCCTGCGACGTCCGTGCGAGCGCAGGCAGCAGCCGGGTGAAGCGGTCGAGTTCGCGGCTGACGACGCCGCGGTCGATCAGCCCGCGGGCGTGCGTGCGAGCGGTCTCAGCCAGCGTGAGCGCCAGATGGCCGAGCGGGTCCCACGTGGTGTACCCCTGCTGCTCCAGTTCGGCCCGCAGCGCGGCTGGGGCGTACGCGCCTTCGGTGCCCGTGCCCGGGTTGAGCGCGCTGCGGGCGACGGGTGCGATCGTGGCGAGTTGCGCCGAGACTGCGTTGACAAGGCACATTCCGGGCGGCACCCCGACGACTGGCGCGGTCGTGATGTCGTTGATCCGGATCGCGAAACAGCGTGGTTCCAAGTCTTGGTCCGGGATGAGCGACAGACTAGGGAGCCGCAGGCCGAGATCGGTGTAGAGGCTGTCGCGCACGAAGGGGAAAATGTCGGGGTTGGCGTCGAACCCGGTGGTGGTGATTTCCTCCAGGTAACCCTGTTCAACGCGCACCTCGAGCGCGTGCGGCCGCACCGCCTCGACGATGTGCTCGGCGGCGTCCGCGGCGGTGACGTCCGTTAGTGCGGAAAGCAGCCGTGCGATGCGCTTGTGGTCGCCGATGCGCAGACTCAGGTCGAGCATGGTGGCGAGCACGTCCCCGATGCCGTCTCTGGGCGTGATCGCGGCCATCGCGATCTGTTTCGGCAACGCCGATACCGGCTTGAGCAGGGTGGCGTACCTGGGTGGTATCGCGGCCAGTTCCAGCCACGCCGATACCTGCTCAGGCCCGAGCAGGGCACGGGCGCCCGCGGCGACCGCGTGCCCCGCGAGATCCGCTACGGCGTTCACGGTCTCCTCTGCGCCGGCCGCCAGCTGGTCGTGCCACGATGGCAGCCCGGTGCTGCCTGCCTCTGTGCGCATGTTCCGGTGACGGTGCCAGACGAGCACCTGAAGTTCCAGTGACCTCGGGTATTCGAGCGCGGTGCCGTGCACGGTGATCGTGACAGGCCGGACGCCCGCGGCGTCGCGCCCGCTGACCGTGACGTGGATGTCACCCGAGATCCCCAGGTCCGCGGCCAGCGCGCCAATGCGACGGCTGGCTTTGTCAGCCACGCGTCCGGCCGCGAGGCCGCGGAGGGGTTCGCCGAGTGTGATCTCGATGGGTATCACGAGCTGTTCGGTCTTCACCGGGCATCAGGTCCGTCTGAGCTTGGTGCTGACGTGTGCGCAGTCGCTGGCCGGGCGCTGGCTTCCTGTTCGGACAGCACCGGCACGTCCGGGTACTCGCCGCTGACGAAGCCGTGGACCGCTCGCCTGGCGGCGTTGCCTACGGTGACAAGGGCGACGCGCGCGGGCACTTCAGCGAGCCGGCCGCGCAGTTCGGCCAGCGCGTCGAACAGTGCGTCCGCTGCCGGGAGTTCCCCGTCGACCACGACTGACGCGAGCGCGGCGAGCTTCGGCGGCACGCGGACACGGATCATATCGGCCTCGTTCCCTGGCAGCGACGCCGCGACCGCCTGCCGGTACTGGTCCACGGCCTCGTCGATGCCGCCTGGCGCGGCGACGGCCCGCAGCAACGCGATCCCGTCGGTGACCGGGACCCGCTCGCGGACCAGTGCCCGGACCACCGCGGTCAGCCGCTGGAGGCTTACCTCCGGTGCTCCCGCCTCGCCGAACTGGGACGTCCATCCATCGCGCAGGGCGGTCACCTCGTCGAGCGACAGGTAGGCGTCCAGGTGACGGAGCAGTTGGTGCTCCAGTTCCCTGAAGACGAACAGCAGCGGGTCCCGCCACGCTTCGATGCCGGCCGCCGCTATCTTGTCGGCCTGCTCGGCGGGCACCCAGGCCGCGGCGCGCTGTGTCACCGGATCGACCGTGGGCACCGTGGCCGTCCCCTCAGCGACATGTTCATTGGTCTGCTCCGCGGACGCGAGGCAGAAAACCATGCCGACCGGAACGCCGGCCTCGCCGTGCACGACGTCAGATAGCAGGACACGGAAGCGTCCAGGACCGAGCGCCGAGTCTCGGCGCACCCGGACGCCAGGTATCCACGCGCTCTTGTCGTCCCAGGTCCCGCCCGAGATGCTCTCGAGCACCCGGCCGCGCATCTGGGGAATGTACGTCCCGATCATGGGTCCTTCGGAACTGGTGTCTTCGGGCACCAGGTCGTCGGCTATCTCGACCGCGATCGGTGTCGTCGTCGGCCAGTACGCCGCGTCGTCGTCCGACTCATCGACGCGGAGCATCGCCGTCAGGCAGCGGTCGGCGAGTTCTGCCAATTCGCCGCGCTCGCCTAGAGCATGCCGCAGGCGCCAGTAGCCGCGCGGATCGCCGAGGTCGATACGCCAGACGCCGACGACGTCGTCGGGCCCGCCGCCGGTTCCCTGCAACGCCGCGAGCCCGGCGGACAGCGCCTGCTCCGCCGCTTGCTCCGCCCCCGACAGCGCCGCGGCGAGCGCGAGCCGGACCTGAAGCTTGCCTGCGAGCTCGGCATCGTCATCGTCGGGGATGCGCGCCACGGCGGCTTCCAGACGCGACCGTACCAGTTCTGCCTTACCGTCTCGGAGAAGCTGGTCGGAGGCGTCGATCAGCCGGGCCGCCGCCCCCGGGGACTTGGGCTGGCGGCGCAGCACTTCCAGCGCCGCGTCCGCGGTCCTCTCCGCATGCTTGAGTTCGGCCTCTAGCCGCGCGGTCGTCGCGTAGCAGGCCGTGGCGATGTTGCCCTCTGGATCGGGGCGCAGCAGCGCCTGGCGCTGCTCGGCCAGCGCCGCCCTGTGGTCGCGGCGCATCCCGTGCAGCCGCGCGGCGGCCGCCCTCGCGGCGGCTTCGAACTCCGCCGCGAGCCCCGCGGCGGCCGCTTGCGAAGGTACGTCGCGCGGGTCTCCCGCCAGCCCCCCGAGGTCGTCGGCCAGCTCTTCCAGATCGAGCGGCACGAGCGCTCGCTCAACGGCCGAAGTGAGCGCTTCCCTGGCCCGCGCGCCGTCCCCCTGGGCCAGGCGAGCGAGACCTAGGACCTTGAACGCGTCCGTTGCCAGCCCGGGCCTTACCGCGAGCACGGGGACGAGGTCCTCGATCAGGGCGGCCGAGCCGGCGTAATCACCCAGCCTGTAGGTCACGTCGGCGATGAGCGTGCGGAGCCCCGGATCGCGCTTGTCAGGCCTGCGCTCCCAGACCTCGCGTGCCTGCTCGAAGGACGATTGCCCCCCGTCCTCCTCGCGGGCCCGGCGCAGCGCGTGGCCTAGAAGACAGAGGTTGTCGATGTCATTGGGGTCCGTGGCGGTCGCGCGCTTAAGTGGGGCGATGGCGTCGCCCGGCTGGCCGGCGTAGAACATAAGCGCTCCGCGCACGTCGTCGGTGGCGGACTCGTGCTTGTTGTACCTGTCGACACGCTTGGCAGCGTCACTGGCGCCGGTCATCAGGGCGAGCCAGGCGTCCTCAAGGAGCGCGTCCGGGTCTGGCTGCTGGTCGCGCGGCAGCGACTTCACGGTGCATACCGCGGTCGCGATGTGCGGGAACTCTCGGTGCAGGCGCGTAAGCCAGGCCCAGTCCCAGGGGGTAGCCTCGCCGTCTAGTGCGACGAGATCCTCAAGCGCCGCGATGCCAGCGAAAATATGACTCCGCCTCTTGTCCGGGGTGTCGTTGTCGGCCAGCGCGAACTCAATCAGCGCTCGTACCCGGCGGGCATTGACCGAGACCTGGGCGGGTTTCGCGATGCGCCAGCCCGCCTTCCATTCCTGCAGAGCCTCGTCAAGCAAGTCCTTGTCAACGGGGCTGGACCGCGATGCCTGAATGCGCCTGCAGTCGGCGATTATCCAACGCGGACCGGGATCGTCGGACAGGCTCTTAGCGGCATTGAGCAGGCTGAGCGCGCGGTCGTAGTCGTCGCGCCAGTAGCAAGCCTCACCGGCCTTCCAGTACCGCCGTGCCGCCTCATCGGTGCGCCCCAGTTGACCGAGCAGCTTGGCTTGCAGCGTCAGCGCAGCGACGTCGCCGTCATCAGAAGGGCCGGCCGCCTCCGCCCGCGCGGCCTCGGGCAGCGCCGCGTCAAGCTCGCCGAGCTGCTGAAAAAGCCCGGCGAGCAGCAGGTGGCGGCGGTCGTCGGCCGTCGGCTGTTCCGCCAGCGTGTGCAGCAAGCCGACCGCGGCCCCGGCAGCGCCGCCGTCTGCCGACCGTTCAGCGCAACTGCGCAGCGTGTCGCGGGCCCGGGCTTCTTCACCTTCCAGGACCGCGGCGTGCAGCTGGAGCAGGCCAGCCTCGAGCCCGAGGGCGTCGCGGCGGTCACCATCTGCTGCCCAGTTGTCCAGCAGGAACTGGCGGGCGACCGCGGAGCGGTCGAGCAGGTCGTGGATGCGCTGCGGGATGTCGGCCGGGAACGCGCCGGCCGCCACGGCCGCGCCGAGCAGGTCCGCGACCGCGTCGTGGAGCGAGCCGGTGAGTTCGGCGGCTCGCGCGCGCAACAGCAGCAGTTCCGTGCCGTCGGGTTCGTCGCCCGGCGCGCTGAGAGCCGCTGTCAGCACCGGCAGGGCGGCCTCGGCGTCGCCGGCCGCCAGCAGAGCGGTGGCGTAGTGCGCCGCGGCCTTGCGCAGCGCGGTTGCCTCGTCATACCGCGCGGTCGCCGCCGCCACCAGCGGCAGCGGCGAAAGCGGCGCCTCCTCAACCGCCTCCGGCACCACCGCCTCCGGCACCACCGTCTCTGGGAGCACGGGCGGTGCTGCCGTCTCCGCAACGTCGGCGCCAGGTTCGGTATGGCTGTCAGGTGCCGCGGGCCGCCAGGGCCGCTGTTTGATCTTGGCACGGCACACGCCGCAGAAAGTTCCAAGCGGATTCTCGTACGGCCTGCCGCACTCCGGGCAGTCAAGCAGAAGCGCGCAGTTCCAGCAGAACCGATACTTGGATAGTTCCTCGCAGCGTGGGCATGTCCGCAAGGCGCCCGCGGCGGTCACTGCGCCAACCCCATCGGTGGCTGAAGGTGTTCTCCGGTGATAACACGAAGCGGGCGTGCGGACCGTTTTCTGCCTGCCGCGCCAGGTTTGCGCCACGGCTTCTGCTGAATTGGCTCTGCGCACGCTCCGCAGTAATTGCCAAGAGCGTGCTCAAAGTCCACTTTGCATGCCGGGCATTTGAAGCACAGTCCGCAATTCCAGCAGAACAGCAACACGCACATCTCTTGGCAACGTGGGCATTGCCGTTTCTCCGCTTGCGGCAGCTTGGCGGCGCCGGATCTGGATGCCTGTTGCTCCGGCCGTTCCTTGGCCAACGGCTTATCGTGTCCCAGGTATATCACCGGTGTGCCGAAGGCGCGATAAGGCGATTCCTTGCTCACATCCCGATCGCGCAGGGGGAGGCGCGCGAAGGTGACGGCGACGTCGATCGAATCGCCTTCGAGAAGCCTCTCGTAGAGCAATTGAGCGAACTTATCCGAAGCGCCTCGGTAAATTGTAAATTGCATCGCGAGCACCGCGGTAACGCCTTCACCGACTATGCTTTGCGCAGCCGTGTAGATCGCCTCGCCGTCCACCTTGTCGCTGTAACAAGTCTGCAAGATAACAAGCTTCGGTTTGTGATCACCGAACAGCTGCTTCAGCCTCTGCGCCTCCACAGGCTGGTCTTCTTTGACGGGTGCGGTCGCGAAACCGGAAAGCCTTGCGCCCTCAGCGCGTGCGCTGTCGGAAGCGATATGGCCCGCCTCTCGTTGCAGCACGATCGCGCCGGGCACCCCTTCGCCAATGATGTGCACTACGTCGGGAAACCAGGGAGCGGAGAACAGCGGCTCGCCGTCCGTTCCCCTCAGCTCTCCCTGCACAGCTTTCCTTAGCTGTTCGAAGGTGGGATTCGGCAGCCTGCACACCTCGACATCGGGGGAACATTGTACATCACCGCGCTTTTCTGACTTCTCTAGCCAACCGTCGAGTTCTTTGATTTCGGGGATGCGGAATCTCTCTTTAGTGCTTTCTTTCACGCAGACCGCGAGGAGTACCTTCACCGGGCGATCGACAGGTTCGGGAATCTGGGCGGAAGTCAGCGGCGGTCCGATGAACCGAGTCAGCGTAAGCTTGTCGATTTCGCCCGCCAAGAATCCATCGCCGACGTCTCCTTGAGCGAGGTAGAGGAATTCCCATGGCAGCCGGGCGAGTTCCGTCATATTCGGGCCGAAGACGAGTTCCAGCCGCAGTCGCCTGCGCTTTTCTCTTGCCCTCTTGACGCGTGCCTCGAACTCGGTGCGAATCCTACCGCGGAAGATTGCCTCGTAGAGATGGCGGCCAAGCAACTTGGCTTCTTCCTGGCTGTAGTCTTCGCGCCTTTCTTCGATCCGGCGGACCAGCCAGTCCCTAGTATCGTTCGCGAGCGAGTCCTGGTCGATGTCCCCATCGATTTTTGTCTCGGCCATGACGTTGTCCGTGTAGCAGACCCCATCCACGCTAAAGGTCAGCGTGCACTTATCAACGACCTCCATCGTTACCATTCCCTCTTAAAACTATCCAGGAAAGTGCGCTGAAGATCGTCCTCGGAATTCGCCAGGTCTCCCGGACCCCAGGCCTTCCGGCTGAGCGCCTCTTCGTGGATACTGCGTGCAATCGCGTCGTATTTGTTATAGAGCGCGCTGACCTGCGCCGCGGCGATGTCGGGGCTTTGCCGCAACTGTTCGGCGATGATTGCCAGGTGCGCCTTCGCGGCCGTCTTGCCGTCCTCATTGGGCGTGTTCGCGGCACGGTACACGCGCTCATAGAGGGGTTGAAACCACGGCAGGCTGTCAACGTCGTTGCGCTCCCGCGTGCCGGTGATGCTATATAGGACAAGATCGTCGCGGACGGGTTCGGCTGACGCATGGAAACCGTCGCGTAGCATGTGGTCCGGATGCACCCACAGGGACCCGCTATCCGGGGCGTTCCCTGGGAGCACGGCGTAGTAGCCGGGGCGGAAGACGTCGCCCGCGTTCGGGTTGTATTCCACCCGGTGGCCGAGCACCGGCATGGTGTCCTTGTGGCCTAGGACGGCGTCGATCCCGTCGATGACCGCGCTAGCGAGCTTGAGATAGGGGGAAAGCATCGTCGCGTAGTCGAACGCCGCGGCCATCTTCCCCACCACCCTGAGCAGACGCTGCAGATAGTCGTCGTGTTTCACGCGGTAAAGCAGGACAGTGACGGCTACCCGGTCACCGACATAAGGATGCGTGCCGGCGACCCGCGTCGCGGCGAAAACGGTCGCGAAAGGGATTTCCGCGTCGGTGCGCCGTTTCAGCATGTCGGGTCCGATCACGAACGGGACGGAAACCTCCTGGTCGCTGTAACGGAACTCGCTCACCGCGACGAGCATCGGCTGCCAGGTGGTAAACCAGCGCCGGTCGTGCTGGAGGCTCATGCTGTCCACGCGGACGGTGAAATAGTGGCGGCCCGCCTCGAAGGACTCGACCTGGTACCCCTCGACGAGCACTTGGTCGTCGGGTATGCGCGCGAGTCTCGGCAGGGATATATCGCCATATCTGACCTTGCCGAGGATGTCGTGTAAGCCCACGTCAAACCCCCTCCCCGCGCGGTTGAGTGCATTGTCGCGTGAAGAGCCCGTTGCGACAAGCCCTGATCTTTCATCGGGTGGATGGCTACCGCTGGTCGGCGTGCGGCACGTGTCCTGGTCCCGGATTTTATTGCCGGGGTATGACGACGGCTCGGCTGGCGGGCCGGTGGCCGGGGGTTCCGCCGGCCCCTGTGCTCCTTCCTTGCTCGGCGAGACGGGTTCGTGCTGGTCAGGGGTCCTGCGGGATGGCCTGGATGCTCTGCCATGCGCGCCTCGGCCCATGGCCAGGACGCGGCGATCTTGAGGCACCGTCGTCGGACGCCGCGCACGAGGCGGGCGGTGGCGTACAGGATCCAGGGCGCAGCGTCTTCGGTTCTGCTTTCGCCAGGTCACCGTCGAGGGGCCAGCAGCTTCAGCCAGGCCAGCAGGATGCAGGCGATCATGGAGGCGGCCAGCCCGGCCTGATTGGCCCCGTAGCCGAAGGACGGAAATATGGCCAAGACCAGTGTCCTTGCCGGTGCGGATGCTTCTCCCGGCGCCCCTCTGCGTGTCGCGTGACGTTGCCTGAACCGGTCACGTGACAGGGCTCTGCGGCGAGTCTGCTGGGGTCTGGTGCTCGTAGCTGGTAGTAGTTCAGGCAGCCCAGCACGAGATCGGGGGATCGGGGGATGCGGGCGTTTCGGGTGAGGCTGCCGTCAGGCGCGGTGTACTGGACGGTGCTGGATGAGGAGATGGCCGTCGTCGCCACGGCGGATGGCTTTCTGCGGCAGGTGCGGTTCGGCCGCGATGGCGCGGAGTCAACGACCAGGAGTTATGCGCATTCGATCGCGTTGTTCCTGCGCTGGTGCGCCCGGACCGGGCGGACCTGGCAGGGGGCGTCGAGCAGCTCGGGTTGTTCATGACATGGCTGGCGCACGCGGGCCTGCCTGCGGCTGGGGGCAGCACCAGGGTGGTGCTGTCGGGCCCGGGCACGGCACCGGTGCGGGGAGCGCGGCGGATCAACGGGGTGCTGGCCGCGGTGCGCGGGATGACCGTGCGCGCGGTCGCCGCGCGCCAGGCCAGCGGGCACCTGGTGCCGCTGTTCTATGAGGTCGCTGACGATCGTGACCTTCCGGGTGAGGCCCGCGCCGGGGATGGGCGGATGTCGTGGCGGATGCGCGCCCGGCACCGTGCCTGCGAGGCAGAGGAACCTGCTCCCCGGACCGCCGATGCCGATATCGCCGCGGTGCTGGCAGCGTGCCGGTCGGCGCGGGACCGGCTGATCGTGCTGCTGCTGGCCCGGAGAAGGCATGCGGCGCGGCGAAGCGGCGGGACTGCGCCGCTGCGATGTGCACTTGCTGGCCGATTCCCGGCCGCTGGGGTGCCAGATCCGGCGGGCGCGCCTGGACGTGGTGCCCCCCCGAGGACAACCCGAACGCGGCGTGGGCCAAGTCGCGGCGGCAGCGGGTGGTCCCGCTGGACTTCCTTACCGTGCAGGCATTCGACACCTACCAGTTCGAGCGGATCACCGTCCCCGCCGCTGCGGGCAGCGACTTTGTGCTGGTGAATCTGTTCCGCGCCCCGGTCGGCGCGCCGATGCGGCCGGACGCGGTCAACGACCTGGTCGCCGCGGCGTGATCATGATGTCTGGTCGGTTTCGGTGCCTGGATCACGAGGCCGTCGCCGAGGTACATGCCGACGCGGCCGAGTACCTGCCGGACGGTAGTCCCCGAAAGGTCAATCCTGACGACTCGGTAGGCCATCAGCATCAGGCCGACCCAGACGTAGCCGGGTGGGCCAATGCCGCCCCAGACTGACGTAGAGTTTGTCGATCGTCGATGCGCTTCCCTAGAACTAAGGCACCCTGAGCGCCCTCTGAGCCTCGAACACCGAGCGGGACAATATGTGCCCATCTGTGCCACCGCGGATGATGTTATCTTGCACGCCTACTCGGCAGGGAGGATGTAGACGGTTGCGCAGCGACTCAGGGAGTCCGGTTACCCTCTGTGATGGCCACCGGTCGTTCGTGCTCGCTTCGATGTGGCCCTCTACCTGGACCGCGGTTCCGCACCGACCGGGATCGCAGCCACGAAGGAGAGAAGGGCAGTGGAGAAAGAGCATTACCGTTGATCATGACGTGGTGGGCAGATAAACGTGCCGTCAACAGCGGTCCACAATTGCTGCGTGATCCTCGCCGCCACGGGAACGGCGACGATTGCTGCAGCAATTGCCGCGAGCCATGCAGGATCCACTCGTCTCATCTCTCCCTGCGAGCTGACCCGGATCGCACCGGGCCGGCACTACCGATGCCCCGGTCAGCCTGCGGCGTAGCGCTCTGTATCCCCGGTGCCGTCAGACCCGAATCCGCGAATATTGTCGCTGAGTTGATCTCCGGAACGGAAGTCGATCTTTGCGGCCCGGTTTGGGTGTGCGGGCAGGCTTAAGGTCCGGGTGTCGCGCCGGGTTCGCGGTTTCCGGGTTTCCGGGTCGGGGCCGTGGGGGCCGGGCGGTCAGGACGCTGCGGGGAGTTCCCGGAGGCGGGCGAGGACCTCGGCGAGCAGGTGGCAGCCGGGTGGCAGCCGCAGGACCAGCTGCAGGCCGTGGCGGATGAGCCGTCCCGGGACCGCGATCAGGCGCCACCGGAGGGTGGCGATCATGGCTTTGCCGCCGCGGACGCCGTGGCCGACCAGGATGTCCTCGCCGGCCGTGACGGCGGTGAGCTGGTGCAGCCAGGCGGCCATGCAGGCCGCGAGCAGCGCGCCGTGCATCCAGGCCATGTTCACCCGGGGGTATCCGGAGGGCAAGTGGCGGAGGGCGGCGCCGTGCTTGCTGTCACGGAAGATGTTCTCGACGGTGCCGGGGCCGCGGCCGGACTCACCGGCGACGCTCAAGCCGAGCGGGAAGCTGCCGGCGAGTTCGCCGACGATCCCTGCGACGGTGATGCGTGATGCCCACGATGCTTGTCGGGGAACCCCTCGGCATCACGTGCGCGTTCAGCGACGGCCGCCGGGCCAGCTACCGCCTGGACAACCTGCCCAATCCGCGGCTGGCTCGTGACCTGGCCACCGGTCTTGTCGATCTGATCCATCCGCACGGGACCGCGGATTCGGACGGCACGGTCACCTTCTATATCCAGGCCTTGCGGAGCATGGTCCGGGCCTTCGCCGAGGCGGGCTTCACTGGTGGCGCCGCCGATCTGGGGCGGGGCCAGCTCGCCGAGTTCTGGATGGGCGGCTCGCCGAGGCTGGAAGCCCTGACCCGCAGCATGGTGGAGGGCTTCGCCCGTTCCGGCGGCACCTTGGGCGATGGGGTGCTCGAGTTGGCCGCCGGCCGGCACTTCAACATCCAGCCCTTCCGCCGGGCACTGCCGCCTTATCCGGAGACTGAATGGCGGCGTCTGACCGAGGTCTGCCGCACGCTGGCCGACGGCTCCTACGCCGCCCACCGGCAGGTGCTCACCGACGCCTCCGGCGCGCAGCCCCCTGACGCCAGCTGGTGGCAGCCGGCGAACCTGCGCTGGCTGCTGGCCCGCCTCGGGCCGGTCAGCATCGGCGAGTTCGGGGCTCACCTGGGGATATCGGCGACGGTGGTCCATAACCGCGGCGGCTTCCACGAAGCGATACGAGCCACGTTTCCGCATCTGGACACGCTGATCGCCTACCGGCTGCTGTTCGGCATCTACTCCGGCATCGTCCCGGACGGCATCGAGGACCTGGTGATCGGTGACATCGACTGGGCCGGGGACTCGACGGTCCTGCTGTCTTATATCAAGGGCCGCACAGCGGCCGAGAGCCTGAACCTGCCGCGCCCGGCAGTGCGGCTGCTGGAACAGTGGCTGGCGCATTCGGCGCTGCTGCGAGGCTTCGTCCCGCCGCCGGAGCGCGGCAAGCTGTGGCTGGGGATGAGCCAGGCTGGCCGTTCGCGCCTGGTCCGCCAGGTCGACCGGGTCGCCATCCAGCGCTGGGCCACGCGCTACGGGGTCCTCGGCGAGGACGGGCAGCCGCTGAAGATCCACCGGGCGCGGATCCGCACCACCCACCACGCGATGCGAGACAAGAGCGCCTGGACCGGCAGCGCACGGGCGACGATCGACCCGAACCACACTCCGGCCGTCGAAGGCGACCATTACCTGAGCGCCACGACCCCCGCCCAGCAGCACGCCGTGGAGACGGTCATCGAGGACGCCCAGCACGACATCCTGCGACGCGCCCACCCGCCCACGGTGATCACCGAGGACGACGCGGCCGCGCTGGCCGAAGGCTACCCGCAGCTGCTGGCGGCCATGGGCCTAGACGACGCGGCAGTCGCCGAGCTTGCCGGCGGGACCCGCGATGTGTTCACCGCCGCCTGCGGCGACCAGCTGGCCGGGCTGCACGGCCCGAAGGGCAAGCCGTGTCCGGCCCGCCCGTGGGTCTGCCTGCTCTGCCCGCTTGCGGTGTTCGCCCCGCGGCACGCGGTGAACCTTCTCAGGTTGAAGGCGTTCTTCTCCCGGCAGTGGCGGCAGATGCCCGCCGCCCAGTTCATGGCCGTCTTCGGCCCCTATGCCGCCCGGATCGGCCAGGTGCTGGACCGCTTCGATCCCGCCGGACTCGCCGCAGCCGCGGCGAACGTCCGCGACACCGACGACGAGATCCCGCTGCGCCCAGAGGAGCAGACAGCATGACCGCCTCCGCCGCCCGCCTCGTTCACGACCAGCCGTCGCCGTTCACCGGCGCCGACGTCTGCCGCCAGGCCGGCCTCGGGCTGCCCGATGACGCCCGCCGCCCGGTCTTCGAGGACGACCTGTGGGACTTCACCGATGTCATCGGACTACCGGTCGAGATGGCCCTGGCGAACCGGCGCCTCGACTTCGCCGCGATCACCGATCCGCGCTGGCGCCTGGCCGCCAAGGAGCTGGTGCTGGCCATGCTCGTCCCGCAGCATCCGGCGGTCGCCCCGCTGCCGCGGGCCTACCGCACGGCCCTGCACCTGCGCAGCTGCGGGGGGCGGCTGGAGGAAGCCGTCCGGTTCTTCGGCTGGCTGCACCGCCGCGGAATCAGCAGCCTGACGCAGATCGATACCCAGGACTGCGAGGCCTACCTGGCCTTCCGGCGCTACGTCCTGGATGAGGACGGCAACGTCATCGGCGAGCAGAGCCCCGCGGTCAGGCGCGCGGCCGCGCAAGTCATCGTCGACCTGGTCGACTACCGGGAACTGTTCACCGCCGACCGCGTCCGGGCCGGCCTGCGGTCATGGGGCGGGGCTAGTGCCTCGGCCGTCGCCGAGATGCCGTCGGGCCGGACCGAGAACAAGACCCAGCCGGTCGCCGGCGAGGTCTTGCAGCCGATGCTCGCCGCAGCGCTGCACCTGGTCACGGTGCTCGGCCCGCACGCGGTCGACCTGAACCGGCAGGTGCGCCAGGCCGATGACATCTCCTCGGTCAAGGCTGTCGGACGAAGCCACGGCGCCGCCACCGCCATCGACGACATCGGCAGGCTGCTAGCCGGCTACGTGGCGACGCACACGCCCCTGCCCATGATCGAGGACCACGACATCGGCCAGAGGATCGCCGCAGGATGGTCGCCGGGCGACCCGCTGCTGCCGGTGGCCACCGGTGTCTTGGCCAGGCAAGCCGGTTATAGCCAGCTCTGGGCGCGGTGGATGCCGATGCTGCGCGGCCCGATACAGGACGCCGTCGCGTCGGTGGGCGTGGAGAAAACGTTCGCCCGCGGGGCCGCCGAGATCCCCGCGGCCGACGGCACCTGCACGCTGCCGTGGACTGTGCCGCTGCACCGGCCACAGGCCGTCGCCCTGGTCGGGATCGTCCGCACCGCGGCGATCATCGTCCTGGCCGCAGCCTCCGGGATGCGGGCCAGTGAGCTGATGGAACTGCGCGCCGGCTGCCGCCGGCCAGTCGAGGAACCGGTCCGCGGCTTCCAGCGCTTCCGGATCACCAGCAAGGTCGTCAAAGGCCAGCCGCTGGGCGGCACGGACGACGAGTGGGTCGTCATCGAACCGGTCTATCGCGCCGTGGAACTCGCCGAGCAGCTGCACGACGACCCGCGCGACGGGGTCTTGATGTTCGGGCGCTTCGCGTTCACCGTCCGCTACGCCTGGTTCAAGAACTGGGTCAACTCCCCGGCCGGGCAACGGATCGGACTCCCCCCGATCCCGGACGGCCCGGTAAACCTCAGGATGCTGAGAAGACGCACCCTGGCCCTGGAAATGGCCTACCGGCCCGGCGGCGTCCTGGCCTCCAAGATCCACCTGAAACACGTCGCCGTCGCCACAACAGAGGGCTATGCCTCCCGCCCCGGCGGCGCCCAGGCCGAGCTGCTGTCGGAGGTCAACAAGCACGAGAGCGACCGCAACCTGGACCTGGTCCTGGCCGAGTTCCGCAACTACCAGCAGGGCATCCTGCCCGCCGGCCCCGGCGCCCGAAGCCTCACCGAGTTCTTCGCCAGCATCGATACCGGCCTCGACCCGGCCTCCGCGGAAGCGCCGAAGACCCAGCGCAGCGACCGCGACATCCTCAACCTGCTGACCAAACGCGCCAAGATCCTGCACCTGGGACCGGCGAACTACTGCTGGTTCACCGACCCGTCCCGGGCGCTCTGCCTCAAACTCGCCGGTACCCCCACCGCCGATCGCCCGCTGGTCGGGATGTGTGACTCGGCCTGCTGCCCGCAGGCCACCCACCACCGAAGCCACCGCCCCGTCTGGGCCGAGCACGCCGAACGGACAAAGACGTTCCTCGGCCAGCTCGGCAAGACCCGCACGACCGAGCGCACCCGCCTGCGCAGCGACCACGACCGGGCCCTGCGCGTCATCGCCGAGATCGACGCCGCTATTGCACCCGCGACCGGCGAGGACTCCGCATGAGAATCACCGCAGCCCAGCGAACCGAGAACGAAAACCGCATCCGGGCCGCCATGGACCGGCTCCTGCGCGGCGAGATCCCGCCCGGCGGGAACTGCGACATCAAGACCCTCGCCCGCGAAGCCGGCGTCGACCGCACCGCGTTCTACGGCCACCGGCCCTACGCGCACCTGCGGACCGAGTTCGAACATCGCCTCCAGCACCTGCAGCAGGCCGGCCAGACCCCCGACCCGAGAGCCGCCCAGATCGACCGCATGAAGACAGACATCGGCAAGCTCAAGGACCGGCTATCGCAGGCAGACCAGAGAATCGGGGAACTCGCCGACTTCCGCAGCCAGGCCCTGGCCCAGCTGGCCGCACAACATGAAGAAATCGTCCGGCTTCGCGAAGCCGCCGCTGCAGCGAGCCGAGTAATCCGTCTCCCGACGCCGCGAACCACGGTGACCGGGACCTCCAGTTGAGACAGCATCTCCGTGACCTGCATCACAGACGCCAGCGGCGAATGCAACACAACCGGCCAGCTGTGCCGCGAAAGCCAGCCCGCCGATCCACCAGTTCAATCGCCACACGAAGTCATCCGCACACGGCTTCTGCGGAGACAAGTCATTCCTTCGTCTCGCTGATGTCCACCTCTGGCGTGCCCGTCGAGGAGATCGCCCGCCTCGCCGGACACGCCAGCTCCCGGACCACCGAGGTCGTCTACCGCCGCGAACTACGCCCGGTGCTCACCACCGGAGCAGAGGTCATGGACACGATCTTCAAACGACAACCATCCGAGTGACCCAACCGGACAGCAGCCGATTGCTCGCTGACCGATTCATCACAAGAACTACCGCTTCTGCCGATGAGCGCAAGTTCCAGCACCACACGGGCGGGCGATCACGTACAGCCGCTATCCGTAGAGGGGAGGGTCTTTGGTTGATGATCTAGGAATACGATCTGCCCGTCGACTGGGTTGGCTCTACCTTGCAATCCCGGCGTCGCGGGTTCATGTGTTACGCACGGGTGCCGTCAGAATCCTCCTCCCTCTGTTGCGGGCGGGGCTCAGGTGGTGGCCTAGACTGTCTCGATGGAATGAGCATTCCGAAGAGAGGAGGCGTACCACCCTCAGAGGTGTTACTTCTAGGCTGCGAGCCGAACCGAGGTAAGAATGAGATCACGGATTTTTATAGGGAGCTCTGGCGAGGCGATCGATGTCTGTGATGCCATGCAGCAGGAACTGGACCGAGATTTCGATGTGACCGTATGGAACCAAGACGTCTTCGGTCTTTCCCGTGATGCGCTTGATTCATTGCTTGATGCGCTGGATTCGTCCGATGCCGGAGTTTTCGTTCTTAGACCGGACGACCTGACCGAGAGTCGGGGCGAGTCCAGTCCCTCTGTGAGAGACAATGTCATATTCGAGCTGGGCATGTTCATTGGCGGCCTTGGCCGTAATCGTACTTTTATGCTAACGCCGAATGTATCGACTGTTCGATTGCCGAGCGACCTATTCGGCATCATCATGGCACGCTACGACGCGGACCGTTTCGAACGGCAACCGCGCGCGTCCGTAGGGCCAGCATGCACGCAGATCAGGCAGGCACTCAGGTCAAATCAGCCTCGGATGGCTGCGGAACCGAGGTCTCGGGCACGACTGGACAGAGCAATGAGCCGGATGAGCAAGGATCTGGAATATCTCCTTGCCGATCACAGCGCGGATCCAGATCACACGGATACTCTCTCCAGCTGGCCCGAGGCCGTATCTCTCCGACTCGGACGGACGAGCGTGCGCGTCGAGGTAGGGCGGATACAGGACTACCAATCAGCCGACTCACGGGCGGTGATAGCACTTCCGGCCAACGAGTATTTCGACGATGAGCGCATCGCGGACGCGAACAGCTCCCTCGGGGCATTTGTCCAGCACCACTTCAAAAATAGTGTTGACGACATCGTCCGCCAAGTCCGGGCGGAACTGACCGATACGCCGTCGCAGCGAGTGCCTAGGGCTGAGCGCCGAATCGACGAGAGCTACGGAATTGGAGAAGCAATATTTCTCAGCATACGACCAGATTACCGGCTGATTCTAGTATCAGCGACCACTGAGCGGACAGGGATCGGACTGCGCGCCGAGCCACATTTCCTGTACGCTGCACTCGAAGGAATTATCGGAACTATGAACGAACACCGTCTGAATTCTCTCACGATTCCGGTGCTAGGCTCGGGCCATGGCGGCATGCCATTGCCAATCGCGATTCTATTCAATCTTCTTGCCGCACGTTCCATCCTTGCCGAGGACCTTGGACGGCACATGAGGGAGATTCGGATTGTGGTCTTCGACGGAGACGCCAATGAAGTAACCCGCACAACGATGCACGACATTATTTCGCACGTGGTCCCAGCGTAATTTAGACCATCCATTAATTTCGAGGAGGGATCACGAATGAATGACCCGTACCAGCTTGAGCGCTTCGTGGGCGCCCAGGATTTCAACGAAACATACGAGAAAGCTGTCTCTGAGTTGCGCGCGGGCCAAAAGATGGGCCACTGGATGTGGTTCATCTTTCCGCAGATATCAGGACTTGGTCACAGTTCAATGTCAAGGAAGTTCGCAATCTCCTCGCTCGCCGAAGCGCAAGCCTATCTGCGACACTCGATACTCGGTTCTCGATTAATCAGATGTACCCAGATACTGATCGATATTAATGGGAAGAGCGCAACAGATATATTTGGATCCACGGATGCCATGAAGCTCCGATCGTCCATGACGCTCTTCATGAATGCCACGCCGACTGAGCCTATGTTCAGAGAGGTGCTGACTAAATACTTTCGCGGCTCACCTGACCATAGCACGCTCGTGCGTCTGTGATCGCTGACCGTGCACTTTGACCGCATCCGGGCTGACACTTCTTATCCAGACTGCTGCTAGGTTCACGTCCCATGACGGTAGTCGCCGAGCTGCGGAGGAGCCACCGATGAGCACAGAACTTACCGTTGCTGTAATCTCTGCCATCGTGGCGTTGGTAAGCATTCTGCTGAGCGCCAAAACGGCAAGGTCGGCGGCTATGCTCCAGGCGCGCTTGCAGGATGAATCTGAACTCCGCCGGAAGCAAGCAGATAAGGCTGAACGCCTGGATCAGGTGGTAGCTCGTTACCGGGATCCGCTCATGGGCGCTGTGTTTGAGTTGCAAAGCCGCATTTATAACCTAGTTGTCGGTAGCTTCTGGGAGTACATCATGCACGGGCTTCCGGAGGATCAGGATTACGCTGTCCGGAGCACGATATTTGTAGTAGCGCAATATTTCGCCTGGGTCGAAGCGCTGAGACGGGGCGTGCAGTTCCTCGACCTGGGCGATCTGAAGCGTAACCAGGATCTGGCCAGTCGGCTGGAAGCTATCCGGCATGCATTCGCCACTGATAAGGAATTCGGCCCGGCGTTTCGCATCTTTCGTGTCGATCAGCGAGCTATCGGCGAGATCATGCTTGAAACCAGCTCCGATGACAACGGCGCGGGTGCACAGTGGCAGTGCGCGGGATATGCTTCATTCTGTTGGCGGTTGGAGCAAGATAAAGCGTTTGCCCGGTGGTTCACTCGGCTCGAGAATGATGTCCGGCAGCTCGGCAGCAGCATCGAGCCTGCACGCCCAAGGCTGGTCTGTTTGCAGAACGCGTTGATCGACCTTCTCAATTTCCTCGACGAATCAGCCGTTCGCTTTCCTGCTAATTTGCGGTCAAAGATTTCCCCGTCCCAGACAGATAGTGCAGCAACAGACTTGGAGACTTGACCATCGATCAGCTTGGGATGGCCGGGTTGCGTTGGCATGCCGGTAGCACACTCATCTGCCGCTGGTCGGGCGTTCCGGTCCTTGAGCGCAGGAAGCGGGAGAGACCTATCCTGGCCTGGTGCTTGACCTGAGCAGCCTCGATCTGGAGGAGATCGCCAACGCACTGGCCGACCAGACCGACTACGAACACCACTGGCTGATCAACCCGCACACTGGGGAGATCGCGTTCTGGACGGCCGACACCGGCATCGACGGGCAGACGCCGGTCGACCTCGACGAGCTGGACCTGGTCGTCATCGATCCGCTGCCGTCCTGGGTCTGGTACCAGGACATGGCCGACTTCGCCGACGGCATTACCGATGAACGCGCCGGGCGCAGGCTGGCACGGGCTATCCAGGGCAAGGGAGCCTTCCGCCGGTTCAAAGACGAGCTCTGCGAGGAGTATCCGGACCTGCTACCGGCCTGGTACGCCTTCCGGGATTCCCGCGCCAGGCGCCGTGCCGTGCAATGGCTAGCTGATAACTCCCTCATTGATGACAACGCCACGGATCGCTTTCTTGACAGGCACCCAGATCCCGCCCTGCCCTGAGCCTTGCGGGTGCCGTGACCGGCGCGCTGTCATGCCGCTGGTGCGCGAGTTTGCCGGTGAGGGCGTTTTCTTTATCTGAGTCCAACGGCTGGTGGCTGACGTGCGGTGAGCGCGGGCGGGGCTGAGGTGCCGGCGTCTCGGTGTGCCGGTTACGGGGTGAGCGGCTGTGTGGTCAGGGTGTGCCCCGCGGCTTTGAGCCGGTCGGCGAGCGCGATGCCCATCGCTG
>WNGE01001202.1_pt1 | contig 36221 bp, 29 predicted proteins | sample 5400651 | NCBI WGS metagenome assembly WNGE01 (sample SAMN13153370, study PRJNA577476) | soil metagenome | isolation source: 60 cm soil or saprolite under grassland replicate 2 | place: USA:California | collected 2016-06-15
TTCGAAGTCGTCGTTATGGTTTCGCCGGCATCTTTTCTTCAGTTGCTTTCATGTTCCCGTGCGTGCCGTGCATGCTTTGCATGTCCATTTTGCCGGGACGAATTCGGAAGAACAGTTTCCAGGACACAGGATTGGTTCCGTACATGCGAGCCAATATCGACGGCTTCGAATAGAAAGTAAGATCACTTCCAAGCGCGAACGACACTTTGTCAGTGTTCCAAAGGTCCCGCGCGCCTCCGAAGGTGTAGGCGCCGATCCGAAACGACGGATGATCTTCGGTAATCCCGAGCAGCGCGCGATCTGCTGGACGCAACAAGTCGTCTTTATCGACCAACTCAAGCCGCGTGTACAAATAGTTCTTGTCAAGGAAGTTTACCGTTGATTCGGCAGTGTAGCCGTTGAGGTTGTGAATCTCGCCAGGGCTGCCCACGTGATTCCGTCCCCAAACGATAGCCGAAGCCCAATTGCCCCGATTGAACGGCCTGTTGTATTGCACCGAGGCCGTTGTGCGCCGAATGTCGACGTCGGGTTCCTGGTTCTCCGGACTACGCAGAAAGCCGTGGCTAACCTGCACGGCCCAGTTGGGATTTGGCATAATCCAAAGCCGCGCCGAGCGCGAGTTCCATTTGTGCACATCGAAGTTGTAGCGATTCTCATCCGGCTCCCGTCCGTTAAATATTGAACCTTCAAGCTTCAACCACCGATAAGTGAACCCTGTCGTCAACACGCCAAAACTGATGTGTGTTGAATCCTGCAAGTGGTGCGCGAGTGTCGCGGAAGGATTCTCCGACGCTGACATGCGGTGCATGAAAGCGACCGGCCCCAGCGCTGGTTCGCCGGGGTAACCAAAATAAGTGAACCAAGTTCCGCGTTCACCCAGCGGCAGCGTGTATTGTGCCGACAACTCCATAAACAGATCGTGAGGGTGCTGTTTGTCGATTAGCGGCTGACCTTTGTATGTCTCACCGGTTTGAAAAAGAAGTGGAGAACCTCCCGGCGGAAACGTGAATGGTTCAAAACTAAACATGCCGCGCAACTGAACTGTGCCTTTGCCAAGCCTGTGATAGGCCATTGGCATAAACCAGTTTGCCGATTCAGCTTTCGTTACGCCACGCGGTCCGCCTTGTCGGTTCACTCCGGCAATTAGGTTGTAATGGAACATCAGCAGCCAATCACCGGCTGCTTTGTGATACATGTGCGTCGGTCCCGATGAGGGCTGCCATGAAGTTCCCGATCCCATCGCCCCCATTGACATGACATTGGTATCACTCGATCCAACGCGTATGCCCATGCCGTTGCTATTCATCACCATCAGCGGACCCATGTTCATATTCATTTTGCCCATATGCATGCCGGGCATTTGATCCATTTGGCTTGCTGACGGACTCGCAGACGGCATCGGCATGTTCATGTCCATTTTTTGCTGCGGAGAAGCCTGGGGGTTTGGCGAAGCAGTGGGCATCTGCATGCCTGGCATGTTCATCTGCGTTTGCTGAGGAGAAGGCTGTGGTGACGCGGATTGCTTAGGCGACGCCGGCCGCGCAGGCATATTCATCCCCGCCATGTTGCCCATGTCATGTTTCTTTGTAATTCGTCTCTTCCTTGTCGCCACTCTCCTTTTCTTGGCAGCGGTCTTTCGACTCACCTTCGCCTTGGGCTTGGACATTTTCATCCCTGGCATGTTCTGCATGTCATGGCCTTGGGCAGCAACATTGGGACTGGACGTTAGTATTAGGCCAATGATTATGACTGCGCTCAATCCCGACATACGGATGAAAGCGCGAAGGTTCAATCTTTTCATGGTTCCCCCTTTGGATCTCCTCGCCACAGCAAAAACAACACGCCTACGGAATGCGCACAATAAGAAGGCGCACCTCCGCGCGAACGAGTTAGCGACGATCTTTAAGGGGGAACTAGATTCTAAAAACGCCGATGAGAATATGGCGGGGGAAGGAATTGCCCGGTGGCCCGTGCTCCGAAGGCATGATCGGAACGGCAAAACCTGAGGTTAATGCGACTCTAAAGTTCGCCGGGGACGCCTTAGCTTCAACCAATCGCTTCGATGGATCAACCGCAGCAGAGGGCACCGGTATTGACTGCGAATGGCTCAAACAATGCGTACACGCCTCAACCGGAAGATCAAAAGCAACTTCGCTATTTGATAACTCGGAGGAGAGTTCTATTCGCGAGGCCTCAGCTGTGGCGTCGGCGTCGGCTTTGAGATCAGAACCCGCCTCCGCCTCCATCGGCGCGTCGTCCATCGTCATTGGAGGCATGTCGTGATGGCACGACAAGTGATGGTCAACGTGCTGTGGCTGATGAGCGGCTTGTTTGAAGCAGCAACGGTTCAGATATCGAGGACAGAAAGCGGCTGCAATCACGTTGCTCCACGCACCGAAGAGGAACGCGATTACTAACAGCACTATAGTTGAGGATCGCTTTATCATCATTGCAACGCGGACCAGGCAATAACTTACCTTAATATAGCAGCGATCATTTTGGTGACCAACCCTTTGTACCACAGCATCACTAGGGTACGCCGGCTGATCGATACGAAAACATCTCAAGAGTTTGCTCTAATGGCCTCAAATTAAGTAAGCACCTGCACGCGTGCTGTACAGCTTTGGTTGATGAGATCGCCTCGGCTCGGCCCATTTCAATATGGAAATCGTTATGTTCGTAACCGTTCATGTATGATTACGAAGATAGAAAGATTCGCGGAAGATGCATCACTTTATTGCTGTAAGGAAAGTAGTGGACGATAACACGCGCCTTGAAGAAACTAGAAAGAATTTATAAGCTGGAAGCCTGTGCGTTGTCTGACTAATAGAACTATTCGGGCGAGCTTCTTAGTTCAATGGCACAAATTGTTGGCCTCGCAGGATGATGATAATTTGGCTAGCCAGGGTTCGGGCTCACGCCAAAGTGGTATTATCCGGCACGGTTGACCGCTAATGGTTATTCGAGCCAGCGTGGACAGTTCGGTCAATTTTCTCCCCTTTATCAGGCGCGCGCGAGTGTGATCGCGTCGCGATTCCCACCCGCAATGGATTGGAGTGCGGTTATTGATGTCTGCGACACAATTCTCAGATGGGCGTGAGGACGAATCGGTCCTGATCGTCAACGACTTGCCCGACCAACTCATGCTAATGGGCGGGCTCCTCCGTAAAGCGGGCTATTGTGTCTTCACCGCGGAAGATGGTCTCGAAGCCTTCAGTCTGGCCAAGCAAAAACGACCTGATTTGGTGATTAGCGACGTATGCATGCCGCAAGTAAACGGCTTGGATTTTTGCCGGTTGCTCCGTGCCGATAGTCAGCTTCGCTCGGTGCCTATTCTATTGGTGAGCGCTCTAGAGAACGATACGGCAAGTGTGGTGGAAGGACTTCGCGCCGGCGCAGATGATTATCTGGAGATTCCCTTTGACGCCACGCGGCTTGTGGCAAAGGTGGCCCGGTTGCTAGAGCGGTCACGCCTGGAAGCTAACTACCGGAACGTGGTCGAACAGGCCACCGATGTGATTTTTACCCACGATCTGTCCGGACGATTAACCAGCATGAATACTGCTGGCGCGAGGTTTCTGGGTCGGGAGTCGCAAGACCTTCTTGGAGAGTCGTTTTCTTCGGTCTTTGGTTTCCTGGGTCTTGACCCCAATAGCAATGGTTTCGCAAACGGTTTTAATTCTTGTGAAGCGGGCAACGAGGTTAGACATCAATTCATAGCCAAAACGGCGTCGGGAAATGAACGGTGGCTTGACCTCACTATATCGCCCATTCGGGGCAGGATGGACGAAATTGTAGGTTTTCGTGGTTTAGCCCGTGACATCACAGAGCGCAAGCAAGTTGAATTAGCACTTCGGGATTCAGAAGAGCGCTATCGCTTGCTTTTCGAGTCAACACCACAACCAATTTGGGTCTACGATGAGGAATCTTATCGATTTCTGACCGTGAACGAGGCGGCTACCCACACGTACGGTTACACCCGAGAAGAGTTCCTTTCGATGACGATTGATGACATTCGAGCAGAGGAACACACAGGCTCTTTGATGAACATGAGTGACGATCCGGACGCGCAAGTCATGTTCAGTTCATGGCAACATCGTACTAAGGACAACAAAACTATTTATGTTGAGATAACCTCACACCCTGTGGTTTTTGACGGAAAGAATAGTACGCTCGTTATCGTTAATGACGTTAGCGAAAGAAAGCTCCTGGATCAGGAGCAGCAGCGCATGCACACTTCATTGCAAGAATCAGCTATGGAGTGGAGGCAGACGTTTGATGCAATCGATTTCCCTGTCTTGATTGTAGACCTTGAAGGACGGATCAGGCGTTCCAATTACTCCGCTGAGCACATTGTGGGAACCCCTGCGGAAGAGATTGTCGGCCAACGTGTTTCGGATCTGGGTGAAATTCAACCGTGGAAGAAAGCTGGCGAATTGATCGAAATTCTGCGTCAGACCAACTCTACAGTTTCAGAAGAGGTAAAGGACGAAACAACTGGAAGAACGTGGTCGATTGCACTCTTCTTTGTAAGTGAATTTGGATCCTTTGGTGAGCGGTCAATACTAATTGCTCAGGACATCACCAAGCGAACTGAACTTGAAGCTTCACTGCGGCAGAGCAAAATGATGTCATTGCTCGGATCGGTAGTCGCCGGCGTAGCTCACGAAGTAAGAAATCCACTTTTCGGAATTTCCTCCATTCTGGATGCCTTTGAAACACGGTTTAGCGATCGCACGGAGTATTGTCGCTACACAAATGTCCTACGCGACGAAATCGGACGGCTGACGTTGCTGATGGAAGAGTTGCTTGAATACGGTAAACCCTTTCGTGGAGAAGTGTATCCAGTATCATTGGAGGAAATGATTACTAGATCCATTCGTGCGTGCGTTCCAGCGGCAAAGGCAGCCGACGTAACTGTTGTAAATAACGTCCGCGATTCATTACCGCGAATTATGGTGGATAGGCGTAGACTTTCGACCGTATTCATAAATCTCATCGACAACGCGATTCAGCATTCATCGTCTGGCGGTGTGGTCACGATTGAAGCTGATAAAGTCACTGAAGGCATGCAGGATTGGATCGAGTGTTCCGTCAAGGATTTCGGACCCGGAATTCAGCCCGAAAACTTATCCAAAATCTTTGAGCCTTTCTTTTCCACCCGCCGCGGTGGCTCAGGCCTGGGGCTCGCGATTGCTCAGAAAGCCATGGAAGAGCACGGTGGCAAACTGCGCGCTGCTAATAATCCTGAAGGCGGAGCTTGTATGATTGCAAGATTCCCACTGCCGAGCGGGGTGAACACGGATGGCTAGAAATCGAATCTTGCTTGTCGAAGATGAGCCAGCAGTCCGTTTCGGGATCCGTGAGTTTCTCGAGCTTCACGGCTATCAAATCGAAGAAGCTGAAACCTGCCAGGCTGCGCGGCACATTTTCAGCACTTCAAGGCCAGATATCGTCATCGCTGATTATATGTTGCCTGATGGCACCGCATTGGATTTGCTTCCCCGTCTAAAAGATATTGATTCAGAAATACCCTTGCTGGTTTTGACCGCTCACGGCTCCATTGACCTGGCAGTAAGAGCAATAAAAGAGGGAGCAGAACAGTTCCTAACCAAACCCATCGAATTGCCCACACTTCATGTGATTCTGCAACGACTACTTGAAAAACAGCGAAGCCATCATAAGCAATTGGCCAGCAAATCGCGTCAAGTGCGACAGACGATCGATCCTTTCATAGGAACCAGCGTTGCGATTCGTTCGCTTGCGGATCAGGCCAGAAAATTTCTGACAACTGAAAGTCCCGTTTTAATTCTTGGCGAAACGGGATCCGGTAAGGGAGTCCTTGCGCGTTGGCTGCATGACAACAGTCCCAGGGCCGAGGAAGCTTTCGTAGACCTGAACTGCGCTGGCTTTTCCAGAGAGCTTCTCGAAACAGAGCTTTTCGGCCATGAGAAGGGTGCTTTTACAAGTGCTACCGCGTCAAAACAGGGACTCTTTGAGGTGGCTCATCGGGGTACAATTTTTCTTGACGAGGTTGGTGATGTCGATCTTCAGATTCAACCAAGGCTTCTGAAGGTGCTTGAGGACAAGCGGTTTCGACGGGTAGGAGATGTTAGAGACCGCCAAGTTGACGTTCGTCTCATAGCCGCTACCCATCAAGACATAATGCAGCTGGTCCATGAGAAGAAGTTTCGGGATGATCTGTATTTTCGCATCAGTACCATCCCGCTTTCTTTTCCACCGCTTCGCGAGCGAATCGAAGATATTCCGGTATTGGCCCAGTATCTCTTGAATAAAGTCTCTGCTGATTTGGGTCGAGGCGAAATCCAGCTCAATGACGATTCCGTCAAGGCTTTGCAGGCCTACCCCTGGCCCGGAAATGTTCGCGAGTTGCGCAACGTACTCGAGCGAGCGGTATTACTGAGTGACCAAAAGAGTATTGGTCTGAGGGATCTCAACTTCCACGGGCATGCCAATGTTGGAGCGGCATCCTTTGATACCCAGCTAACTCTACATCAACTCGAAAAGCAGCATATCCAAAGAGTTTTGCAGGAAGAGCGTGGACGAGTTGAAAAGGCCGCAAAGCGATTAGGCATCCCTCGTAGTTCTCTCTATCAGAAAATCAAGAAGCACCAAATTCCCGTGACCAAGCCCTAGCTATTGACTTCGTCGAACCCTCCCAGCGCATTCCGATCAAGATAAGAACTCCATTCCATCAGATCTATCCGTCCAAAGTCTGGAATACGAATCTGAATACGGGACGGCCTCTTCGTTGATCCGATGTTCAACCAAAAAAAGACTCAAAGTACAAGCATTATTTCAGTTCTGAAATTCTAAGCACTTTGGCTCTGTAATTGCTTAGCAGTGGGCACGTGCCAACTTATGCATAGCTCTCTCGGTACAACAAAATCGAGGGAACTATTGGACTGAGAGAAAGTAGCGCTGCGCTTGCCCCCGCATCGCGCTACGCACCCAAGTTGCCCAGAAAAGAAATCTGTCAATTCAAATTTGAGGCGCCCACCGCGGAGATTTTAGAAGGGGGTCCTCACGAAACAAGGAGCCAGAGATGCACAAATTTAGAAACTTAACACGCTGGACACTGATGTTCGCGATTATGGGAATCGTGGGCCTGGCGTTTAGCGCAACAGCTAAAGCGGACATTGTTGTTGTCACAGGTGTCAACAACCAGGGAACGGACAATGTTCTGCTCAACCCCGCAACTGATGTGCTTACCGTAACGGGCACAGTCGGCCAGAACAATTTATTGGTCAACTTTACTTCTACAAGCGGTAGCGGATTGCTTAGTGCTAATCCATCCGGCCAGGCAACGGTCAGCGGAGGAACCGGTAATGTCGCCTTAACCCAACTGACCTTCAGTTTGGCTAACAATGACACCTTTACCCGTGCAGTATTCAACATAAATGCTGAAACCAGTGGGTCCGTCTTGATCCATGTCGAGGGTATCAACATTACTGGCGGTTTCTTTGAGGATGATTTCCTATTGGACGCCAATGGCCAGAACTTCTTCACTGTAACAGCTATCAACGGGCAGCTAATTCAGTCGATCAGTTTAACTGGCATTAATGGGGCGACCTTTGAGGACGTGAGACAAGTTCGACTTGGTGGAAGCGAGATTGTCGAGACCATCCCTGAACCGGCCACCATGCTGCTTCTCGGAACAGGTCTTGTGGGTGCTGCGGCAGGAATTCGTCGTCGCAGATTTGTGCGGAAGTAGTTTTGCGTGGTTCTGCGCGGCGGCAACGGTTGCGACGTGGGGTAGGCCCAACACACCTGCGAATCTAGGAGTGTGTTGCTGCTCTGAAGGCCTATGGTGCTACGGCTGAAGTTTGTCGCCCGCGGACGTTTGCATAGGGGTTTTGGTGGTTCGTCATAAATGTGGGGGCAGGACCACCTTTATTGGCAGGAGTTGTTTGCCCGAACTTCTGCCGCAGACTTGCCCCATATCGTATAGGTGATAGCCATCTGCGCACCCGATCGCAGTCTGAGGAAACGTGCAAATGTATAGCAAGCCAATGATTCTCCCGCTCGGTATCGAGGGCAGGATTTATGCCATCCAGGATGAGAAGGGAAACATAATAGGAACCGGCACCCGCGAGGTGTGCGAAATCCTTTTGTACATAATAGGAAAACATGCATCGGCTAGTATTTCCGCAAGAATAAACGACCCAATTGAACACAGGCCCAATCTGAGGGCTGCTATAGCGATATGACCCGGACCGGTACTGTTTGATCGGAGTATCGCAGATTCGATAAAACTTTGAAGATTGAACCGAGCCGACGAGCACAGAGGGGTTGAAAGATTTGGTAGGACTAGAGACTCCCCCAATTTAGATATGTTTCAGAGCCTGCGCGCTCCCTTGAACTTTTGCGCACAGGGCATTCTCTCTTGGTAACTGTGACTTCTACGGGGTAAAGCCCAGTCTCCTTCCAAACCAATTATTCTTCCTCGCCTCTTACGACTAGTACTTTTTCGTTGTCTCTAAGGTTGTTGCCCTGTTTCGCGCGCGTCTTGAATTCGCAGCGAGGCATAAGGTTAGGATCCAGCGACACTGTTAGAACAACTCGTGCCGCCAATCAGGAGCCGAGTTGAAAATGGGCAGGACGGATTTTTTCGGCCGCGCCTAATTGTTATTTTAAGGTTCAGCGGGTTGCTACGCAGTGCGCTCGACTACGCACCCATCGGCTCCGGTATCCCGTGAAGCAAAGCAGATTCAAAAAGGTTTCAGGTAGGCTGAGACGAATATGGATGGGTCGTGACCAGATTCCCAAAGGGGACGAGCAGTTACTCCGTCTTTTAGTCGTCGATGGCGAAGAATCAATTTGTTTTTCCATGGAGGAATACTTCACCATGCACGGCTACCACGTCGACACTGCGCAGGAGCTGGGAGAGGCAGAACGATTGGTTGAAGCGACGGTTTATGATGTCGTGATTCAAGACCTGAGATTGGGCCCGGCGCTAAAACCAGATGGCCTCGAGATGATAAAGTTCATCCGACGCCGGACCAGCCTCACGCGCATCGTTGTCCTAACCGCCTATGGTTCCCCCGAGATGGAAAATGAGGCGATGCAGTATGGCGCCGACGCATTCCTGAGGAAACCCAAACCTCTCTCGCATGTCGCTCAGGTTATTCAAGGATTAATCGAGTCACCTCCTAAGCAGGCGGCCCACAGCGCCTGATGCTGCAATCAGGTAACGGCCTACTCAGCAATCCCGACCAGTTGGTTTGGCAATTCCGTGGTTCTGTTCTTGCTCGCCTCAAACATCGGTAACTTCCTCGGTTTAATCGAAGCCTGACAAACTACCCTTTGGAAGCTGCCGCGCAAATGCGCAGCAGCTTTTTTGCATTTCTGCACCCAACTTCCTCGCTCTCATTCCAGGTCGGGCCCCGTTACATGCCGGTGCAGTTTGGAAATCTTTGTGATGCCAAGTTGCTCTTGCGGAGCCGATGAAGGCCATTAGACAATATATGAGGTCTCGTTTCATTCACACCGGGGCTTTAGCTTGTGATACTACAATCTTATGTTTTTGAACCGTTTCAACGGTTACCAGTAGCGAGAGAATTCAGCTAAGCGCAAAAAACCGATTAAACGTTTTCAAAGTTTGCTGGCCGATCGCTGAGCAGCGGAGTGAATAACATTGAATCTAACAAACTGCTGCACTGTCCGATTGTTACCTCCGTTTGACGGCCTATTACCCATTGTGAGAGTTTGTTAAATTGTTTATCTTGAGCGGTGCCGTCTGAAATAAGTTACCTACCGATGGATTCGAAGAAGAGAAAGCAAACTGGTGTCCTCGTTCGCGGGTTGTTCGCTATTCTAATGGACCATCCGGAAGGGGTTGCGGTGGATGCTGCAGTAGAGCGTTTATCGTATGCGGCAAACGGAGAGCGAACACAACTCTACGAGCAACTCATGCGCGAGTGCGTTGCTCCTATCAAAGCTGGCTGGTTATCAGGCAACAGTTGCCATTTCATTCTTTCTGAAGAAGGAAGAGTCGCATTTAAAAATTATCCAGATCCTGAAGAGTTCATTGGGCAAGCAGGAAGACTTTCGCTCAAAGGTTGGATGTCCGTTCATTTCCCACATCCATACTTTTTCCTCGGGAAGTTGCGCGATCGATTCGCTTCTGAATACCGCGTCGTAAAACGGATCGGTATAAAAAACCTGATGGAGAAAGCAATCGGAACCGCCGCAGAATGGCAGGAAGTACTTCCGGTCCAATCCCCTCGCAGAATCAAAATTCCTGGTTTTAACTTACGAGACTTAGATTCGTTTTTGAGCGAATTGAGAGCCGCGAGCCTTCCATACGGGGCCGGCGGCCATGCCGTCTATCTGCCTCCTCAGACTCTGCAAGATACTGCCTTTCGAACGCTTGTTAAATGTTATCCGCCGAATTCGGGATTAAAGATAGTCAAACATCCAGGTGGTATTTCTGAAAGCGTTTACGTTTCCACTCGTGAAGGAGAGAGCTTATTTCACTTAAGAATGATACATAACCTGCGCCATCTCACGTTGGTGGCCAACTTGCTGCATTCTAATGGAGTTGGGCCAAAGCTTTATGATCTCGTTGAACTGGAATGTGAGCAAAACTTGTGGACGGCGTTTGTAGTAGAGCATGTCGGGAGAGCTGTGACCTCAATGCCTGAATGCAACGAAGGAATAAGAAAGATACGGGATCTAGAGGAGAAAGGAGTCGTAAAGGTAATCCTGCCTGCCGGGTTCGAAGATCCCGAGTTCCAGTGTCCGGACTGCAGTGGAAATGCGTTTACGACGATTGATGGAGAATTCAGATACGTCGATTTTCAAAACTTCGCCCTGATTAAGTATGGAGACCTATTAAAAAATATCGCTGTGGAAGCCGTGGAGGTCTCACATTTCGGTGACAAAAGTTTATTTCGCGGCGGATGTTATCTTTATCAGTCGGTGCCCGGCGTCAATCTTCCTGGTAAACGAAGCGTCGAGGACAGGATGAAGGTGCTGACAAGGCTAATGGAAACGATCGGTGTAACGGTTCGAGATCGGCTGGTGCTGGATGTCGGCTGCAACATCGGGATGATGATGGCCCAATACCTACACCTCGGTGCTCTGTGGTGCCAGGGATGGGATCGTCCATCTGTCGTGCCGCATACCGAAAAATTACTGCAGGCACTCGGTTGTACCAGATTTTCTACAACCGGTGCTGATGTCACGAAGTCTCGAATGATTGAGAACGATCTAGAGCCTTTTTTGGAGCCCTATCTTGATGGTTGCGCGATTTCTTATCTTGCCGTTCGCGGCCATATAGGGTGGTTGGAATCGCTAGCGCATCTGCCTTGGGCTTTTCTGATTTACGAAGGACATGAAGGAGAAACGACCGAACAGTTTGCGGAATATATCAATGAGTTAAATGAAATGATCCCGATTCGTGTTGCCGCCCACGACGAGTACTCTGACGGTGACAGTGAGCCCCGCACCGTTGCCATTCTTGTAAAGATTTAGCGTTACTCCCCTTCGATATGTCCAAAATCCTGCCTGGTGATCCTATTAACGAATACTTTGCTACAGAACATATAACCACAGCGATCGGAGGCCGAACTGCGAGAGGCGGAGCGATCACAATCGTTTCTCATGGCCTTAAGTTCATGCTGAGTATTGTTGCTACCGCGGTTCTCGCGCGCCTGCTCACACCTCAGGACTACGGACTCATAGGAATGGTCGCGGTAATAACCAGTTTTGTTTCAATGTTCAAGGATCTCGGTCTCTCACTCGCTACGGTGCAAAGACCCGAGATCAATTATGACCAGATAAGCACATTGTTTTGGGTGAATGTGACCCTCAGTGCTGGCATCACCGGGTTGATGATGCTGCTTGCTCCCGGCGTCGCTCGTTTTTATGGAGAGCCGCGATTGACGCTAATAACTGTTTTTACGTCGGTAGGATTCCTGTTCGGGGGTTTAGCTGTTCAACACGAAGCTCTACTAAAGCGTCAGATGCGATTCTATGCACTAAGTGCTGTTGCCTTTTTATCGATGATGATTGGATATGCCGTAGGAATACTCGCTGCATGGTATGGGGCTCGATATTGGGCGTTGGTTGCCAGTCAACTTGCGCTGCTTGCTTCGAATGCAATGGGTGTTTGGATCGTTTGTCGCTGGCGACCGGGAAGACCCCGACCTAACGCCGGAGTAAGGTCAATGCTTTCTTTTGGGGGTAACATTACAGGCTATGCACTTATCAATTACTTCTCAAAAAATTCTGACAACCTGTTGATCGGAAAATTGTTTGGACCTCAGTCGCTGGGACTTTATGGAAAATCAGCTCAGCTTCTCAGCTTACCAACGGATCAAATAAATGAACCATTATCAACGGTGGCAATTCCTGCTTTGAGCAGATTGGCTGATTCACCAAATCGGTATCGACAAGCGTATTTCCGCATTATGGAAAAAGTAATAATGCTTACAATGCCCGCCGTTGTCCTGATGATTGCAACTTCTGATTGGCTAGTGCAGATTGTGCTGGGACCGCAATGGCACGAGGCGTCCAGAATCTTCGTCTTCATGAGTATTGCCGGATTGTTTCAGCCCGTCGCGAGTACGGGAGGATGGCTCCTTGTAACGCAGGGTCGCGGCAGAGACATGCTTCGCTGGTCTATTATCAATGCACCAATCTCAATTTTATCGATAATTTTGGGTCTACACTGGGGCGTTGTGGGCGTTGCGGCAGGATTTTCATTCGGAAGAATTCTGATCGCAAATCCATTGCTATTCTGGTTCGTTGGGCGTTCAGGTCCTGTACGGACTGGCGATTTTTACCGGCTCCTGGGACCCTTCACTCTGGCCGCAGCGTCTTCACTCATTGCGTGCATTATTTTTCGAAGTTCATTTGCAATTTCAAATCCTATTGTCGGTATTGGAATTTGCGGAGTGATTGTAGCAGTAACAACGGTGGCCATTCTCGCTCTAATACCGGGAGGCAGGCGGGCGCTTCTAGATGTTAAATATTCGATATCACTTTTGCGTCGGGGAGATCCAAAGGTCGCGGCCGCCTTAACCGAGTGATTGGGCCGCGTACCAGCTCTAACAACAGCCACGATCTGCCGCGACATATCCGTCCTCGACTGACCAGCATGAGAACTGCAATCAAAAAACTTGCTACGGGCTCAAAAAACCTGATTATCCTGCACAGGATTTACGACAACTGGCGAAGAAGGAGAGTATTTAAAGCCGGCAATACGGTTTCATCTTATGGTTCGACTCATGTGTCGTGGACGGTTGATGAGAGCGTTAGGTACATCCAGAAGGTCTACGACGATTATCTCGAATACTCGGGTCTCCTTTCCGAACTGTTTCGAGGCAAGAATATCCTTGAAGTTGGACCCGGCGATAATTTCGGCGTAGCACTCAAGTTTTTGGCGACTGACGCAGCGCGAGTTGTCTGCCTTGATAAGTTTTATTCGGAGCGAAAATCAGATCAGGAGATTCGAATTTATCGGGCGCTCAGGGAAACTCTTCCGCCCGAAGAACGCTGCGCCTTTGATGATTGCATCAAGTTGGACGGCGGCGTTGAACTCAACCCGAATAGAATCGATTACATTTATGGTTACGGTATCGAAGATGCAGACGAGGTTCTTCAGCCAAACTCATTTGACTTTATTATTTCACGAGCGGTCATGCATAACGTCTACTACATGGACCGTGGCTTTGATGCTATGCATCGCTTATTGATACCTGGTGGTTACATGTTTCATAAGATTGATCTTAGCGATGAGAATATGTTCAGTAGTCGCGGAATGCATCCGCTGACTTTTCTTACCATTTCCGAAGGCGTTTATCGGCTTATGGCTGCCGATTCAGGAAAGCCGAACCGCAAACTTATCAATTACTATCGACAAAAAATGCTTGAGTACTCTTTTGATGGGAAGATATTTGTAACTTCAATTCTCGGGCAGGGGCCCTTGATACCGCACAAGGAATTTATCTCGCCCGGCGTCGATTATTCCGATATACCGATTGCGCTAATTGGAAAGATCCGGCCTAAACTGGCCGATACTTTTCGGACCCTACCCGATTCCGACCTCGTCCCCACGGGAATCTTTCTGGTTGCTCAAAAACCACGAAGCGAGCATCCGTAAATCGTTACAGGCAAAAGCAGGCCAAAATTCAAGGCGTCTGAGTTCTGCTGTATCTTGCAAAATGCTGCGCGTAGACGTCAAGAAAGACGGCATGGCCGCGGGTTTAGGCTCAGGATTACGCATTCACCGGAACAATAAGCCTTTTCGCCGTCTGAACTAATGTGGGATTGCGAGTCGCAGATCTCTTCCGGTTGCGGTTTTCAGTTTCTAAGGCTTTAATGAGTAGTTGTGGTAGCACAGGCGGGTTGCAGGTTTGAATGCTTCCGGCAAATGAGCTCTACGAAGGGTGAATTAAGCAACCGTCAGCTTCGTCAGGGGAGATTGTTATTACCACTAAGGTCATTTTCTGGATAAGTGCGGTGGCTGTTGCATATACCTATGCCGGCTATCCGATCTTACTGTTTATCCTAACAACATTCAGGACGAGACTCGTGAAGAAGCGTCGAGAATTTACGCCCACAGTTACCGTCATTATTGCCGCTTACAACGAGGAGCGCGACCTGGCTGCCAAACTCGAGAACACTCTGGCCCTCGATTATCCGAAGGCGAAGATTGAAATCATCGTCACTTCAGATTGTTCCACGGATCGAACGGACGAGATAGTTCGCAGCTTTGCACCCCGGGGCGTGCGTCTTCATCGACAGCCACAAAGGCTGGGAAAAACGGCAGCCCAAAACGCGGCTGTCGAAAAGGCGGCTGGGGAAATAATTGTTTTTTCCGATGCCACCACTCATTACCGTCCCGACGTATTGCGTTTGATGGTGCCCTATTTTGCGGACGCGAGTGTTGGCTGCGTGACAGGACGCGTGATTTATACTCATTCACCTGATTCGAGCGTTAGTCACGGAACTCGTTCCTATTGGAGCTACGAGTTTTTGTTGAAGGAACGGGAAAGCGCCATAGGATCGCTAATCGGCGTTTGCGGCTGCATGTACACCGTTCGTAAATCCGCGTATGTTCCTCTTTATCACGAAGCGTGCAGTGATTTTTTGATCGCAACGACCATGGTGAAACAGGGTCTAAGAGCCGTTTACGAACCTGATGCCGTTTGCGTCGAAAAGCCGAATGCCAGACCGAACAAAGAGCTGGCAGTCAGGGTACGTATCATTACGCAAACTTTCGCGGACCTTTGGCGGAATCGGGAAGTTCTAAATCCATTCACTAAAGGTTTTTATGCGGTGCAGCTGCTCTCACACAAAGTAATGCGCTATCTTGTACCGGTATTTCTCATCGGGTTACTTTTGGCGACGGGAGCCCATGCGCTTGAAAGTGTTTTCTTCGGCACGCTCTTCATTGCTCAAATCTGCTTTTATTCAGCGGCCATAGTCGCAGCTTTAATGGTGAGGCTCGGTGTTAACTCACGCTGGTTCGCTTTACCACAATATTTCGTGATTACAAACGTAGCCTGTCTCATTGCGATGTTCAAATTTTTTCGAGGCGAACGCTACACGAAATGGGAGCCTCTTAGGGAAACATCGGTGTCGCCTGACCACGTGGAAAGAGCGGGTAGGATTGCTACGCAAGCAAGAACGCAGCCCTAGGTTAGCTATGAAGAATGCTATCTCCATCGATCTGGAAGATTGGTTCTGTGTCCATAACTTGAGCGGCATAATTAAGCCGTCGGATTGGGATAGCTGTGAACTAAGAGTGCGGGCAAGTACAGAGCGCCTTTTGAGGATATTAGAAGAAAAGCATACTCGGGCGACTTTTTTTGTTCTCGGTTGGATTGCAAAGCGGCTCCCCGATCTGATTCTGGAATTGGAAGCGCGGGGGCACGAGATTGCAGTTCATGGCTACAATCACCTGTTGCTGACTGAAATCTCGCCGCAGGAATTTGAAGATGATCTCATGAAAGCATTGGAAGCTATCGAAAGCTGCGGGGTGAAAACTCGTCCGATAGGGTTTCGCGCACCTTCGTTCACCGTAGTAGAAAAAACGAAAGGGTGGGCGTTACCAATCCTGGAGAAACTTCAGTTTAAATACGATTCATCCGTGTTTCCGATCGGTTTTCATCCCGATTACGGTGTCGCTGATTCACCGCTGAATCCCTATAAGATTACTAACGATTTGTACGAGTTCCCGATGAGCTGCTTGGAGTTGTTCGGTAAGCGATTTCCGTTTGGCGGTGGCGGGTATTTTCGTCTTTTTCCCTATGCCTACACTAAGTACTGCATGAGAAAGGTGAATGAAACGGGAAGACCGACCGTCTTCTACCTGCACCCTTGGGAGTTAGATCCGGATCAGCCGCGAGTAAAGAAATTACCCCTTTCTAAAAGAATTCGACATTATCGGAACTTAGATCAAACTGAAAAACGCTTCGTGAAGTTATTGAACGATTTCGAATTCACGACAATCAGAGAGGTACTGTGCCTGTGAACGAGCAGATATTAGCGCAGAGGAAGTATTGGAATAACGAGGCTGATTCGTTTAAGCGAATCTATACACACAAGAAATCGAAACTGTCGAATGTGCTCGACAGAATTTTTCGAAAGGATATGTTTGAACGATTTGCCTTTACGATGCGAAACTGCGAGCCAATTAAGAGCCGGGTCTTCCTCGACGTAGGCTGCGGAAACGGACTTTATAGTCTTGAACTCGCGCGGAAGGGTGCTCGAAAGGTCAGGGGCATTGATATTTCCGAGGTCATGATTGGGTTATGCCAGGAATCGAGCGATAGAGGAAACCTCAGCGATCGATGTAAGTTTGAGCATACCGATCTCCTCGCCTATAACCCTGACAATACATTCGATGTCAGTTTTGGCATAGGACTGTTCGACTACATAAAGGACCCATTGCCGGTGCTGAGAAAGATGAGAGAACTGTCCACAGACAAGGTGATTCTCGCGTTTCCGAGATTTTGGACTTGGCGCGCGCCGATACGCAAAGTAAGACTCAAGGCGCGAGGCTGTGACGTATTTTTTTACAGGAAATCGACCATAACAAAACTGCTGCGTGAGGCGGGCTTTCGGCGCCACGAAGTTCATAAAGTGGGAAAACTTCATTGCGTGGTTGCTTATCCTTAACTTATCTTTTCGTAAGAATTCTTTTGCATGCGTTATAATCCCGAAGCTCTCGATTATGAAGGCGTCTTTCCCCCCAGACGTTCCTATCCTCGCGAAGGTGAACCCGTAGAACAGAGGACCCTTTTCAATCAACCAGAGGTTGAGATTGCTTCGAACCGCGCTCCAGGTTCCTTGAGCGATGAAGCAGAGGCCCGACCGAGTTTTGTTTCATTGGAAGCTGGGAAGTGGCAGCCAAGAAAAGGGCATAGCTTGACCTTCGCCTGCCTTTTTGTTTTTAGCATGGTGCTTTACTTCCGACCTTATGAGCTAATTCCCGCGCTCTCATCGTTCAAGACCATGACGTTCTATATCGGTATCGTGACGTTGTTGGTCTATGGGGTCAGCCAGGTGGCGCTTGAAGGTAATCTAACGGCGCGTCCAAGAGAAGTGAACATGGTGCTTCTGGTTGGCTTGGGCGCCGTTCTATCGATTCCGTTTGCTATTGATCCTACAGAGGCTTGGGGGGCATTCACTGATCTATTAATCAAAACGATACTGATATTCATTGTCTTCGTTAACGCTGTGCGCACTGAGTTGCGACTGAAACTTTTATTTTGGCTGGTCCTCGCAGTCAGCATTTACCTCAGCGTTAATGTCATTAGTGATTACCATGCCGGAGTTTTCAAGATCGGCATGGAGGAGACCAATACTCAACGCGTCGCGGGCGCCATAAAAGGTTTATTCGATAATTCAAATGATCTCGCACTCCATCTCGTGACAGTCATACCGATTGCTTTTGTATTGGCGCTGGAGAAGAGAGGCCTTATCAGGAAGGTGGTTTATCTTGGAATCACCCTATTGATGATTTCGGCGGTAATCATCACATTCTCGCGCGGCGGATTTCTTGGCTTGATAGCGATGGCGCTCGTGTTGGTACGTAAACTGGGTCGCCGCAACCGGACTGCTGCGCTCGCGACGCTAGTGTTTGGAGTTATTTTTTTCCTGGCTGTTGCGCCGGCGACCTATTCCGGACGCCTCGCGACGATCTTTGACTCCGCCGCTGATATAACAGGTTCTGCAAGTCAACGAACTCAAGTGCTAAAGCGATCGATACTGGTGGCGCTTCGATACCCGCTCTTCGGAGTAGGGATAGGGAATTTTCATCATAAGTCTTTCCAGGAATTAGGCACGCATAACGCTTACACGCAAGTCGCCGCAGAAACCGGAATCGCGGCAATGATCGCTTACATAATTTTTCTGGTGCATCCCCTTAGAAGACTCCGGTTGATAGAGCGCGAATTGTTTGAGCGAAATGAAAATTCGCGCTTCTATTACCTCGCTATTGGCTTACAGGCAAGTTTGGTAGGTTACATGGTGGCAAGTTTCTTCGCGGCGGTGGCTTATCAGTGGTACATCTATTATCTCGTTGGTTATGCCATCGCACTGCGCCGTATTTACTACCTGGAAGAATCCCAAAAAATTCCCCCAGCAATAGCTGTGAGACCAACATCGGCGTAATTTATTCGGCGATAGCTACGGTGTTTATGAAGATCGTAACTCCCAGGCCAATCGATACCCTATCTCGCGATCGCGAAACACGCCCGATCAAGATCATCCGTCCTCCTTCCTTCTCTCCGCTCAACCTGCTGCGTGAGTTGAGAGGACTTTGGCAATATCGAGATCTTTTTTACACGCTTAGCGTTCATCGCATTAAAGTGCGCTACAAGCAATCTGTGTTGGGACTGACATGGGCGATTCTTCAACCACTTTCGCTGATGCTGATTTACACCGTGATCTTTTCAGTAATTGCGAAGATCCCGAGTGAGAATGTTCCTTATGCGGTCTTTGCTTATGCAGCGTTGTTGCCATGGACATTTTTTTCGAGCGCCCTGACGAGCGCTACTTCTGGACTCGTTAGTCATAGCCAGTTGGTAACAAAGGTCTATTTTGCAAGAGAGATCCTACCTCTAACATATGTCAGTGCAGCATTGTTTGATTTTGCGGTTGCATCCTCATTCTTGATTGCGCTTTTTATCTATTTCGGAGTGAGCCTGACGATTTACGCTCTGTATGCGATTCCCATACTTCTTCTATTGACGTTACTGGCAATAGCCTGCTCATTATTTCTCTCTGCGATGCAGGTGCGGTTTCGCGATATAGGAGTGGCAATGCCGCTTCTGTTGCAAGTGTGGATGTTTTCAACTCCGGTGGTTTATCCGCTAAGCGCGGTCCCGCAGCATCTGAAAGGGCTTTACAGTCTTAATCCGACGGTGGGTGTAATTGAGAACTTCAGGCGCGTAGTATTGCAAGGGGTCGCACCAGATTTTTACTCGCTGGCAATCTCCGCGGTGATAGCGATTGTCCTGCTTCCTCTAGCGTATCTGTATTTCAAGCGGGTCGAGGCTACGATGGCTGACGTAATCTGACAGTACATTAACACTGTATGATTGACCTAAAGGTGAAGGAGATTTCTAAGAAGTATCGCATTCGCCGAGAGGAGGATGCTGCCAACGGCTCCTTGCTGCGGAAACTGTTCTCGACACGAAAACGGAAAGAAGATTTTTGGGCACTGAAAGAGATAAGTTTCGACGCACGCAGAGGTGAAGCTCTGGGCATCATCGGCCACAACGGAGCGGGCAAGAGTACAATTCTAAAGTTGCTGTCCAGAATCACTACTCCGAGTTCTGGTGAAATCATGATCAACGGCCGGCTCTCGGCGCTGATAGAGGTTGGTTCCGGTTTTCATCCCGAACTAACAGGGCGTGAGAATATCTATCTCAATGGCTCAATTCTAGGGATGTTGAGGCGGGAAATTACGGAGAAGCTGGAGAGCATCGTAGATTTCGCCGAGCTCCGGCAGTTCATCGATACCCCGGTTAAGCGCTATTCCTCCGGCATGTACGTACGGTTGGGATTCTCAATCGCGGCGCACCTCGATCCTGACATCTTGCTGTTAGACGAGGTATTGGCTGTGGGCGACGCCGCTTTTCAGCAAAAGTGCATTGAGCGGATTATGGAGCTGAAAAAGAAAGGAACAACCATTGTATTCATCTCACATGATCTGAGGGCCGTTCAGAAGTTATGTGATCGTGTAATACTTCTTAAGAACGGTCAAATCGAGGTTGATGGGGAACCTCGGGAAACGATCGCTCTGTATCAAAGGTCATCACAGCTTCTTCCGGCACAAGGGAACACCGGCACGAGCCAGGAGTCGTCCCGGGAAGCCATCGTAACGTCTTTGAGTTTCTGCAACGAAGACGGCAACGAATGCCTCTCGTTCGAGACAGGAAAGCCGACGAAGGCAATCCTAAAATATGAAGTCTTTAGACCGCTGATCGATGTAATCTTCGAAGTTCAGTTCCACTCGCAGGAGGGATGTTTATGTTCTTTCTTTAGCAGCGAGACGTTGGAAGGCAGGATAGATGTTCAGCCCGGCAAAGGATCAATTGTTTTTGACTGCTCTTCCGTGGGCCTCGGTCCAGGTGTTTATTTTGTTGATGCCGGGATAAGAAATCGCCTGGCCCCATTTGGCATCGATATCGATTGGCGAAGACGGTGTCTCGCAGTGCGAGTAGACTACGATCGGCATCTGCGCGGTACATTCTACATGCCTTACAGTTGCACGCACATCCCGCCCCCGCCAGGCCGCAAACAAGCACAAAAAGCACAAGTGTTATTAAAGGCTTAAGATGAGTAGTGCATCGAAAGAGCCTGACGTTTCGATAATTGTAGGCACTTACAATCGGTGTAATGTCTTGCGTGGCGCTTTAGAGAGCTTAATGAACCAGGACTGTGACGGAACCGAGTATGAAGTAATTGTAGTTGATAATAATTCCACTGATGAGACTCGCACGATGGTGGAAAACCTGCGCGACAGTCTGGGTTATGACAATCTCGTCTACTGCTTCGAAGACACGCAAGGTGTATCTCACGCTCGCAACACAGGCATCGCTGCGGCTCGCGGACGAATAATTGCATTTACCGACGACGATATTAGGCCGGCGCGAAATTGGATCGCGTCAATCAACCAAGGATTTCGTAAGTTTCCGCATGCTGACTGCATCGGCGGCAAGGTTTTACCGCAACCCACAACCGTGTTTCCTGTCTGGTTAACAGACAAGCATTGGACTCCCTTGGCCCTTTTAGACCTCGGAGATGGACCGATCGAATTGGATGTGCGAAACGGTCCTGGACTCGTTGCCGCCAATTTGGCTGTGCGTGCTTCAGTGTTTTCAGATGTCGGACTGTTTCAGCCGCATTTGCAGCGTGTTAAGAATAGTATAGGGTCAATGGAAGACCATGAGTTTCAGTTGCGCCTTACCGCTGCAAAAAAACGCTTAATGTATCTTCCAGAACTCGTCGTTTACGCTCATGTCCTCGAGGAGCGTTTGACGAAGGATTATCACCGCCGGTGGTATCATGGTCACGGATATTTCTACGCGGTGATGAGAGCGCGCGATTTCGAGGCTTCTAAAATGCGAGTACTTGATGTTCCCGCTCATGTTTACCGGCGGGCCCTGTTGGATGTTTATGCCTGGATGAAATGCCGTTTTAAGAACGAGCCTGACCTTGAATTTCAATATGAAGTTGAACTTAGTTTTTTCTGGGGGTTCTTCCGCAAACGTTTGTCGGATCTGAGGGCCGGCCGGGACAGTTGATAAATGCTCAGAGTCAGTTGCGCTTGGCTGCCTCGGCTTCGCTCTCTGTTGCACAGAGGATTCCAAATTTCTTTTAGGCATAATATGCATCTGGACGTCGTCATTCCTACATACAATCGCAGCACATTGCTTAAGAAGGCGATCAGCAGTCTTTTGACTGCCAGAATGCCGGCAGAATTGAGCGTGAAGATTATCGTTGTTGACAACAACTCAACGAACGATACGAAGGCTGTGATAAGTGATGCTGTGCAACGATCTAATGGTCGAGTTTCATATGTCTTTGAGAAACGGCAGGGAAGGTCGCCCGCGCTCAACGCCGGAATTGCTGCTGCGACTGGCGATTTGATTGGCTTCATCGACGACGATGAAGAAATCGATGAATCGTGGTATGAGACAATTCTGTCGGCGTTCAAAAATAATCGGCTGGATTTTATTGGCGGACCTTATGTCCCGCGTTTTGAAAGTGAACCTCCCAAGTGGTTGCCGAAAGATCATGCTGCAGTAGTGGGAATTGTTGATGGTGGTGACAAGGTGGTTGCATTCGACGAGACGTATCCCGGAATTCTAATGGGAGGCAATGCAGTTTTCACTCGTGAAGTATTGCAGCGGGTCGGCCCATACTCGACGTCGCTCGGTCGAAGCGGTACACGGCTGCTGTCTTGCGAAGATGAAGATATGTATCAGCGTTTAAGGGCAGCAGGTGCCAGGGGACTGTACCTGCCGCAGCTAATTGTTTACCATTTTATTCCGCGTGAGAGACTCACAAAAAGTTATCATCGTTCGTGGTGTTTCTGGCAAAGCGTTTCCAGCGCCGTATTAGATCGTATCCGTCCGCAGCCAACCGCATATGTATGGGGAGTGCCGAGATACTTCTACGGCCGAGCGCTTCGCGGGATGTTGCGGCTAGTAAATGTCTGGAACAGAGAACCTGCGTCACGTTTCTCAAACGAGCTATCCCTGTGGGATTTGGCGGGTTTCTTCTACGGTAAACACTTCTATCGACCGGACAGTTGAGAATTAACGGAACCGTTCGGACATTTCGTCTTTAGATAAAAATATATGTGTGGTATCGCCGGATTTATAGATTACTGGGACCCAAAGGCTAACGACTCTTTCGAGCGAGGGCGGCTTCTGAAGGAGATGTGCGACGTCATAAGACATCGTGGTCCCGATGATGATGGTTTTCTATTGAAACATGGAGTTGCGCTTGGCATACGGCGTCTCTCCATCATCGATCTTGCAGGGGGAGCCCAACCGATCTCGGGCGAAGATGGCTCGGTCACCATCGTGTTCAATGGAGAGATCTATAATTTTCATGAGCTCCGAGAGCAACTGCAAGCACACGGCCACAGTTTTAAGACTAACTCGGATACCGAAGCAATAGTTCATGCTTATGAAGAGTATGGCCCGGCTTGCGCGAACCATCTCCGAGGAATGTTTGCCTTTGCTATTTGGGATGACAAGACGCGTGAACTTTACATCGCGCGCGATCGGGTTGGAAAAAAGCCGCTGTACTACACGCTCACGCCCAGCCTCACGTTAGTGTTTGGATCAGAGCTCAAGTCGATCCTCGAACATCCGGACGTGAAGCGCGAAATCAATTTGGAGGCGCTAGACGCATATCTCACGCTTGGATACGTTCCCGATCCGCTCACCATCTTCCGGAATATACACAAGCTTCCACCCGGACATTACCTGACCTTTTTCTCGGGTCGTCTCTGTATTCAGCAGTACTGGGATTTCAACTTTGAGCCGGCAGAGTCGCGACGACCGGAAGATTACTTGGAAGAGCTACGGGCGCTGCTTGATGAGTCTGTGCGCCTGCGACTGATTTCCGATGTTCCACTGGGAGCGTTTCTATCTGGAGGAATAGATTCCAGCACGGTAGTCGCGCTGATGGCGCAGCAGATGAATCAACCGGTAAAGACATTTTCGATCGGATTTCATGAGGACAGTTATAACGAACTCAAATACGCGCGTCTGACGGCAAAAAAACTTGGCACCGACCATCACGAGTTTTTCGTTACGCCGCAAATATGCGATGTAATCGACGAACTCGTTTGGCATTTTGACGAACCATTTGCGGATCCTTCAGCGATACCGACTTTCATGGTTTCCAAACTTGCTCGCGATCACGTCACCGTTGCTCTATCCGGAGATGGCGGCGATGAGTTATTTGCCGGCTATACGCATTACGTGGTCCAGGAGAGTCGCCGCGCTTTTTCGGCGCTGCCGAAGGCCCTGAGGAAGGGCATCCTGCGGCCGCTCAGTTACCGCCTGCCGCACGGCGCATGGGGCCGCAATTATCTTCATAACATCTCGCTTGATCCGATCGATCGTTACCTTGACAGTCTTTCCTACTTCACCGAATTAGGCAAAAAATCGCTTTATACGAGCGACTTTCAAAATGCGTTGGACAAAACTGATCAGGTAGCGCGCAACTTCCGTGAGTATGCGAGTCGAGTCAAAACAAGTGAACCTTTGGATCAACTGCTTTACATCGACGGTAAGACCTATTTGCCGGGAGATATTCTTACTAAGGTTGACCGGATGAGTATGGCGACGTCGCTGGAAGTGCGCGTGCCTCTCCTGGATCACAAACTGATCGAATTCGTCACTAAGGTACCCGCGTCATTGAAGTTGGCGGGCTCCGAAACAAAGCAGCTCCTCAAGCGGGTGGCGAAGGATCTAATCCCCGCGGAAATTTTGGACCGGCCCAAGCAAGGCTTCGGAATGCCGCTCGATGAATGGATTAATCGTCAGCTACGCGATCAAATACGAGAGACGTTGCGGGAGCCTCGCACACGACAAAGGGGCTACGTAAAGTCAGACTACGTCGACCTCATATTAGACGAACATCATAAGGGTCGTCGGGACCATTCTCAGTCTCTCTGGGCCTTGTTGATTCTTGAACTATGGCACCGTCGATATATAGACCACTCCCCGCGTGTGACCGAATCCGAAGAGCACCGGCTCTCGCCCGTAACTGTTTAAATAATGACGCTGCAAGTTGACAGGCCTACCACGCTCAGAGTCGGATTAATAATCGATTCCTTTGTGCAGCCTCGGTGGGTGCGTAGGTCTCTCGAAGACATCCTGGCCGCTGATGTCTCCGTATTTGCCTTGCTTGTCAGAGTCACTCCCGAAAAGAAAGGTCGAGACAGTCTCCTCTATAAACTCTACCAGCGCATGGATCGCAGCTTTTTCGGCGCTTCAGCAAATGCCCTGGAATTAGTCAGCATTGATGATCTAGTGGGTTCGTGTCCAGTTCTGCTACCAGGTGAGTTGGAGAAAATAAAAGCTTTCAGTTTAGACGTGCTTATGAATTTTGGGCCAACCGGCTTGAATTCCAAATTTGCCACTCTGGCTAAGCATGGTGTTTGGTTCTACGCTTTTGGAGCGAACGAAGATTCACACCAAAACCCGCCCGGATTCAATGCGGTTATGAATCAGGTGCCCATTACGATCTCGTCGCTTAGATCTTTGAGAGGAGACGGCACGGAACGAATCATCTATCAATCCGTTTCCCCGACTCTCGGCAGATTCTCAGTCCGATTGAACAACAACACGTGTTACTTGAAATCCGCAGCCTTCATCGCGCGCAGTCTTGTAGACCTGTACGAAGGTCACAATGCCGACGCGAACAATGTCAGCCATCGCACTCCGAACTTATTTGAACCACCCACAAATGCTGCGATGGGCCAGATGCTTCTGAAGCTCTCCGGTCGAGCGGTTTCGCGAGCTTTCGCGAAACTCTCATCTTTCGAGCAATGGGTTCTGGCGTATCGCTTTAATGACACTGAATTCAAATATCTTATTCCACCTTCCGACCGTTTCTGGGCGGATCCGTTTCCCATCACAGTAGAAGGAAGGTATTACATTTTTTTTGAGGAGTATTTGAATGCCCAGGGCAAGGCCCACATTTCGGTAATCGAAGTCGATCGAAAAGGAATTGTGAGTGGCCCAACCGAAGTATTAAAACTGGACTGCCATTTGTCGTACCCGTTTGTTTTTGAATGGCAAGGCGACTATTACATGGTTCCGGAAACGGGCGAGAAAAACGTAGTTGGGCTATACCGTTCCGTCTCTTTCCCCTTCGAGTGGCAACTGGAGAAAGTCCTGCTTGAAGCAAACTGTCCTTTAGATGCCACCCTAATCGAAGTAAAAGGCACGTGGTGGATGTTTGTGAACATTCAGGAGCAAGGTGTTACGGTCAACTGGGACGAACTGCATCTGTATTATTCAGAAAACCCCCGGGGACCGTGGAGGCCCCATGCCCGCAATCCTATCGTGTCTGATGTCCGCTCTGCGCGGCCGGCGGGCCGGCTCTTTTGGTCGAATAATGTTTTATACCGACCCAGCCAGGATAGCTCCATGAGATATGGGTATGCGACGACGATCAGCAAAGTCACGAGTCTTAGCCCATCGCAATATGATGAAACGGAAGTTTTGAAAATCGTGCCCGACTGGGACCACGATGTTCTCGGAATTCACACTTTAAACTTCCTGGATGAGATGACAGTTATTGATTGTCTGACGAAAAGAAGTCGGTTTCGAAATGGCAAGCTCCGTCCTCCTAAGGGGCTCGCTAGATCTTTTATCGTCAGCTAACATGGAGGTGCGACGGTGAAGCCAACTCCCATGGCTGTAGCAAACTGAAAAAAAGGAGTTGTTCGTTTGGACCAAACCGCATCGCCTCTCGTCAGTATCATTGTTCCCGCATACGATGTCTCCGAGTTTATCGGCGGTGCGCTCGACTCTGTGTTGGCACAGACTTTCACCAACTACGAGATCATTGTCATTAATGACGGCTCGCCTGATTCAGAGGCGCTCGAACGAGCGCTAGCCCCTTATATGTCGAGTATCATCTATCTCAAACAGGAAAATCGCGGAGTTAGCGCTGCACGCAACACTGGCATAGCAGCGGCGCGTGGTGCTCTTCTCGCGTTTCTTGATGGTGACGACACCTGGTTTCCGAATTATTTGGAAGTACAAGTATCGCGAATAGAAGCAGATCCCACGATTGATGTACTTTACCCAAATGTAGTCATGTTTGGAGGCTCCTCAGAAGCGGGTGAAGAGTTCATGACAATCTGCCCCTCCAAGGGCGAGGTCACGTTCGAACGACTGCTCTTACAGGAGTGCAACGTCTCAAACTGTTCCATAGCTCGTCGCGAAACTATTCTTCGTGCCGGTCTTTTTGATGAGTCGTTGCGCAGTGTTGAGGATTTCGATCTCTGGTTGCGCGTTATTAAAGAAGGGGGACGCATTGCTTACCATAGAGACATATTGGCTCGCTATCGACGGCGAGCCGGCAGCCTCACCGCCGATCCAATATGGATGAGCGAGCATATCCTTAAGGTTCTTAGAAAAGTTAAGCAGACGATGGAGTTGACGGCTTCTGAACACGCAGCTGTGGATTTCCAGTACGAACATTTTCACGCATTGTTAAGACTTCAAGAAGGAAAACGCGCTTTCTTTTCCGGCGATACTGCGGGCGCGATACACGGATTGAGAGAAGCGAATCGATTTTTTCGCAACAAAAAGACGGCCATCACACTGATGATGTTACGCATCGCCCCCCGGCTTCTACTTCGAGCTTATGACTTACGTGATCGGTTTTACTTTCGGATGATCACCAAATACTAACCGTTCTTTGGAGTGCGGGGACTTGTCATCGCTTGGTTCTGATTTAAAGCGGCCAAAGCGGCGACAAGTCGCCGCACTCCAAGGAGGCTCGGCGCAGGAGCATGTCCAGTGTAAGAAGCGGGCGGGCCGCTCTCGGTCCCTACAACAATCCTAATAATGTCAAAGCCGGGTGTCTTACAGATCGTTCATGGGTTCATTGAGGGTGGGTCGGAACGTCAGATGATCCAGATTACAACGCTACTCCATGAGCGTGGCGACTACCGGGTGCATGTGGCTTCATTGAATACTGGAGGAGTCTTAAGATCGCAGATCGAACGCTTGCAAATACCAACAATTGACCTCCCTCTAACGAGCTTCCATGACGCAAACATGATTCGCCAAACCAGGCGATTCATCTCCTTTTTAAGAACACATCGAATAGAGATTGTTCACTCGCATGATTTTTACTCCAATATCTTTGGTATGACCGGCTCGGCGCTCGCCGGAATTCGCGGCAGGATTGCCTCAAAACGCGAAACGACGGGCACTCGTACTCTTGCTCAAAGAATCGTCGAACGGACTGCTTTTAGATTGGCGCACGCGGTGGTTGCTAACGCGGCTGCAGTGAAAGAACAGTTGATTGAAGAAGGAATACCAGGCGACAAGATCGCAGTCATACATAACGGAATCGACCTCACTCGATTTCAACAAAACGGTGATGCGCGCGCGGCGCTTCGTCGTCTCAATCTGGAGACTATTCTTGACCGGCCAGTGATTACGATGGTCGCTAACTTTGAATACAGGATAAAGGATCACCCGATGTTATTGCGCGCAGCGCAGCGCGTAATTCGGAATGTCCCGGAGGCCGTCTTCGTCATTGCCGGCGAAGGGATCTTGAGAGAGGAAACCGAAAGAGTTGCCGCCGAACTGGGATTGAAAGAGTCTTGTTTGTTTATTGGCCGATGCGCCAATGTGCCTGATCTTTTAGAAGCTTCGGATATCTGCGTGCTTAGCTCACAAGCCGAGGGCTTTTCGAATTCCATTCTCGAGTATATGGCTGCCGGCCGGCCTGTAGTTGCAACTGACGTTGGCGGTGCGAGTGAAGCAATTGTAGAAGGACGCACCGGTCACCTGGTGAGGGCGTGTGACGATCAAACGATGGCCGAGCGAATCGTTTCTCTCCTGCGCGATCCCGAGCGCAGAACAGCCATGGGACAAAATGGGCGCCAACTTGTCGAAGAAAGATTCTCATGCGATAAGCGACTATCAAATACTTCGACTCTATATCAAAGGATGTTGAATTGAGCTTCGCGGATCAAAATCGCGACGGAACTGAGACCCACAAGCCTGAAGCCGAACCCGTGCGAGTTTTGATTGTCGCTGCCTCACTGGACATACTCGGAGGCCAGGCAGTTCAGGCTGAGCGCCTGGTTCGACACTTACAGCAGGAGCCTTCACTTCAGGTCTCCTTCCTGCCCATTAACCCTCGCCTTCCCGGAAAACTGAGAACGCTTCAATCAATCAAATATGTTCGCACACTTACGACCTCGATTTTTTATTGCTTGAACCTGCTACGAGAGGTGAGGAAATATGACGTCATTCATATATTCTCAGCTTCATACCTTTCGTTCTTAATTGCGCCAACCCCAGCAATCGTAGTAAGCAAACTATACGGGAAAAAAATTGTCCTCAACTATCACAGCGGAGAAGCTGAAGACCATTTGAGGCGTTGGCGACGGACTACGATTCCCGTATTGAATTTGGCTGATGCGATAGTAGTTCCTTCAGAATTTCTGGTCAGAGTCTTTTCGACTTTTGGCGTAGATGCGCAGGCAATCTTCAATATCATCGACTTGAATAAGTTTAGTTTTCGCGAGCGCGATCAACTGCGGCCAGTATTCCTTTCCAACCGCAATCTTGAAGTTCACTACGGCGTCGATTGCGTGCTTCGCGCGTTCGCTCTCATTCAGCAACAGGTGCCGGACGCGATTCTGACCGTCGTAGGCGATGGAAGCCAGCGACAAGCCCTTGAGGATCTGAAAAGGGAGTTGAACTTAAAGCATATCTCGTTTACCGGACGTGTTGAGCACGAAGTTATTTACCAGCAGTACTCAACGTCTGACGTGTATCTCAACGCTTCAAAGATAGATAATCAACCCCTTTCAATTCTGGAAGCATTCGCCTGCGGGCTGCCCGTCGTAACAACCGATGCTGGAGGGATTCCGGATCTCGTCAGCGACGGTGAAACAGGTTTCGTAGTCCGCGTTGGCGATTATCGAGCCCTTGCTGATCGTGCAATAGACTTACTTGCAGACCACAATATCGCTACAACAATGGCGCGGCGAGCGCGACAAGAATGCATGAGGTACACGTGGAAGATCGTTTGCCATCAATGGTTGCATCTATATTATAGCCTCGCTCAAAAAAGATCTTGACAGCATTCCATGCAGCGGCTAGTTTTTACTCCGTCTTGCCAGCGAAGTGTTCCCCCGCGCTTCCAAAGTCGTAATGACATGAACGATTAGTTCGTTCGTTCTTTGACGATCCTTTCCAAGCAGCAGTACCCGGCCAATACCATAAGAGGAGAATGTAGGTTGATTAGTAAGGCATTGACCTGTGTGTGCGCGATCTTTCTATTCTTTGTTCTTCATACTTTATTTCCTGTTCCTGCAGGTAAGGCTGCAGCTCCGATAGTTTCTGTCGTTCCACTAAGAGTAATGAGTTGGAACATTCAGTTTGGCGAAGGAACCGATGCAATCACGAATTATGATCGAACTGCATCGTGGGTCGCGGCAGTCAATCCGGATCTCGTGGGTCTTTGTGAGGTGCCAGCTGACAGTGTTCCGGTTCTAGTGAATCTCTTGACCCAGAAGACGGGCCGCGCCTGGTTTGCTCACTTCGTTCCGAAGTATTCTGGTACTGACGAGGGGAACCTTATTCTTTCATGGCGCGCTTTCGCCGGAGTGAATTCGCGATTGCTGAGTGCAAATCGTTCGGTTGCTCAGGTGACCATCAACATCGGTGGAAGAGACACAAACTTCTTCGCGACACATCTCGACGATCAATCATCTTCAAATCGCGTGACAGAAGTCGCAGAACTCAAAGCCTTTGCCTCAGGATTTTCGGAGCCTCGAATGATTGTCGGGGACTTCAACGGAGGTCCTGATACTGCCGAGACCCTCGCGATGTCAGATAGCTACGGCGATGCGTGGAGCGAAAGCATGAACTTGGGAACAGCCCTCGCATACCCGGATAATCCCGTAGGCACGCAGACGAGAACGCGACGCGGACGCATAGATTACGTTTTTTGTTCGCGGCAAAGTTCCGCGCTGATTGTGAAGGGCGCGAAGATTCCAGACAGTCGAGATCTAAATAATACGAATGTGGTAATCACACTTGGAACGCTCGACGACAAAGGCGTACGACCGTCTGATCATAATTTTGTCCTCGCGGATTTTGATCTCAACGTCGATACACCAACTCCTACGCCGACCCCAACGCCAACTCCTACGCCGACCCCAACGCCAACTCCTACGCCGACCCCAACGCCAACTCCTGCTCCGAGTCCAACGCCAACACCGCCTCCCGTGCTTCTTATTGACCCTTCCACTGATCGAGCCCTCGCGTTGCATTCGGCGCTTTTCACGCGAGATCCGTTTTCGATCACGTCTCCGCTTAATTTCGGCACCGACAAACGGACGCGTATCACGCTTTTTTGCACAAACCTCGATCTGTTATCAGGCGAGAGTATTTCTGTAGTTACCGCAAGGGCAGTAAGTTCTTTCGGCGTCATCTATGACCTACCGGTGGAGTATGTCGGTAAGGTTCCGGGGTATTCTTGGTTAACGGATGTGATCGTGAGGTTGCCGGAGGATCCGGCCGTGCGGGGAAATCTCTCGGTGAGTATTGCGTTACGCGGCTTGGGTAGTAACAGCGTGACGGTAGCCCTTAGCCCGTAGAGTTGATCTAAAATTGTTGCAATCGATTTGCGAAACAGTTGTTTTCGCGCAAAACTCGTTAGATTTTTGACACATTCTTCAGGTCATGGTAGGGTGTTCGCCCAGTTGAGAGGGGCTTCAGATACTTGGGCAAACTTATCGGGGATGTTTGTGCGTTTGGCACCGCAACGATCCGGTTAGAACAGCGCTCTATCCGTTCTAATCTTTCCAGATCTCAGGTCAATCGAGATCGAAAACACTAAAACCTAGCGGTCTACTGCGGCGGGCAATTTCGCCTGCCGAAATACTTGAACTCCGTTCGGACGTTGGTCTGCCCAGTGCCTACTGCGTGAGTTACGGATGGGAGCTCGGTTAACTATTTTGAAAATTATGAGTGTTGACCGTGCCTGTTCGACTCCTTGGAGCTTCCACCCTTGCGTCTTGTTTCATCTTGCCGTCTCTGCACTTCAAACAGTAGTGCCTGCGGCCGATAGTTCCAATGTCATGATTATTAGTTTAGAAGGGAGACCTATAAATTGTTACTGCGACCCCTACGCTTTTTTTGTGCGCTGATCTTTGTCTTCATCTTTCTTGGTTTCATTCAATCTGCTTCGGCTCAGAACATTGTCCTTTACGCATCCCAAGCGCCGGTAAAAGTCGGCAACTGGACCACGGTCTCGGATTCAACCGCTGCGGGTAGCTTCAGATTAGCGAATTCTGATGCAGGATTACCGAAAGTTGTTACCGCAGCTGCTTCTCCGAGCAGTTATGTAGAAATGTCTTTCTTTGCTAATGCCGGGCAGGCTTATCACCTGTGGATGCGTGGCAAAGCTCAAGCTGATTCACCATACAACGATTCCGTTCACATACAGTTTTCGGGAAGCGTCACCAGCACCGGTACGCCAATCTACCGGATTGGTACCACCTCAAGTACGCAGTTCAATCTGGAGGATTGCCTTGGCTGCGGAATCCAAAATTGGGGTTGGCAAGACAATGGGTGGGGCAACCTGGGACCGGCGATCTACTTTCAATCGACTGGAACACAAACAATTAGAATTCAAGAGCGTGAGGATGGCCTGTCGATCGATCAGATCGTGTTGTCGCCCAGCACTTATCTTTTCGCGTCTCCTGGGGCTTTGAAGAATGACGTTGTAATCCTCACCAGTCAAGGGGGAGCAAGCGGAACCCCCACGCCGACTCCAACACCAACGCCAACTCCGACACCGGCGCCTTCAAGCGCTTCTGAGATAGTTATTTGGGCGTCGAATGTACCCGTGAGCGGCGTGCATGGTTCGTGGGTCAGAGAAGCGAATAGCACGGCCGCTGGCCAAGTGGCCTTGCACCATCCCGATTTTGGCGCGGCAAAATTAGCAACTGCATTGGCAAGCCCCGTCAATTACTTCGACGTTACTTTCAACGCTCAGGCTGGGCAAGCTTACAGATTATGGGTTCGCGGAAGAGGGGACGGTGATTACTGGGGGAACGACTCCGTCTTCGTCCAGTTTTCAGGAAGTCAGAATACGGTTGGTTCAGCGATTTATCGCACCGGAACAACCAGCGCCTTGGAAGTTAACCTCGAGGACTGCTCAGGCTGTGGGCTTCAGGGCTGGGGTTGGCAAGACGACGGCTGGGGCGTAGGCGTTTTAGGCCCGTTGGTTTATTTCCAAACCACGGGAACACAAACGCTTCGCGTGCAAACACGTGAGAGGATTATTGAAAAACGACAATACAATCCTTACTAGTACGGGAACAAATCCACCGGCCAATCAGCCACCGCAGGTGAGCATATCGGCATCGCCGACTTCTGGAGCGAGTCCGCTCTTCGTTACGTTTTCATCAGCGGCAAGTGATCCCGATGGGTACATCGCTTCTTACTACTGGAATTTTGGCGATAACACGACGTCGACACTTCCATTCCCGACGCATACATATGCCGCCGGCTCATACCTGGCCTATCTGACTGTTACCGACAACAGCGGCGCGATGACGACGGCGAATGTTCAAATCAACGTCAGCTCGCCGGCGCCGGTACCAACGACAACAACGCAACTACGTGTGTTGAGTTGGAACATAAGCTTCGGCGAGGGCACGGATGCGATCATCAACTACAATCGGGTCGCCACTTGGATCGCTACTTTCAATCCAGATCTTGTGGCTCTGTGTGAAATGCCACCAGCTGACATCAACACGCTGGTGAGCCTCGTAAATCAAAAGACAGGGAGAACCTGGTTTTCGCACTTCGTTGCAAAGTACGCAGGCTGTCCCGAGGGAAATCTGATTCTCTCGAAGTATGGTTTTGTAAGTACCAGCTCGCGCTATTTGAGTTATGAACGCTCCGTTGGACAGGTGACAGTGAATGTCGGTGGGAAGAACGTCAATTTCTTCGCCACTCACCTTGATGCCTATTCGTCCACCTATCGCTATCAACAGGTCACCGAACTTCAGAGCTTTGCATCTGGCTTCGCTGAGCCGCGAATCATGGCCGGGGATTTTAATGCCGGTCCTGACCAGTCGGAATGTATTCATATGGCTGAGCTCTACTATGACAGTTGGGTTCAGGCTATGAATAGGGGGACTGCAGTCGCTTATCCGGATAATCCTGTCTACTTGCACACTCGCACCCGACGAGGCCGAATCGACTATGTATGGCTGTCGAAAGGCGCAAGTAACGCGGTCATCCAGAGTACACAGATTCCCGACGTTCGAGATCTAAACAATACGAACGTTGTGATCACGCTGGGTACACTGGACGATAAGGGCGTGAGGCCTTCCGATCACAACCTAATGATCGCGAACCTCGAGTTGCGGTAGCTTTCGCCACGAACCGGACGTCGGATTTACGGCTTGGCAGCTTTGAAGTTATCGAAGATGACTGTGCCGGGATTGTTGCCTTCAATGCGCCAGGTTCCGGCCTTCAACTCAAACTGCACAGTGCTCAGCGGCACTGCAGAGGTATTCCAGGGTTCAGCGTAAAGCTGGCTCCACGCGCCAGGCGTTCCGGCATTTGCAGGCGCGGTCTCAAAGACGACTTGTCCTGAGATCGCGTCGTGCCTGATGCGCCAGAACGCGTGATTCATGGAACTAAAGGTCACGGTCAGCAATGTGGTTTTCGCACCGCCGATCTTCTTCTGCACGATCAAGTTTCCAGCCTCGACGTACATCCGGTAACAATTGTCGACGTTCAGTCCGATCGTATAGAACGCGTCGGCGGCCGTAAGCGCATTTGGCGCTTGCACGATCTGCACGTATGAATATCCGCCGCTGAAATCATAAGAAGTTATGGACCGAATTCCGTTGTAGTGAGAGCCATCCACGTTCTGTTTGAGCGGCCCTATTGTGAACGTTTGAGTCTCGCTGAGAGATACGCTGGAATCGGTAAAACCACTAAACAGATTATTGGCTAGCCACTTCGAACTGTTCAGCGAAGCATCGTTGAAATCATCAGCCAGCAACACTGTTTCGCCAGACGGCGCCGTGTAGGTATAGGCGTTCAACTTGCCGCCACTCTGACCGTTTGGATTGGTCACCACTACGTCAACACCTCCGGCGGCGCGAGCGGGTGTGATAGCTGTGATCGTGGTGCTGTTGCTCACTGTCACGTTACCAGCCGAGGTTCCTCCGAGGGTCACTGATGCGCCTGCCGCGAAGCCAGTGCCGGAGATGGTGATCTGAGTTCCACCAGTCGTCGGCCCTGAGCTTGGAGTGACACTCGTGATGGTGGGCGCTTGAGTTGACGCGTAGGTGTAACCGTTTACGCTCGTGCCACTCTGCCCACCGGGATTTGTTACCACTACGTTAACCGAGCCACTAGCGTGTGCCGGTGTGACAGCCGTAACGGAAGTGCTTCCAACCACATTAACGGATGATGCCACTGCGCCACCGAAAGTAACAGTGGCGCCAGATGCGAACCCGGTTCCGGAGATCGTGACCGTGGTCCCACCCTCTGCAGGACCAGACGTTGGCGAGAGACCACTGATGATTGGCGCCGTGTTGGGAGTGGTAGTAAAGAACTCCGCCATGTTTGGAGCCGTCGAAGCAGCTCCAGGATACGTCCCCACACCGAGTGCTTCGCCAACCGTTCGGAGAAGACTTTGATGTTGATAGAAGGTGCTTGATTGGAAAGCTTGCTTTGCCTTGGGGCTGATAACCAGCGTTACCACATGTCCGCCCCCATTCTGCGTATCTGTATCGACCGATTCATCGAACGTGATTATCAACAAGCCATTTTGTCTAAAAGCCGGGTTCGCAATTAACGGATCCAGGTTGTCTTTAAGCCACTGATCAGCCGTGGTCAACTTGTCGGCATTGGTGCAATTGGGAGTGCCAGGTGGACAATCGTGCGAGTTGTTGTACTGATTGGGAATTATGAACGAATAGTTTGGTAGTTGACCGTTCGCCAGGTCAATGGAGAACTGTGAAAACGGTACCAGGTTATTTGCCTGGACCGGATTGTTCAGAACATCAGAAAGATACGCAAATGGATTGTGTCGTTTGACGTACGGGTACTGATCGCCTCCGGTGTAGCCGATCGACGGTAGATTCTCGGCGTAAGACCTCCAGCTTTTTCCGACGAGATTGAGTTGGCGAACAATATTGTCGGCCGTCACTGTGCCGGCGAAATTGCTGTCGTTAGTGATTACTTGGCCGGTCGTAAGCCAGAAGTAATTTCCGATCGATGGGTGAGTGTTGGCAAACTAGTTAACTGCCAGGCCATAGCGACTGGCGATCTTGTTTACGTAAGGCATGCCGCCCGTCGCGTTCGCAAAGCTTTGGTTCTCTTGCACAACGATAAAAACATGATCGAATGCCGGCACGGACGCTTGCGGATTGGCATAGCTGAAACCTTGAACCAGAGTACCGCTTT
>WNGE01001548.1_pt1 | contig 36209 bp, 38 predicted proteins | sample 5400651 | NCBI WGS metagenome assembly WNGE01 (sample SAMN13153370, study PRJNA577476) | soil metagenome | isolation source: 60 cm soil or saprolite under grassland replicate 2 | place: USA:California | collected 2016-06-15
ACGCACGCGAAAGGGATTTCTGGGCGTGACCGACGAGACAGTGCTTTTGCCGCCGCTCGCGCACAAGGGCGACAGCCAGCTTTACGCCGCGCTAACCAGCCCTCTAAGCAACGTGGATGTGCATACCCGTCTGACTCCGATGTTCGGACAAGACGATCACAGCGGTTACTTTATCCGCACACTTCTTTACTTAGAACCGCGCGATCTGACTTTTACGGACGAATCTAACGGATCAAAGAAACTGGTAATAGATGTAGCCGCGGTAACCTACGATCAAAAGGGCGCTATCTATAATGAATTTACGCGTTCCCACACGGCTCACTTTGACCGTGAGCAGCTCGCGTTCGTGCAGCAAAACGGTCTGATCTACTCGGCGGATGTGCCGTTGAAAAAGCCCGGGGCGTACGCATTCCGCATTGCCGTTCGCGATGCAGTCTCGCAACGCATAGGTTCAGCCAGTCAGTTCATCACCATTCCAGACTTGTCCAACGAGAACACGTTCGCGCTCTCCGCGATCATGCTGGCTGAAGCTTCTGAAAACGGAACTGTTGCGACCCTGCCGCCCGCCGCCACCATCGAGGGCGCACTTGAGCCCGTGCCTGCGGTAACGAGCCCCGCCGTGCGCCGCTTTAAGTCCGGCATGGTCCTGGCCTACGCGCATCTGATTTACAACGCGCGGCCTGATAAAAAAGGCGACACGCACGTGACCACGCAGGTGCGACTTTTCCGCGACGGTAAGGAGATCTTTACGAATCAGGAAACACCACTTGAGGTAAGCGGGCAGCTAACTCAGAAACGCCTCCTCAATCGCGGACGCTTGCACATTCCTGCCCAGGCCGCGACGGGCGAATATGTTCTGCAAATCATCGTCAACGATGACTTGCCCGGCGAAAAGCGGCGCACTACGTCGCAGTGGGTTGATTTTGATGTAGTCGAATAACTGAAAGAATTAGGAGCTTGGCGATGCCACGCGTGGACCGAAATCGTTTTTCAGGAGCCTGTTAGGAATCAAAAATAACTGCGTCGCACATTGGACGGATCAGATGTCGAGGCCAATGCAAGAAGAGAGAACAAGGCCAACCGTGTCAGTTGTGGGCGCCGGTCGCCTGGGCACGGCATTAGGCAGGGCCATGTTCCTGGCCGGCTATCGAATCCAGGCCCTGGTGTCCCGGCGTGCCTCGCACGCAACAGCAGCCAGAGCAGTGGTCGGTAGCGCCAGCATGGTTCTTACGGCCAATCAACTCCACCTGCTGCCCCCGAGCAAACTCATTCTTATAACAACTCCGGACGACGGAATTGCAGGCACCGCCCAAAAGCTTGCTCTCTTGCAAAGGGGTCTGGTTCAAGGAGCAACTGTCTTGCACACCAGCGGGGCGTTGTCTGCCGACGTACTGGCGCCGCTCGCAGAAATGGGGTTTCATGTCGGGTCTTTGCATCCACTGCTTTCCGTGAGCGATTCACGCACAGGGTCGGAAAACTTCTCAGGTACATTTTTTTGTCTGGAAGGCGACCGGGTTGCTGTCAGAGTTGCTCGTGCAATCGTGCGCGATCTGAAAGGAGAAAGCTTTTCCATCTCATCGCACAGCAAACCGCTTTATCACGCTGCGGCGGTAATGGCTTCTGGACATATTGTTGCCCTGATCGACCTCGCCACCACAATGTTGGTTCGATGTGGTTTAAGTGAAGCAAAAGCCCGGCGTGTGCTGCTGCCCCTGGTGCAAAGCACGGTTAGGAATCTCACGACGTCTGACTCGGCCCACGCTTTAACCGGCACATTTGCGCGAGGTGATCTCGCCACAGTTAAAAGGCATTTGCAGGCCCTTTCAGACGCTGGACTCGCGGCGCCCCTCGAGTCCTACAAATTGCTGGGTCGTAGGTCGCTTGAGTTGGCGAAGGATAACGGCCTCGATCCTCATGTCTTGAAGCAAATCAAACGAGAACTGGATTTAACTGCTTCGACCCCAGCGGTGCTGCGCCGCTCGGGACCCCCGGCTGGAAGGAAGAAGTGATCGTGCCATCCGTCTTCGACAAACGGGTGGCCGAGGCCGTTTCGCGCCCGGTCGAAGATGCTGCATACCAAACAGGCGTGGCGCGACGCGAACGAGCGGCAGCGGCCGGAAAGGAGTAGATCTAAACAGGTGCGCGCAAACTTTGTGCGATCAGTGGCACGATGCGGCGGGGAACGGCGATGGCTTCCTTGATGTGGCGAGCATTCGTGAAATGGCCCGCGACGTAAATGCCCGGAACGTTTGTCTCAAACGTTTCGGGATCGTAGACCGGAACTTCCGTCAGCTTACCTGGTTTGGTCATCACTCCCAGCTTCTTCAGCAAGGTAAGATCGGCATCGCTCCCAATCAGAACAAACACGACATCATTTGAGATCGATAAAGTCTCCGCTTCGTCAGTAACCAGCTTAACTTCCTGCTCGGTTACCTCGACGATCTCTTTGAAGAGAATCACGCGTAAACGCCCTCCGGTAATCTCGTTTTCCAGCGGCGTGCGGACCCAGTGTTTCATGGCGCCCGCTTTCGGATCCCTGTTCTCCCAATCTTCCCGCCAGATCGCCATCGTCGTTCGAGCACCTTCTTCAGAGAGAAATAAGGCGGCTTCGGCAGCGCTATTGCCGCCACCGATCACGAGCGCGTCCTTGCGAACGTAAGGATAAGGCTCGACGAAAGTGTGATGAACCTTTGGCAGATCTTCGCCGGGAATATTGAGCCGGCGCGGATGGGCCATCGCGCCGCTGGCGAACAACACGCGCGCAGCCTGGTATTCGCGGAGTGTTGTGCGCACAATGAAACCGTCGGGCTGATGATGCGCGACGTCAGTAACTTCCTCATCGGTGTTTATGTTGAGGTTGCGATCAAGGACGAAGTGAATGTAGTGAGAAAGCAGCTCTTCGCGAGTCGGCTTCTCGCGCACGGGCTTTAGAGTTCCTTCGTACATCTCCAATTCGTTGGGAGTGGAAAAAAGCGTCCTCCCAATCGGATATGTACGAATGGTGTCGGCGATCGTTCCTTTCTCGATTACGACGTAGCGCAAACCCTCACGCGCAGCGGCGTCTGCAGCGGAGAGACCGGCCGGCCCGGCGCCGATAATCAATAGATCGAAGGGCTCGTTCATAAGCCTAAACTAAAGTCCAAGGTCCAAGGTCATTTTCCATTTGTCGTTTGACATTTTTCATTGGTCATTTGTCACTGGCGATGCACGCAGTCCGGTACATGTTGTGCGACAACGGCATAATCTAAAGGCGGTTTCACTGCTATCCTGAAAAGTACTCATGAAACAGCGACTGACAAATGACGACTGTCAAATGGAAAATGGAATCAAAACACTCCATCGCGGCACCTATGATTTCATAAACTTCTTTCTTGAGGACTAATTCGGCCATGAGGAGGACCTCCTTAGGAGTTGGATTTCTATTTTGGATTTCTTATTTCGTGTTCGTTCGTGAGATTTCGTGGATCGTCGTGCTTTCCGCAGACAATACACGATCCACTTAATAACATGAATAACACGAAAAGACTTCTGTTTCTCAAACACCTGACTTAAACGGCGCCTTGACTCAATAGCGATCTAGAGAACAAGTTCGCCACGCATTACGAGAACCGATGGCCCGCCGACGCGAACCTGGTCAACCGCACCAGCCGCGCCTTCGACTTCAATATTGATACGGCTTGGCCGATTGATAAAGTCGCCCTGTTCGATCACGAAGCTATATTTTCCATCCAGCCGCTCCACATTAGCCGCGCCGTAATACACCAGATATGCTCCCAAGGCTCCAGCAGCGCTTCCTGTCGCTGGGTCTTCAGGAATATTGTCATCGGGAGCGAAGAGGCGAGCGTGCGCTCGCGCTGCACCCACTTCGATCGTCTCTCGTGCGAAGGCGTAGCAGCCCGTGGCGGCGGCGCGATTGTAGACTTCTGCCAGCAACGCTGAGTTCACGCGACAACTACGCAAGTCCGCGAGAGATCGAACTGGTACAAGGAGAAACGGCAAGCCGGTTGACATAACTTGAATCGGCAGACTTTCGTGCAGATCCTCTTGAGCCAAGCCTAAAGCGCGAGCGACATCAGCCTGCTCATGTGAATCCTCCATGACGGCTCCCATTACCGGCTTACCTTGCGTCATGACTACCTGAACCGGCTGTCCATCCTCGAATTCAATATCAACCGGCAAAATCCCAATCCCTACCTCGTGATAGATCCGCGTCCAGCCATTTCCATTCTCGGGCAGAGGTACAACACCCTCGCGCGCTAGTGCGTTCCACGTGCCGACGATTGGATGACCTGCAAACGGTATTTCACGAGTCGGTGTGAAGATGCGTAAGCGTCGCAAGACTCTTGTATTCGGCGCGTCCTTGCTTGCCCTATCCGATGTCCGATTGCTGTTCGCTCCTACTTCCAACTCAGCACTACTCTGGGCGGCATTCTGGGCGCCATTTTCTTGCCGCATGAGCACGAAAACTGTTTCCGAAAGATTCATCTCACGGGCAATCTTGTGCATCTCCTCATCCGTCAGCCCTTCCGCTTCCGGAAACACTGCCAGCGGATTTCCGCAAAGTGCGCGATCCGTAAAAACGTCGAGCTGAATGAAGCGATAGCTAGCCACGTCTAAAATTGTTCTCCTTCATGAGCATGAGGGCAATCTTCACGGCAGCGACAGGTCGCGGTCAAGCTCCCACATCGGTGATCGGCACGACGGCGATCGGCATGAATAACACAACTTATTTGACACGGAAGTCGCGGCGGGTATATAAGCACGCCGTTTTCATCCTTTCGTTCTTAAATGGGCGCTTCACAAAAACTAATTCAACTGTGAGTTCATTGTCACCAACGAAGCCTCATGACAAATCTCAATACCCTCAGCACCCTGGACACCGTCATTGCCATAGTTATTGTTCTACTCGTCCTTAGCCTTATTGTTCAGGCAATCCAAACAATCATTAAGAAACTATTTAAGATCAAGTCAGGTACCCTTCTGAATTCTCTCGAAGATCTTTTTGAATACATTGACATATCTGCAAAAGGAAAAACTCCGAAGGAGCTCGTTAAAGACGTTACTGCAGAGCTTAAGAAGCTCGGTCGGGTTTCTTTTCGTGGCAACCTGATGATTGATTCAATTGCCAGAGACGATCTTATTAGGATTTTACAGAAGCTCGGTCACGACGATCTGGTCCCGAAAGTGGAAGCCTGGTTCCAGACGGTTATGCAGAGTTTTGAAGAGCGTTATACACGTCACATGAAGTCGGTAGCCGTTTGTATCAGTGTCGTTGTTGTTATCTATCTGAATGCTAACTTTTTCAGGATCTACCGGGACATTTCGACCAGCGACGTAAAACGCTCGCTGATTGCCGAGCAGGCGCCCACCATCCTGGCCAGCGCGGACCGTCAGTTGAAAGCGCAAGGAGCGGCGCCCTCACCCTCTCCAACATCGACAATACCGATTACCACGCCTCGGACGTCCGCTACACCACAAACACGATCGTCTATCCCTCCTGAAGTGGACGCTGGTGCTCAGAGTCCCAATAGTGAGGACGCTGAAGAGAAGCTTAAGGAAGCCGGACGTGTAGCTGCCAGTTACATAGAAGACTATGAGAGTTTTGGTTTTTCTCCACTTACATGGGACCAAACGCGCGGGTGGGTTCGCAGCATCTGGGGGCAGACTCTGCTGAGAGATGAAAGAGGTCGGCCAGTCAATGAACTAAACAAGCCGATAACGAAGGACTGCGTACAAGTTAATAAGGACGGCAATTTTGTTTTGGGAAAAGATGGGAAGTCCCCCGACTGCGAGCGCGTCTGGCGGCCGATGACGAAAGAAGAATGGTGGGCGAGTCGCAGACATGACGTTAACGGACTACTCGGGTGGGGCATTATGGCTTTGCTACTCAGCGTAGGGGCGCCCTTCTGGCAAGACGCACTTGAATCGCTTTTTGGCATTAAAAATCTGCTGCGCAAGAAGTCAGATACGAGAAATATAGAAGAACAAGAAGGCGGTCAGCCAAAGCCCTAACCCGGGACAACGATTGAACCAGGACTCTGCAATGCAAAAAAGCTTCTATGAAACAAGAGGGCAAAATTTCGTTTTCTTCTCAGCAAGAATTTTCACGCAAAGAAGACGCATTCGATGTCCGATAAACTTTAGTTTGTCGTTCCCTGCGAAACCAGATTCTTTCGGAGCATCGACAAACTGAAGTTTATCGGACATCGAATGCGTCTTTGCGTGAAACTGTTTGTTTGCGGTATGGCCGCGCTGTGAAGGCACAGGATCCCCTCATCCATCTAATTCAAAGGAGACGTAATGGTTACCAAGAAAACTGCAACTAACCTGGCGACTTTGCCGGCACGGGCCGATCCCCTTAAGGTTACCCTCACTTCTGGGCCGAAGAGATGCAAGCCGTTCGTGCTCGAAGTGATGGTCTTCGCTCCGGCCTCAGGCTTCAAGATTCAGGTTATGATCGAGAAGAGCTGCACGCCACAGGCCGATGCGATCTGGAAGATCGTTTTTGACCTCTGGAAGAAGTCGGGTGGCGACGGCTTCGAGCAACTCGTCCACGTCTCGTTTACCGGCGGCACCCCGGTCGAGCAGAAAGGAATCGAAGCGACCGCGGCCAACGGCATTAACGACAAGCAGGCTGATGTCATTATCAACCAGGCTGGTCCAGCGGTCCTCGACCTCAAGAACGCAAGTAAGATGGCGCCGAAGCAACTGGAGAAGACGAAGAAGGAGCTCAAGGCGGCCTCGAGCAAGGTAGCGAACTTCGCCCTGTAGGCTGCGTCCAACCTGCCGGCTTTGTCCGCACCGCCCAACTCGGGGAGTACAACCATGTCACGACGGAGTTCCGCGCCACTCGTGAGGCAGGGCTGGGTCCTGGTTTTTCTGTTCGCGCCGCTTTGGGCAACCTCGGCCCTGGCTCAGTGCGTTGATAGCAGCGAGGTCAACAACTTTAAGGTCCGTATGGTGAGATTCAGAAGCCTCTTCGGGCTTGTGCCAAAGGAGCTTCGCCGGCAGTTGGACGGCCACCGAGGTGAGCTCTACTCGGCGAATCGGGCCTCACAGTACATCAACGAGATAGTAAATTTTCGCTCCAACGATCCCACGCAGCAGAAATACGAGCGATTGATTGCCAACAAACTAAAGCTGGCAGTCAAAGGCGGCCAAACCTGGCTGGAGTGCGTCGAGAAAATTGAGCCGGCGGAGTGCCAGAAGGTTTTCCCGGGCAGCCCCCAGTGCGTGGACGTGACGCTCAAGCGTTACTTCGTTGAGATTGATGCGCTCGATTCAAGCCCTTACTTGGTGCTATTCCCGCGCTCGGCTTTGGCCGCTCTCTATGGCGCAATACCGCGCCCGCTCCTTGCCCTCAACCCCAGCTTCGACTTCAGCCAGGACAGGGGCTTTGGTCCCTCAATTGGAATTGACACCGCCACCGATCTGTTTGACCTGCGGGACATTTTCAGGAAGGGCGAACCCACGCTACAGTCCACACCCAGCGCTCAAGCCCGCGCAACGCCCGCTGCGGTGCCATCCCCCAGTATCACGCCAGATGAGCTCGAGATCACGTTCCCTAGCAAGGGCGCGAATGTCTTGTCGTCGGCGGTGGGCGACGAACCGCCTGCAGATCTGAAAGAGAGCGATACGAAGTTGCTGCTCAATCCGAAAGCGCGGAGATCTCTCACCAAGAGATTTTACGATACCAGCGCGAGGCTGGTGCTGGCGCGTACGAAACCACTCAACTTATTTCAAAACCTGTCGTTAGAGGGAGGCTTCAACGCTCGCCACTTGCCACACGGTCGCGGAGACTTTTTGCAGAACGCCGCTACCCTCGCTTTCAACAGCGGCCTCCGGCTAAAGGGCGGTCCGGTTAAATTGATCAACGTCGGCGGGGGGTACCGTTGGTCACGCAACCGCTACTTCAGCGGTGGCACCGGGCCGGGCGAGATCAGCTCGGAGAATGGCTTCGAGACGCGCGCTCTCACTGATGGAGTCATCGGCAAGGGTTTCATGCGCGCTGTCCTCTGGTTTGATGGTGGCGCACTCGATCGCGACCGCGGCTCTTACAGTCGCGTCGCCGCTCTCGTCGGATATGGCAAAGATTTTCCGATCCCGGGCAAGAAAGAGTTTCACAAGATCACGCCGCCGGAACTGGGAGGTATTGAGTGTTGGACGTCGTACCCCCAGGACCCGAAGAAGAACGAAGCCACACTCGGAGTTGAAATCCTCGCGGGCCTGGGTCATTCGTGGGGCGATGTTCCAGAATACGCGCGCTTTTACGGTGGAGCCGCAGCGGGGCAGTTTCTTTACGACGAGCCGAGCGCACAGAGTTTGACCGCCTTCCCGTCTGGTCCACTGCTGCGTAGCCTCGGCCAGAACCGCGCCGGTGTCGTTGGACCCGGCGGTTTGGTGCGGGGTGGCACCTCGTACCAACATGTGAATTTGAACATCAGCTTTCCAATCCCCGCGTGGTCGCGCCCGCTGATCCCGCATGAGTGGGTCACAACCTCCAAGCTGAGGACAGACGACGAGGAATTTAACGGCCACGTGCCCGAAGGCGAGCTCATCTGTCGCGATTTGAAGTCGACGGTTAAGACCCTGGTGAGCGTCAGCGGCGTCAACCTATTAGTCAACCAACAAGCGCGCGATTTGCTAACGGATGAGCAGAAGATTGCCCTGCGTTTGCGCAGCGAGGAGCAGCTCACTGCCGCTGAGGAGGCCGAGCTGGACTTCGCCGAGATGGCTCTGGCAAGGGCGAAGGATAAGGTGAGGCCGGAAGTCGAAGACCTCTTCGCGCGGGAGATTCTGCCCGTTACTAACTTCATCGCCGATCACGCCAACCTGATCGCAGTGAAACCGCTCTTGATGGTTGACGCCGGGCGCCTGAGTCTCTCGGGCGGCCTCGACAACCGCACGCGCTATGCGGCCGGCGGCGGGCTTCAGATCGACATCGTGCTTGCGCGCTTTGAATTAGGCTACGTTGCTTCGTTGAACCGCGCACTGGGTGATGCGCGCGGCAACGTGGTAGGCCGCGTTATCTTGAGGCGCTTCTTTTGAGATCGACTTCCGATCAAGAGTGAGACATTCCATGGCGAAGAATACTCAAACCACATCAAGAAAGAAGAGTGCAAGAAAGGCTGGTCGAAGGAAGAACCCTTCATTCCCCGAAAAGCAGTGGGCCATGCCTGCGGGTTTCCATTCCGATGATTCGGCAGTTGCGAGCCTGCGCGATGTGGTTGATCCGAGCGTGCCTACGAAGCAGTTATCGGATCTTACGTTCGAACAACGTGCTGAGTTAGTGTTGAAGCGCCTGGCGTTGCAGCCGAGTATCCAGTTGGCAATGATTGGCGCCGGAATGATAGATAAGGAGCGCGCGATTACCGAAGTCAAAAACAAGACCAAGGTCGGAAAGTTGTTGATTGAGATCGAGCACCAGATGATTCGCAACCTGCTGGAACAGGCCCAGAAAAAGGGTGCTAAAGCTCCACATAAACGAAGAGCAAAGTTAAAACGAAACCGATAGTTTCCAGGTTTGATTCAGTTGTTATTGTGATTTCGTGGATCGTGGTTTTCGCTTCCAAGAATGAGATGGCTGCAAAAAAAATAAGCACTAGAAAACCCGCTAAGAAACCCGGTAAAAAGCCTGGTAAGAAGAAACCGCCGCCAAAAACAGTGAGCATTATTATGGAGGCGGTGGTATTGGCGATTGACGCGAACTTCGATCCGGTGACCAAGGCTCCCTTTGAGTATCGCGAAGAGCACGTTTATCCCTACTTTGAGAAGAAAGGGTTCAAGGTCGTTCGCCGGCAGGGCACCTCGGCCCGTCGCGCGGAAGTGGCTCCGCAAGCACGCAAACCGAATGTGGTTTATCTAACCGGTGTAGGCCACGGCTTTCCTGATAGCTACACTGGCGACAATCTAGATCCGATTTTCAGCAAAGGTCACTTCAGACGCGAAGAGTCGGAAGGGAAGATTGTTCATTTTCTTTCGTGCGAAACGGCGGCGGGCCTGGGACCCCATTTTGTTACAAACGGCTGCCGGGCGTACTTTGGCTATAGCGACGAATTCACGTATCCGCCAGTCCTCGCCGAAGTCTTCTTCGAATGTGATTCGGAAATCGATCGCGGCTTCGCGGATGGATTAACTGCCGGCCAGGTGTTTAAGAAGGTAATCGGCCGGTTTCAAAAACATATTGCCAGATTGAAAGCCACTGGCGACGGCGGAGATTTATTTAATGCCTCCGTGCTTGAAGTTGACTTACGCTTACTACGCACGCCTTCGTCGGGAACTGAATTTGGTGATCCTGGCGCGAAACTGGGCACCAGGAAGTAGTCCGTGCTCAGTGGTTCGTGGTCAGTAGTTCGTTTTGGTCTTCGGATTTCGGTCTTCGGCCTTGGGTCTTTGTTTTTTGTCCAAGCAAGAGGCCGGTTCAAAGTCCAAAAACCAAAAGCCGAAAACCAAACCAAGAACTGACCACTGACAACTGACAACTGACAACTGGATACTCTTGAAGGAGATTTGGACATGGCAACTGACAAACCCGCTTTTCGCAGTTTCCTCATGCTGCTTCTTGTGAGCGGCATTCTGATCGCTATCTACAGCCCCAGCCACACCGCGGAAACCGCTTCGGCGCAAGACCAGGGGCAGGTAGAGGTTATTGAAGCATCCAGGATGGCAACCTCAACTGAAGCACTCAGAGGGACGCCTCCACCACCGGTCACACTCGGGGCCGTGAGAGAGAAGAAACGCATCCGTCTCAATCCAAACGTGCTCGTGAGTCTTGGTCCTGCGCGAAGAGATCCCGTCTTGCAGTTATCAGTTACACGTCGCCGTCAGCCAGCCGGGCCACGTCGTGCAAGAGCGCAAACACCGGTTCCCGGGAAGAACGTGGAAGGCATCGGCGATGGTTTTAGTGGACCGCAAGGCGCTTTCTCAGTTCACGGAGCGCCGCCTGATACGAGCGGAGCGGTCGGAGACACTCAATACGTTCAATTCGTAAATGAATCTTTTGCTGTCTTCAATAAAGCAACAGGAGCCATCGAGCTTGGCCCGCTGCCAGGAAAGTTTCTCTGGAGGGCCTTGGGTGGGAATTGTGCTATCAATAACGATGGGGACCCGGTGGTCCAATTCGACAAGATAGCCAGGCGTTGGGTGCTCTCGCAGTTTTCAGTGAACAATGGTTTCTCTCAGTGTGTTGCAGTCTCAACGACCCCGGATGCGACCGGTACTTATCATTTGTACGAATTCACTTATCCGGCCTTTAATGATTATCCCAAGATGGGGGTCTGGCCAGACGGTTATTACGTTTCTTTCAATGTGTTCAATGCGCAGGATCGCTTCATCGGCTCTCGTGTATGCGTTTACGATCGCAGGAAGATGTTGCAGGGCTTGCGCGCTACTCAACAGTGCTTTCAGTTGAGTTCCGGTTTCTTCGGGCTTTTGCCCGCCGATCTTGACGGTGCAACTTCGTCCCTTGCAGATGCGCAGGGAAATGCAAACGGGCCGGCTGCGCCTCCCGCAGGTGCGCCAAACTTTTTTCTGTCGCTGGGCACCGACTCGCAATCGTTGAACTTATGGAAGTTTCATGTGGACTGGAATACACCTGCCAATTCAACCTTCGGACTCGGGGTTACTCGTCGCCCAAATGCAGTAATCCCCGTAGCCCGATTCACTCTCGCATGTAATGGCAGTGGCCAGGATTGTATTCCTCAGCCTGGGGCTCGTGATCCTGAAAAGCTCGACACGCTCGGTGAACGACTGATGTTTCGCCTCGCGTATCGCCGGTTCGCGGACCATGAATCCCTGCTGGTTAGTCACTCGGTTGACACTGGTTCACCGAACTCGCGGACCAGTGTCAGGTGGTATGAACTGCGCGATCCGAATGCGGCCAGTCCAACGGTTTTCCAACAAAGCACCTACGCGCCTGACACGAAACACCGCTGGATGTCCAGCATCGCCATGGACAAGGTGCAAAATCTGACCATTGGTTACAGCGCCTCAAGCACAACCATCTTTCCGGGCATTCGTTATGCGAACCGCGCTTCAGGTGATCCGCTAAACAGACTGGGTCCGGAAACTCTACTGAAGGATGGTCAGGGCACTCAGCGATGCAAGCTCGCGAATGGACGTTGTTTGTGTCCGTTGCAGGATGAATCAGGAAACCCGATCCTGGATCGGAACGGTAATGCACGGTGCGACACCGTGAGCCGTTGGGGCGATTACAGTTCGCTGACTGTCGATCCAACTGACGATTGTACTCTCTGGTTCTCGACTCAATACCAGAAACAGACGGGAGCATTCAACTGGCACACGAGAATCGGCTCATTCAAACTTCCGAACTGCCGCTAATGTCCAATCTAAGCAACCTTCAGCTTGAGTTTCGGCCAGATGGAAATCAGCCGCGGATTTACGCGAATGAACGCGGATCTGAAAAAGAAGTATTAGGATCAAGAAGCCTTAGAAACAAAGGTTAGAAATGACTTCAGAAAGTCCGTCGGAGTTGGCGACCTTCTGGTCTACTTCGTCGCTCGTGTGTCATGACACGCAAGCAGCCAAATCCGAACCCGCAACACACTAATGGAGCACTACCCGGAATCGAGACGCGTTGCTTGCACGCGGAATAGCCAGTTATAATTCGGCAGCTTGACTCATCCCCAGGACATACCATCTCAACCAGCCGTAACTGCTGCGCTTTCTAAAGACAGTCTGCGCGGCATCCTGCTTCCATTTACAACGCCTTTCAAAGCCAATGATGACCTCGACGTCGACGGTCTACGCGACAATATTCGCAAATGGAACAAGACCGGGGTTGCCGGTTACGTCGCGCTAGGCTCAACGGGTGAACGCGTAAACCTGAACGAGCGCGAGTATCTGCAAGTGATTGAAACCGCCCGTGCAGCGGTTCCGTCGGATCTTGTTTTCATCGTCGGTGTCGGTCAGCAAAGCACGCGCGGTACCATTGAGGAAATCAAAAGAGCGATAGCTGTAGGGGGAGATGGGGCTCTCGTGCTTACTCCCTACTTCTACCGGTCAGCGATCATGCAGGAAGCGCTTGTTTCTCACTATATGGCCGTAGCGGACGATTCGCCCGTACCAATAATTCTTTACAGCATGCCTGATCTAACCGGTATCAAGATCGAGCCTCAAACCGTGGCGCAATTGAGTACGCATCAGAACATCATCGGCATCAAAGACAGTTCGGCCGACATGGCTGGATTGCGCGAAACAGTTCGACTCACGCCCGATGATTTTGCTGTACTGGTTGGAAATGGCACCGTGCTTCTTGAAGGACTGTCGGCGGGCGGGTGCGGTGGGGTTCTCGCGGTAGGTTGCGTTGCAGCGGCCCTGTGCCTTGAAATTTACCGGTTGACTCAGGTCGGTGACGAAAAAAAGGCAGCCATCATGCAGGAGAAACTTACGCCGCTTGCGCTCGCCGTAACGAAGCGCTACGGTATCAGCGGTCTCAAAGCTGCTTTGGACATGACCGGTTTTGCGGGTGGCGCCGGACGCGCACCGCTGAGGGCCGCCAGCGAAGCAGCGCGACTGGAAATCGCAGGGTTGCTTAAAGACCTCCAACGCGATGAATCCTCATACTATAAATCGACGGACGATGAAATTCGCGTCACAGGAGCCGTAAAAGCGTGAGTGCGATTGAGTCTGCCTGCTACAGTACGCCTGAAGAGTCAGGTTTGCGTGTCGAGACGCTTTCCTTCGAACGCATCCCACATCAAACGCGGCTGTTCCTGGATTATCTCCGCGATCCACTAGCACTGCGCCGTTTTTATCCTTCCGCTGTCCGGTTTCATCATGAACTGCCACTGCGCGCGCCGGAAGTGCTCGCTGCGCAAATCACTGACCGTCAGGTTTTATGCGAAGCGCTCAAGGAAGCGAACGCGAGTTGGGGGGCCGGCGCCGAGACGTTAGGAAACATCGAGCTACTGCGCGAGGCGGATTGCCTGGCTGTTGTTACGGGTCAGCAAGCCGGTATCTTCACTGGTCCTCTCTATACCATTTACAAAGCGCTTTCGGCCGTGAAGCTTGCTGGCTGTTTAAGACAGCGTAATACCAAGGCTGTGCCGGTCTTTTGGATCGCCACCGAGGATCATGATTTTCCGGAAGTTGCGAAGGCTGAGTTCATTGGACGAGATTGCCGCTTGACCAGCGTTGCAGTTCCCTTTGATTTACACGCAGAAGGGCAACCGGTGGGCCACGTGGTGCTCGATCAATCGACCGCTGCCGTTGTTGATCGTCTGCTTGAATTACTACCAGTTTCGGAATTCAGCAGTGACCTGGAAGCGTTGTTGCGCGATGCATGGAAGCCGGGTCGCGGCTATGGCGAAGCATTCTCTCGGATGATGACATCGCTTCTAAGTCATCATGGATTGATCTTCCTGGATCCGCTGGACCCGAAACTGAAGCAGCTTGCGGCGCCCCTCTATGCCAGCGCGGCCAGTCGTGCGCAGGAGATTGCCAGCGCGGTTGAGGCTCGCAGCCGTGAACTGGAGGAGGCTGGCTATCACGCGCAGGTTCTGGCGTCAGCAAACTCCTTTCCGCTTTTCCTGCATGACGCCAACGGGGCGAGGCATGCTTTGACACGCACGGAAGACAGTAAGTACAAGGCTAAAGGCGTCGATTCCGCGTACACGGTCGAGGAACTTTCGGGTTTGGCGGCCGCACAGCCAGAGCGTTTCAGTCCAAACGTCACGTTGCGGGCTGTGGTCCAGGATTTTCTGCTTCCCACCATCGCGTATCTTGGTGGCTCCGCGGAAATTGCCTACTTCGCCCAAACCGCGGAGGTCTACCGCGTCCTCGGTCGACCGATCACCCCGATTCTTCCGCGGTCCAGCTTGACGATGGTCGAGCGCCACACCAGTCGCGTGCTCGAACGATATGGCCTGAGTCTGGCGGATCTTTTTGCCGGGCCTGAAAATGTTGTTTCCCGCGTCGTGGAAGAACACCTCGGGGCAGACACGGCAAAGGGTTTTACCGAGACTGGCGAGAGTTTGAATGAGCAACTCGACAAATTAAAAGAAAAACTGCGTGTGGTTGATCCGAACCTGGCGGATGCCCTGGAAACGGGACGGCGCAAGATCAATTATCAACTGGAGGGGCTGCGCTCCCGTTTTCATCGCGCCCAGATGTCGCGCGATGAGGCGGCGCAGCGGCAGTTGCAGCGAGCGTTCGACCAACTTTACCCCCAAAAGGCTCTGCAGGAACGCCACATCAACGTCACGTCTCTGGTCGCGCGCCATGGTCGTTACGTGATCGACTGGATCTATAACGCGATCAATCTTGGATCGACGGAGCACCATATCGTGTATTTGTGATTTTTGATTTTTGATTTGTGTGACTGATCCAAAGCTTTAAGCGTCGGAAGCGAGACCAAAGACAAAGCGGCCGAAATCAAAAATCAAAAATCCAAAATCAAAAATTGAAAAATGGCTAAAATCCGCCTCCTCCCAGATCATGTGTCCAATCAGATTGCAGCCGGCGAGGTCGTCGAGCGCCCGTCCTCTGTGGCGAAAGAGTTGGTTGAGAACGCGATCGACGCCGGAGCGACCCGCATAGCGATTGACGTGGAGGGGGGCGGGAGACGCTTGTTGAAGGTTTCTGATGACGGCGACGGAATGGTGCGCGACGATGCGGTGTTGGCCTTCGAGCGCCACGCTACTTCCAAGATCAGCACGACCGAGGATCTCAATGCAATCGCGACACTCGGCTTTCGCGGTGAAGCGTTGGCCTCGATCGCTTCGGTGGCGCGCGTTGAACTGATCAGTAAAACCGAAGACGGTGCCGTCGCCACGCGCGTGTCCATTGAAGGGGGCCGCATGCGCGACGTCAAAGACGCTGCCCATCCGCGCGGCACCACGATCACAATGCGCGACCTCTTCTTTAATGTTCCTGCTCGCCGAAAGTTTCTGCGGTCAGAAGCAACCGAGAGCTTTCATTTAACCAATCTCGTCACACATTACGCACTCGCACATCCGGAGATTGAATTTGGTCTCACAAATAACGGTCGGGAAGTGTTGCGCGTGGCCCCAGCTAAAGACCTGCGAGAGCGCGCATATCAGATCTTTGGCCAGGAGTTTCTGGACAATCTGCTCGAACTTGGCGGTGGAGCAGCGCATGTTGCGCGTGTGAGAGGATATGTTTCTGCGCCACGTGATCGCCGCACAACGCGCGACGCTCAATATTTGTTCGTGAACGGACGTTTCGTGCGAGATAGTCTGATTGCCCGCGCGCTTTCTGATGGCTATCGCGCGATTCTTCCGCAGGGAGTTTATCCGGCCGCGCTGTTGTTCATCGAGACGCCACTCGAAGAAGTCGACGTAAACGTCCATCCGGCGAAGACGGAAGTGCGATTTCGCCGCGCCGCAGCCGTTGCGGATGCCGTACGTGAAGCAGTGCGGGCCGCGCTTGCTAGTGCTGGATATGTGCGCGCCGACGCAGCCACCGCTAAAGAGACTTCTGAGGGTCCATCAATTCTGATGGAACCGGAGAGCAGGAACACGAGTACGGCCGTGTCCGCTGGAGGCCGCGAAGGAGCGTTGCCTCCCGAACCATCCAGTCCCACTTCTGCGAATCCCTTTGTGAATCCCATTGGGCCTCTCGAATATCAACCTGCACCAGGGCATCAATCCTCGATCGACTTCCCTGCTTCGCGGATCCCTGATGAGGAATTTAGCGTGCAGGAAATTGTGGAGCCGATCATTGGAGAAAATAGAACCCGTAGAGGCAATACAGGGCGGGACTTGGATGCAATCATACGACGCATGCATGCGGAGCTGCCATCCGGTGAAACACGAGAGACGCGCACTTCAGAAATTGATCTTGATGAAGTGGCAGAGGCAACGGGTCGTTCAGTGGCATCCGAACCAGAACCGATAAAATCAGTTTTGCTGCCCCCACTCGATGGGGCAGGCCGGTTTGTGCAGGAAGTGGCGCTCGAAACGCTTTCCTCTAACATTCGTCCACTGGGCCAGCTCGATGAAAGTTTTATCGTCGCTACCGATGATGAGGGTCTACTACTCATCGATCAACACGTAGCCCATGAGCGTATTCTTTTTGACAAGTACCGCGCGCTCGAATCCACGCGTTCCGCAGAATCGCAGAATCTTTTGCTGCCCGAGACCTTCGACCTCACGCCCGCACAGGCGGCAGTTTTTGATCTGGTTGCGAAGGAGCTCGAAAGCTATGGATTTGAATTGATGCGTCTCTCAGGACGCACCGTTGCAATCAAAGCCACACCTGCAGATCTGCCGGCCGGCGAGGCCCGGAACATGCTCGCTGAAGTGTTGGACACTGTGGATGCTGAAAAGAAGGGAACTGCACGGGAGACGCTGCGCGATGACATCGCAGCCTCGCTCGCCTGTCATGCGGCAATTAAGGTAAATACCGTGCTTGCGCCGCAGAAGATGCGCTGGCTGATAGATCGACTACTCACAACATCTTCACCAACCACCTGCCCGCACGGCCGACCGGTGATTCTACGCCTGGCTACCAGGGATATCTTGAAAGGCTTCCACCGGATCTGATCATCCTGTTTTAGCTTAGCGTACGCCACATGGTGTCCCATGAATCGCACTGACTTACAACGCCTCACCAGACTAAGATTACGAGAAGCCAAGGTGCTATTTGACAATCGCCGTTATGAAGGCGCTTATTATCTCTTAGGTTACGCGGTTGAGTGCGGGATCAAAGCTTATATCGCTAAGCAAACGAAGCGTTACGACTTTCCAGATAAGAAGTTTGTTAACGACATTTACACTCACGATTTGAACAAACTTCTTAGCGTGTCTGGTCTTGGGCCCGAATATCGTAGAGAAATCATAAGGGCCCCTAATTTTGAATTGAATTGGACCGTTGTAAAGGACTGGTCAGAGCAATCTAGATATTCGACTGGCATAAGTAGAGCGAAAGCGAAGGATTTCCGGTCCGCTGTAGTAAGTCGGAGGACAGGTATCTTGCCATGGTTACAGAAGCGCTGGTAAAGGAATCTTTATCGAGCGAAATGATTTCAGCCGCGGAGGAACTAACTCGTCGTTTGGATGAGGCGCGATTTATTGTCTCTGCGTCCTTGTGGCTTTACATACCTGAGATAAATACGTGGCGGCTTATGATTGGCAGTCCTGAAGTAAGAACCCAGGGACCTAAGAAAGCCTACAGGCAAGTCCAGTCTGTTATCTCAAAGATGCCGCCAGACCACGCGAGGATACCGCTCAAGGACATAACCGTGATTGATTCAAACGACCCTCTCCTCACCTTGTTGCGAGTTGCTATCAAAACTGGTGATGGAACCTCTGGTATACGATTCTCACGCAATGTTGTTAATGGGACGACTATCGAAGACTCCTATATTTATCGAATAAGATAGTCGAGCAAGGCACACGAAGGTTACAACATCGGCTGACGCGGAAAGAGTTCCCTAACGGTGTCTCGGGCCTCACCCATCATCAGACTTTTCGTCGAAGCGACCCTCACAACCCAGCAAGTGTGTGCATCACGCTTTCCACATTAGAAAGATCCGGCAACAGCGAGTCGGGTTTGCACTCCAATAGAGTTTCGCGCGTGTACATGCGCCCGGTACCGACGACGACTGCGCGCGCACCGAAGTGGCGGGCGCACGCGATATCGTTTGGCGTGTCGCCGATTACAATGAACTGCTGAGGCTCGAGGTCAAGATTCAAATGCCTTCTGATCCGCTCGGCGGCGAGTGCCGGAAGGTCGCGCCGGTCGTGCGATTCATCTCCGAACGCGCCCGGCAAATCAAAGAACTCCGAGAGACCCACCAACTCCATCTTCAGGTAAGCCGCAGGCTCGATGTTCCCGGTTAAAAGCGCGGAATGATAGCGCGGATGATCGGCAACTGCCTGCAACACCTCTCGCACCCCTGGCAGAACCTCAAAAAACTGGAGGCCGTTTCCGGTGGCCTTTTGCATCTCCTCCATATAGCTTTGGCGCAGATCGTGGATACGCTCGCGAATATGGTCATGCGTGAATCCCTCGTGGCGCAGAGCCTCGCCGATAATTTGTAAGTCAGTCATTCCGGAGACTCTCATCTCCGGCAAACGGCCGGCGGTTCCGAACACGGCTTCAAGTACTGGGATCGTGTAATCCTTAAAGGAATCGCTTCGCAAAGAGTGAATCAGCGTTCCATCAATATCCCAGAGCAGAATGCGCGGACATTCAGTAGGAGTTTTGGAGGTTCGATCGCCCATGTTAAATTCCAATCCCTGCCATTTTTAGTTGAAGCCGCTGGATCGGTGGTCGGCGCTATTCAACTATTGCTAGGACGTCGCCCGCGTTTACTGTCGCGCCTGCTATGGCGGAAATCGAAACCACTCTGCCCGCTTTTGGCGACTTCATCTCATTCTGCATTTTCATTGCTTCGACAACCAGGATACCTGTACCCATTTCGACCTGCGCATCCACTTCTACCAGCACCCGTACCACCTTTCCCGGCATTGCCGCTACTATCTGGACCGCACCTTCATCGTGTTGACCGGCAACTTCAGCGCTGCGTAGTCGCTTTGGATCTTTGAGCCTTATCGGATAGCTGACTCCGCGCAGGGCTACTCTAACCATCTCAAACTCTCGGTCGCTGGTGGTGATGCGGCAGTCGTAGATGCGGTCGACATCTTTCAGAACATATTCACCTTGGCCCAGATCGCGAATGTCGAGGTCGTAGTGTCGTCCATCGACCTGAGCGGAGACACCAGACTCAGACCGTTGAAGCAAGATCTCGTAAGACTCACCTGTCACTTCGGCGTTGAGCTTCATCATTCTTTTTGCCCTCGCGGGCTTTCCCTCTTTCGGTCAATTCCGCGTCTGGCGCTGAGTTGAAAAGCTCGGCCTGACATCTTCCACCTGCTCTCGCTTTCCGGTTGGTTGTTTATTGATGTGTCTCGGCGTAGTTTGCGATAGTGAAAGGCCGCAGCAATCAGAGCAATGTCGCGTTCTCGGCTTTTCTCTGCGCTGCCTTCGACGTTGTGGCTAAACATCTCCTTTGGCTGACGATCCTGAAAGCGAGAAATGAATCCGGTATCCAGGACACCGCGGATAAACTCTGGATCTCTTACTATCCTGCGAAAGAAGGGGAGTGTCGTTTTGATTCCTTCCACCTGATACTCATCCAGCGCACGGCGCAGCCGGTCAATGGCCTCTTCGCGCGTCCGGCCCCAGGCCGCCAGTTTCGAAATCAGCGGATCATAGTGAATAGACACTTCAGAATTTGCACGGACGCCACTGTCGTCACGAATGCCCGGGCCGGACGGCGCTTGCAAGAATGCAATCCTTCCGGGCGAAGGGAAGAAGTGGTTTTCAGGATCCTCGGCATAGACGCGGCATTCAATTGCGTGACCGACCCAACGGATTTCCTCCTGTCTGAATGACAGCGCCACCCCATAGGCAACAGAAATCTGCTCACGCACCAGATCGATGCCGGTCACGAGTTCCGTGACGGGATGCTCAACCTGCAGACGCGTGTTCATCTCAAGAAAATAAAATTCTCTAGTGGCAGCAGCTACAAGAAACTCCACTGTGCCCGCGCCGACATAATTGACAGCGCGCGCGATTTTGATCGCTTCTTCGCCCATGCGGTCGCGTAGTGCAGGATCATTAATTGGCGCAGGACACTCTTCAATCACCTTTTGGTGGCGACGCTGGATCGAACATTCGCGCTCGCCGAGGTGCACAATATTGCCGCGGGTATCTGCGAAGATCTGTATTTCGATGTGTCGGGGGCGCTCTATCGCCTTTTCCAGATACAGAGACGAATCACCGAAAGCTCCTTCGGCCTCAGACTTTGAATTATCGAAAGCGGAACGTAATTCAGTCTCCGAGGTAACAAGCCGCATGCCTTTTCCCCCACCACCTGCCGAAGCTTTCAGCATTACCGGATAGCCAAGTCGACTTGCCGTTTCACGTGCTTCATCAAATGAGGCCAGCGCTTCGACCGTGCCCGGGACTACGGAAACTCCTGCCGCGACGGCCGCCCGTCTGGCGGAAGTTTTCGAGCCCATTATTTCCATCGCTTCGGGCGTAGGGCCGATAAATTTCAACCCCGCCGCAATCACACAGCGAGCAAACTCTGCATTCTCGGCAAGAAAACCATAACCTGGGTGAATTGCTTCGGCTTCGGTTCTCCTCGCCGCTGCAACGATCGTAGCAAGGTTCAGATAGCTTTCGCTCGAGGCGGCGGATCCGACACAAACAGCCTCATCAGCGAGTCGCACGTGTAGAGCCGCTGCGTCAACCTCAGAATAGATAGCTACAGGCGAAATTTTCATGTCCCGGCACGCCCGGATCACGCGCACTGCAATCTCACCGCGATTGGCGATTAGGATCTTTCGAAACATATTCGTGGTCAGTCAATGGTCAGTAGTCAATGGTCAGTAGTCAGTACTCAGTAATCAGTAGTTATGGGTGAGTTGTATTTAGTTTGCTGATGTCCATTGGCTGTAGTTAACAACTGACCACTGACCACGGACCACTGACTAACTAGACAACGATTGAATTCACAGGCTGGCGTGGATCGTAGCGAATTTCTATGCGGTTGCCGGGTGTGTAATTGAGTTGCCGTTTGCGCTGGTCGGCATCTAGTTCCTGCGAAGATTCATATTCAACACCAGCGACATTGTAGGAATAGAAGACGTGGGTGATATGGCCACGCTCATCGGTCTGGACGTCCAGAATGCAGCCGTCGACTATTCGTCCGGTTCTTAAGAGAGGGGCTGGGTGTGAGGCTTCGTCTATCTTCTTCCTTCGGAAAAGATTCAGGAACGACATCCGGTCCGTTTCCACTAGGTTTAACTATCGCGAAGGGCCGGTTGTAGTGGTGGCCCTACGCCCGACCTGGGGAGCACGGGTGATAACGCCATCGTTCACAATCCAGTCGTCCTCGGTTAGCATGAGTTTGTCTTCACCCGGTAAGCGAAGCTCGTAATTTGTAAACGATAAGCCCTCCCCTGGTGCGTCGTCGGCGATGGTGCTCAGTGAAGCATTACGAATGACGGTACCACGCAAAGTGACTGGCCTTTGTCTGGAAGCAACGTCCGCGGTTGGCCTATAAGCGGTGGAAAACTTTTCAGGCTCGAGGCCGAGGCTATTCAGTGCCACGGCTATCGATCCATCGGGATCAGGAAGCTGTTTGAGATCACTTAAATCACTCGGCAGTCTTCCATATTTCAACCGGTACTCAAACAGGGCGCGATCGTACGTGTAACCCAAAGCCTGAATACCCGCTTCAATCCCGAGCTGGCGTTGTCGCAAACGCTCAGGAACAGTGACGGCGATGAGCACAGCAATCATCAAAGGTATCAAGGTTGACGCCGCGAGGCCGCCCCGCGCATACGCAAACCCGCAAAAGCGGGAGGGCGTTTGCAACATTGAACGATAGAGCTTACGGCTCGTCCAAAGAACTACAATCGTGGCCGGTATGGCAATCCACTTCAGACGCCAGGCCGCAGTTTCCGCGGCTGCAATCCACGACCAAAAGCTTATTGAAACAGGAGGCCGTTTCAGCAAAGCAACAACTGTTTGGGTTAGGAAGACAAGCACCATCAGCGACCCGATTACGGCAAGCAACAACGAGCGACCGTATAAGGGAAGTTCGTGTTCCGGTCTTGGCAAAGCCTCGCCGACGGAGCGGGCGCCGCAGGCCTCGCAGCCTTCCCTAAGGTTGCCTTCGAATCTAAAGCCACAACAGGGACAGATCGTCACGTTTTTTACCTCGGTCTGAAGATCATAATGCACTTATTACCTTGTAGACCTAACTCAGCCTGCTTTCTGTACCAACCTTTCGGCTCGGCGTTCCGGCACTGGCTTAGATGCTGAATGAGAATTCTGGGGGATTGCTTCCTCAGATTCGCCAGCCACTTTGTTCAATTCACGCCACGTGTGATACATGCGATGGGCAAATGTCCAATAAGAACCCACCGCAAGGACCCAGAGGACTGCTGGCATTCGATTGGCAAAGAAACTGTTCGACCCTGGATGAGTACTGAGTGCGCCAATAATGAAAAGCACCACGCGCTCGGGGCGGCGCAAAAACCCCACGTCACACTTGGGAATCAGACTTTCAGCCCGGGCGCTGGCGTAGCTTACCATAATCGAACCCATTAGTCCGGCACCCGCGAGAAAAACGTTAAGAGTTGAGTGAAATTGAGTGTCGCGAGCGTAAAAGACCATCAAACCGACGAAAACCACCATGTCTGACAAGCGGTCGAGGGAAGAATCAAGAAACCCACCAAACCGAGTGACACGACCCGAAAGCCGGGCCACCTGCCCGTCGAGCATGTCAAAGAGGTTTGCGATGATGAGAACAATTCCGGCCCAGAAGAAATGGCCGAACCCAAATAGCAGTCCACAACCAACGTTTAAGGAAACGCCAATGACCGTCAGTATGTTCGGGTTTATATGTCCGTGCGCAAGCCAACGTACCATCGCATCGATAATCCGTTGCGCACCGCGACCAATACTGGCGCCAAACATTTCGCTCGATCTCCTTTAACCATTATGCCCAAAACTCTTTGGAGTTTATAGAGCAGGGCACAAGCGGCGCATCATTGGAACGCCCTGGTTTTGCTGTCAACGTTTCGGTGCTCCAACCGGGTTGAAGCGTCGAGCAAGACGCGATTCTAGGCCTTGTTTTCGATCTCGTCGTGAAGAGTCGTCATCCGCCGAATTTCAAAGTTGCGCGCACCCGCCGGCGTCCTCACTACAACTTCATCACCTTCTTCTTTACCCATAAGGCTTTTGCCGACGGGTGAGGTTGTAGAGATCAGCCCTTGTTGCGGATCGCTCTCCTCGGGTGTCACCAGGCGGTAGGTCACCTCTTCTTCCCGCTCGGCATCGTAGAGAATCAACGTCGAACCATAAGAGGCCTTATCGCGCGGCACGCGATTCAGATCGATAGACGAAATCTCGCTAATTCTTTGCCGCAATTCCACAATGCGCGCCTTCACCATGTTTTGCCGATCAAGGGCAGCACGGAACTCCGCGTTTTCGCGCAGGTCGCCAAACTCGAGCGCGCGCTTGATCTCTTTGGGCAAGTGCACCCGTAATTCTGATTCCAGTTCTTCCAATTCTGACTGGAGTTTTTGCTTAATATCCACTGACAACTGTGCGCTCACTTTCCTGAGCATCGACTCAGTCCGGTCTGTGATACTTGCTCTCGTCCGGGGCGCCGAATGAGATTCCGGTGTCGCGTGCTGTCCTGACCATCTGACCGTTGGCGGGCACGGTCTTTACATTGGCTATGGCCTCCGAGATTGGTACCGATACCACATCACCTGCCTGCAATGCCACCATCGTTCCGTGTTTTCCTTCGGCAAGAGCTCTAACCGCACAAGCACCAAATGTCGTCGCCAACATACGATCGAAAGCGTTCGGCCTGCCTCCGCGTTGCAGGTGACCCAGCACCACGCAGCGCGTTTCCTTGCCGGTTATCTTTTCAAGCTGTCTCTGGCAGTATAAACCGATTCCGCCCAACCGCGGCGCGTGCTGCATGTCTCCGCTATCCTGGAAGATCTGCTCGTGGCCGGTTTCGATTGCGCCTTCGGCAGTCACGATGATACTGAAGTTTGACCCGCCAAGTTCGCGAGCACGAACTTTGTCGGCCACTGATTCCATCGAGAAGGGTATTTCAGGAATCAGGATCACATCTGCTCCTCCGGCAATTCCTGAATGTAAGGCTATCCAACCGGCATTCCTGCCCATCACCTCGAGGATCATTACGCGGTCGTGTGATTCAGCCGTTGTGTGTAAGCGGTCGAGAGCTTCGGTGGCAATGTCGAGAGCAGTGACGAAACCAAAAGTCAGTTCTGTGCAGGCCAGATCATTATCAATTGTCTTTGGCACACCAACCACCGGAATACCCAGCCGATCAAACTCCGCGGCGATGGTTAGTGTGCCTTCACCGCCAAGGACGAGAAGCGAGTCAATTCCCATTCGGTTGATATTTTGAACGGCCTCTTCGTAAACCTCTATGCGTGTCGATGCAACTCCATCTATTGTGCGCTCGACAAACTTCCCGCGATTCCGGGTACCTAGAATAGTGCCTCCACGTGGCAGCAAGCCTCGCACATCGATTTGCGAGAGTTGCCGGGTCCTCGTTTCCCCCAACAATCCTTCGAAGCCATCTTCGATGCCGATTACACGCATGCCGAATTCGCCAATGGCGGTTTTTACCACAGCACGAATTACTGCATTCAGACCGGGGGCATCGCCACCGCCAGTCAGGATTCCAATCGTTTTATACATGAGACTCGAAACTACTTCTTAACGCGCGGGGGTTCGTAATACTGGCCGTAGTCAGGGTACTCGTGGACGACAACCTCTCCAGGCCGCGTGTTTTCGCTGAGCAGCGAGAGTGCGTCTCGCAAGACTTTCTGTTGCAAGTTGCGCATGCCCGGACCGCCCAGACTATTGCCAATCTTAAAGCCCTTCGGATAAAGCGAGCGAGGTGGACGCATTTGTGCTGAAACTTCCGGACTAACCGTAATCAGGACCGTCGGTATGCCCTTCATCTCGATCTCTCTCTGGACCGCGACGACCGTGCGGTGGCAGACATTTGGTCAACCACCGGTTAGAATCACTGCATCAGCGCGCGAGCCTTTGTCGATTTCATTCGCGATCTCGAGCGCGGTGCCCTCGTACATCGCCTTGAGTTGCATCGTATAGCCCATATATCCGATATGCTTCCTGGCCACGTCCCGGATAAAGCCTGTGGCTTGAAGATCTCGCAGCACGTCAATTGGAAACACCACATTAATGTCCTGGTCTGCGTCTGAGTGGTCATAGTGGTGATGCGTAACCATGAGTTGCGCAGAATCAACATCTCCAGGAATGACGCGGTAACCCAAATCACCCAACTCGTCGGCGATATTGAAGGGTTCCTGTTCTTTCAAGTGCACTCCGCCTGCTGTAACTATGGCAATCGTGCTCTTTGCCAGTTCACCTTCAAAGGGTGTGAATGGAACACACTTTCTCGATATTGTCATAAGATCAGAATCAGGTACCAAAGCTGGAAGTTAGTTACTGATGCTCCAAGGGCGCGCTCTCCGAACGTCACCCAAGGGCCAGGTCATGGTAACAGAGGACAACAAGAAACAAAGATGCCAGATGAGGTAATCGCTTCTATACCCATCATCTGGCATCCCTATCTTGGTTATAACTTCCGAAGAACCTCAAACAAATCCTCGTTATCAGGTTGATCGGAAATATCGTGAATGTCCTTGAAGGCAATTCTGCCTTCCTTATCGACGATGAAGAGCGCCCGCTCGCTGATACCGTCATTTTGACGATAGGCCCCGAATTTTCGGGCCACCTCACCTTTTGGCTCGAAATCACTTAAGAGATCGTAAGAAAGTCCACCAAGGCTTTTGGCCCACGCCGTGTTACACGGAACGCTATCAACAGAAATGCCCAGAACCTGGGCATCGTAGCCTTTGAAACGTTCGAGGTCGGCCTCGTACGCAGGCATTTGCGCGGTTCAGACAGGCGTCCAGGCGAGGGGGTAAAAAGCTATCACTACATTCTGCTTGCCGCGGAAGGCTGAGAGCTTAACCTTTTTCCCTTTTTCAAGGTTGCTGGGTAGCTCGAAATCCGGGGCCATGTCTCCAACTTCAGGCATTAGAGAAGTCCCTCCTTCAGACTATTTGTTTCCCATGGTTTTGAAACATCACAGACACCAAGATAGTTTACGGGTTGGCCGATTTCAAGCCAATCGAAACTGCACTCACTGACTGGCCCGAACACTCCAACGGTGTAGTTGACCCTCCTATGTCGGTCGCGTAGCATATCCGCCACGGACCGAAGCGCCAGAATTTTCCACAACCCGTTTAATAGAAAGGCATTCAGTTTTGGAGATAGACGACGACGCCAAAGAGATTGTTCGCGAGATAGGAAGCGCGATAAACGAGTCAGTAGAGAACTCGGCGAAAGTAGCTGAAGCGATCGAGCGATTGCGAGATGCCGGATATGAGATGGAGTTGACGTTGCGGCTGGAGATTGGCTTACGTCCTCACTCAGATGATGAAGATCAGGATGGCGCTGAAACAGCTCTCAACCTCACTGAAGAAGACGTGCAGGTACTCCAGCGAATGAAGATCCGGATCGATCCAGAGGAAAAAATTTGACAGGAATCGTCTGGATACGATCCGGCCCCACCGCTTCTTGAAGAGCGATGGGGCTTTATTGTTGGGAGTTTGCCTCGCAGGTTCGCGCAGCTTTATTCGGGTTCCTCTTCGCTTCCAGTTAGTGTTCGCTGCCGTAATGCTGCGGCACCAATCAACCCGCCCATACCCATCGATTCAACTGCCGTGCTGGGCACTAGCATCAATGCCCCTTTCTCTTTCAGTCCTTCGTAAAGCATGTTCATGGCGCGCAGGTGCAACGCCGTGGGATTGTCTTGATACGATTCGGAGGCCGTGTCAAACATGTGCGCAATTTCAACCTCGGCCTGGGCCAGGATTATGCGTGCTTGTTTTTCGCGCGCCGCCTGAGCTTCGCGTGACATGGCATCTTGCAGTGCCGCGGGAATGATTACGTCACGCATCTCCACTGATTGCACGGTAACGCCCCAGGGATTCGAGCGTTCGTCGATTAGTTTCTGCAATTCCTCCTCGATTCTCTCGCGGCCTCTGAGCAGATCTGTCAGGGACGTTCTACCGATGATGTCTCGCAGCGCAGTTTGTGCGGCCCAGCTTACCGCCTGGGGATAGTCCTGCACTTCCAGCGCTGCCTTCTCAGGATCGTAGACCATCCAAAAGAGCACTGCATCGACGTTTACGGGCACAGTGTCTGAGGTTAACGTTTCTTCGGCGGCAAAACTTGTGGTGATTACGCGCTGATCGATCCATGCTGGAATCGTATCCACAAAGGGAATGATCCAAAACAGGCCGGGCCCTCTTAAACCCATGTAGCGACCAAGGCGCAACACAACGGCGCTCTCCCACTGCTTCGCGATCTTTGGCGCCTGTGCCGCCAACAATCCCAGAATGAAACCGACGATGATCCCAATCGGATTCCACATCAGGAACGAGGCTAAAAGACCAAGCACTACCGGCGAAAAAAATGCCATCACCGCCACGACGTTCAACCGCGGCGCGTTCGACGCCGGTAGGCTGCGCTGAATTTGAACAAGGCTTACATCCCTAGACATTTCCTCAGCTCCTTTCGCGCCTGCTTTTAAGTTGGTCGACCAGATCGGCGAGGGAAAACCCCATGGATCCAGCCTCGGCGACGACGCGGTCAGCGAAATCTCGCAGTTCGTTTCCGTGCTGCCGCTTTTGCTTTGCATCGAAATGGCGGGCGCATACAAATGTTCCTACTCCCCTCTGTGTTTCGACGATACCCGTTCGCTCCAGTTCCGCATAGACCTTGGCCACAGTATTGGCGTTGATCTTAAGATCAACAGCCATTTGTCGCACCGTCGGCAACTGCTCGCCGATTCTTAATCTGCCCGTGGCGATTGCGAACTGAATACCTCGCTGCAGTTGCGCGTAAAGAGGCATCGGGTCGGCCGGATTGATGTAGAACATCGGGTTCATTTCTACTTGTACTACGATGTTAGTACAAGATAAGTTTCAAGATTCGAAGTGTGGTTGGCACAAGCGCGGCGCGCAATTTCAGTTCGGTAGTGTCATATTTCGAATCTCATAGAGACGATCCACGAAATCACGCGAACCAACACGAATATTTAGTGAGATTTCATGTAATTTAGTGGATCGTCTTGCCGAGTCTCCGCTATGAGACATGTAGTTACTGAAAACATGACATTACCCTTCCATCGGCATTGTTGAACCAGTACCCTTCCATCGGTAGTGCTCCATTAGTGTGTTGCGGGTTGGGGGTGCGTCGCTCGTGTGTCATGAGGTCAGTACCACCACGCGGTAGCGGGTGGGTCCACGTTCCCGGCGCGTGAGCTATCGAAACGCGACCCACCCGCTACCGCGTGGGGCTTTTCAACCTACCAAAGTTTCTGCCTTCAAGGGCTTCGAAAAGAGGAGTGCAAAGATAGTATGGCTATGCCCAGCGAGAAACCAGGCACAAACGGCCATCCTGGCCGCGTTGTGCAGATTATTGGTCCGGTAGTCGATGTGGAGTTTGAAGAGAAATATCTCCCGCCCATCTATCAAGCACTTCGGATCGTATCCGAGGGTTTCGACGTGCCGACGCCCATCGATGTGATTGCGGAAGTGCAGCAGCATCTTGGTGAAAGCCGTGTGCGCACGGTCTCGATGGTGGCCACCGACGGCATGGTGCGCGGCATGAAAGTCATCGACACAGGTGGGCCGATTACGATGCCAGTAGGCGAAGGTACCCTGGGCCGGGTGATGAATGTTATTGGCCAGCCAGTGGATAATCTCGGTGATGTGAAACACACCGAGCGGTACCCCATCCATCGCCATGCTCCGACCTTCGAAGAACAGTCAACCGAGCTGCAGATGTTTGAGACGGGTATTAAGGTCATCGATCTTATTCAGCCCTTCGTACGTGGCGGCAAGATTGGTCTATTCGGCGGTGCCGGTGTCGGCAAGACGGTTATCGTGATGGAATTGATTAACAACATCGCGAAAGCCCGATCCGGCTTCTCGGTGTTCGCGGGAGTTGGCGAGAGAACGCGCGAAGGAAACGACCTGCTGCGTGAAATGGTCGAGTCGAAGGTCATCAATTTCGGCGACTCTTTCTACAAGCACATGGAAGAGACCGGCAACTTCGACATGACTAAAGTCGACATGAAGGCGCTGGAGCAATCGAAGGTGGCGTTGATCTACGGCCAGATGACTGAACCGCCTGGGGCTCGCCTGCGGGTAGCGCTTTCGGGGTTGACGGTGGCTGAGTATTTTCGCGATCAGGGCCTTGATGTGCTGCTCTTCATCGACAACATCTTTCGCTTTACTCAGGCCGGTTCCGAGGTTTCGGCGCTGCTAGGCCGCATGCCTTCCGCGGTCGGTTATCAGCCAAATCTCGCCTCAGAAATGGGTGAGATGCAGGAGCGGATCACTTCGACCAAGACTGGATCGATCACCTCGATTCAAGCGGTTTATGTTCCGGCTGATGATTACACCGATCCGGCGCCGGCAACCACCTTCGCTCACCTCGACGCTGTAACAGCTCTCTCACGGCAGATCGTGGAACTGGGAATTTATCCGGCAGTGGATCCGCTGTCATCGTCTTCGCGCATTCTCGATCCGCGTCATGTGGGAGAAGAACACTACAACACAGCGCAAGACGTGAAGCGCGTTCTGCAACGGTATAAGGACTTGCAGGATATAATCGCGATTCTTGGCCTTGACGAACTCTCAGACGACGACAAGTTAATCGTCTCTCGGGCCCGCAAGATTCAGAGATTCTTCTCACAACCGTTCTTTGTTGCCGCCCAATTCACGGGTCTCGAAGGGAAATACGTAAAGCTGGAAGATACGATCAAGGGCTTTCGCGAGATTGTTGACGGCAAACACGATGATCTACCCGAACAAGCCTTTTACATGGTGGGCACGATCGAAGAAGCCATTAAGAAGGCAGAAACGGTTGCAGCGGGATAAAACAAAAGTATGAAGGCGGAAGGATGAAGGCGGAAGGACGAAAGCTTGAAAAATGATTGCAGGTGGCCGTTCATCCTTCATCCTTCCGCCTTCATCCTTCATCCTTGATTTGATATGGCCCAACAACTTCAACTAGAGGTGGTTACACCCGAACGTCGCGTCCTGGCCGAAACGGTGGATACAGTGACGTTGCCCGGGCTGGGTGGAGAGCTTGGTATTCTGCCGGGACATACACCTTTGATTTCGCAGCTACAAACCGGGGTCCTCTCTTATGCGAAGAGTGGAAGGACCTCTCAGTTGCTCGTCTCAGGTGGTTTTCTTGAGGTAAGGGACGACCACGTTTCGGTGCTCGCCGAGATCGCTGAGCGGCCCGAAGAGATTGATGCTGTCCGGGCGCGTCTGGCTCGTGAACAAGTTGAAAAACAGTTGAATGCCTGGAACGGTACGGAAGAAGATTTCGAGTTAGCGCGCGATAAACTTGAGCGCTCAGCGGTGCGCCTGCAACTTGCTACTGGAAGATCAAACTCCTGAATTCCAACAGCAAAACTGTCGTCCAACCTTTCAGACTGTCCTGTTCACTCCTCTCCTAATAGCTGCAAGCATGTCGCCTACCGCTTGTTCAAGTCCGATGAAGATTGAACGCGAAATAATGTTGTGCCCGATATTGAATTCGGTAATCTCGGGAATTGCCGCGACCGCGCCTACGTTTCGATAAGTAAGACCGTGGCCCGCGGCAACCCGCAAGCCATATTGACTAGCCAGCGCCGCTGTCTCCCGCAGTCGTCGGAGTTGCTGAGCTGCCCTGAGCGAGCCTTGACCGTGAATGGCTCGACCGCCGAGCGTGGCTTCCGCATAAACGGCAGTACACAACTCGACCTGTTGCGCGCCTACCTCATGCGCAACCGCGATCTGCTGTTGGTCAGGATCGATGAACAGACTAGCGAGTATTTCGGCCTGTCGCAGACGGCTGACCGCAGCCCGCACGATGGAGATATTAGCTTTGACGTCCAGGCCACCTTCCGTGGTTATTTCGTTCGGATTCTCAGCTACCAGCGTAACCGCATCCGGCCGTATATCCAGAGCGACTTTCAGCATTTCTTCAGTGGCCGCCATCTCCAGGTTTAGATAGGTCGTAATGGTCCCGCTCAAAGCTTGCAAATCGCTGTCCTGAATGTGTCTACGATCCCCACGCAGGTGAACCGTGATGCCGTCGGCTCCCGCCTGTTCGCAGATCATCGCCGCCGCAACGACGCTCGGTTCCGGCGCTCTGCGCGCCTGTCGCACGGTGGCAACGTGATCGATGTTTACATTCAGGCGAGCGTTCATTTGGGCTCGGTTTGCTGGAAGACTACTCAGATTCGCTATCTTCTGCACGGGCTTTCTGAGCAAGCTGCCAGAGCCGAAGATACTCGGAGCGCACTGATTCGTTCAAACGCTCGCTCAGCTCGACGGGGAGATTGAGCATTTCGATCAGTTGTTGCACGTCCGCCAAATCTCTCAGTGTGCGATGCTCCGCGGTTAGACCAGAAGCAAGCTTCAGTTCAACCAAGGTTTCCAGGCGGACCACACGATACTCGCCCAGATCTATTGCCACATCCGCCGGTACCGGGAACGCTACGGCCTTAGGCTTCCCGTCACCGGGATACTCGCCTGTGGTAATGATCTCAACTTTAACTCCGGTTTCAGCGTCGCGAAAATGCTTACGTGCACCTTGAAAGAGCGGTATATAGCCTCGCCCAACCAGCTCCAAATGAAATTTATCGAGACCCTCACGCGTCAGCAACAGATCGACATCCTGCGTCGGTCGAATGAAACCGTGCAACGCAAGAGCCATCCCGCCGATTATCGCGTAATCAATCTGCTCGTGCGATAAACGGCGCACGATATTACGCAACGTTTGCTGAACCGGACTCGTGTTCATAAGGAATTCGTCCACTTGGCGCAGCACATCGGCACTGGAAATAATGCGTTGAATATGTGACATGCGAGATTGAGTATAGCCTACCTTGATCCGATCGTTTACGTCACGGGTGCTCAGTAACTACTGGTTTTATGTTTAGATTTACCGGCTGTGTGTTGTTGTTTTCCTCAGGCCTATCCATGAGGTTTCCCGGGCTTTCACTGGCCGCTCAACTCCCGCGCTGCTTTTAGGGCCTTGTCATAGACTCCGCGGCGAGCTTGCTTTCGTATCAATCCCACCTCACTCAGCATTTTAAAGCTGTCGCTCAGCACGTTTACCTTGCTTTCATCCTTGTGGTCCCACCGCACAGGTATCTCACGCAGTCGTAGTCCTGCGAGGTGCGCGAGATATACCAACTCAACGTCAAAACCAAACCGATCAATCGTCGCGCCCTCAATGATTGGCCGGCAAACTGACATCCGAAAGGCCTTAAAACCACATTGCGTATCCCAGAAGGGCAGTTGTGTTGCCATTCGCACAACGAAATTGAAGACTCGACCACCTTGCTCGCGTCGCCAGGGCTGGTGCACGCCGATCAGGCTTCGATCCAATGCCCGCGAGCCAAACGTCAGATCACACTCTCTGCGCCGAATCGGGTCCACCAGTTTAGGAGTCTCCGTGATTGGCGTTGAAAGGTCGGCATCGGAAAACAACGCCACCTCTCCGCGCGAGGCCAGGAGTCCCAATCTCACAGCACGTCCTTTGCCAAGATTTGAGTGATAGCTGATTACTGAAGCGCGCACTCGTCCTGAATTGGAGAGAATTTGCCTCGCCACAGCCGCGGTATTGTCCGTCGAGCCATCGTCAACGACGATTAACTCAGACTCAGGCAGTTGCTGGCCGAGGTAATCGAGTATTGTGTGCAACGTCTGGCCAAGCCTTGTAGCTTCGTTGTAGGCGGGCACGACGATAGAGAGTGATGCTGGCATTCAAAGCTCTCGGTCGGACAATATATCATAGCGGCGAACACTGTCCTGGTTCGGAAGGAAACCTGCCATTGTGCTATATTTCAGAGGGGCGGTCGGCCGGTGCCGATACCGCATCAAATCCCATCGAAGTACAAATGACTAAGCGATTCTTTATTATTGCGAGTGCGATCGTTTTGATCGCGGCCGTCGTCGGCGGCACTATCGGTAGCTCCAGGCGCCTGCGGCGCTCCGTGACGGTGGGAGGACCGGCGCCAGATAAGGCTGCGGATGACGTAGAAAAAGACTACAACGAAGCCGTTTCAACGATTGCGGCCAGCTATTCCGGAGAGATCGACTACGAGAAGGCCACTCAGGCGGCCCTCCAGGGTATGCTCTCCACCCTCGATCCGCATTCGATGTACCTCCCCTATGACGAATTCAAAAAGCTGAAAGAGGATCAGGATTCAAGGTTTTATGGGATTGGTGTCACCATCGTGCAACACCGCGATGGGGTCTACGTACAATCGGCAGTGGAGGACACTCCCGCCGCGCGTTTAGGTCTTCGCTACGGTGATCGCATCCTTGAAGTGGATGGGAAGGATGCGCGCGACTGGTCAAGTGATCAGGTATCCAAGAATGTTCGCGGCGGTCGCGGCGAGCCTGTAACCGTCAAAGTTGATCGCGCCGGCTCCGAAGCACCGCTGTATTTCACTATTATTAGAGATTCAGTTCCCCTGCCGTCGATCCGCAACTCCTACATGTTCCGTTCGGGCACTGGGTACATTGGCCTTACCGGCGGATTTCAGCACACTAGTGACGAAGAGCTGCGGGAAGCCCTTAACAAATTAGCAGGCCAGGGCATGCGCCAACTGATCCTGGATCTTCGCGGCAATCCTGGCGGGCTGCTTGATCAAGCGATCGATGTATCGAGCGAATTCCTGCCGCGGGGACAAGTGGTCGTTTCTGTTCGGGGTCGTACTGAATACAGCGAGCCAATTGTCTATAAGTCGAGCGGCTCAGATCCGGAGGATGTGCCCCTGGTTGTGCTGATTAATCGCGGTACAGCCTCCGCTTCAGAAATTGTGGCGGGAGCAATTCAAGACCATGGACGCGGGCTCATTGTTGGCGAGACCAGTTTCGGAAAGGGATTAGTGCAGCGCGTTTTCCAATTGCCCTTCAATACCGGACTCACTCTGACCACAGCGCGTTACTACACTCCCTACGGCCGTTCACTACAGCGCGATTACTCGAATGGATCGTTTTACGACTACTACGTCAGACATGATCTTGATCAGACAAGTCCCCAACCCTCGCCATCGCCTCGCACGGGAACACTTGAACTGCCGTCCGCGCAGGTTTCCTCCACTCCTAACCTTCCAACTGGTCCTGCGGTGAAGACAGCAGCGGGCCGTGTGTTCTACGGTGGCGGAGGTATTACGCCTGACATCGACGTCAGGCCGCTCAACTTTACCCCCACGCGCAACAGGGTTGCTGAGTCTGCGTTCCAGTTCACACGGCAACTGGCCGCGGGGCTCATTGCGGGTCTTGAATCTTATAAGGTAGAAAAGATCCAGTACGGGAAGAATCCCAAGCCCGGCGAATTCCCGGTAACCGAGCGGGTCGTCGAAGCTTTTCGAAACTTTGTGCGTACGGATCAGGAATCTCAACTAACGCCTGCACAGCTTGATGAAGAGATCGACTTTGTGAAGTTGCGCTTGCGCGAGGAAATTATCACTGCGGCATTCTCCAACAATGCCGGTGCCCGCGTGCTGCTCGATGCGGACCCGCAAGTTTTGCGTGCTCTCGAAGCTCTTCCTGATGCGAAAAGATTAGCCGAAAGCGTCAGGAGCTCGCCGTCTCGAAGTTAGAACCTGCGTACGAGTTATCTCTTTACCCTCTAAGCAATCACGCGAGCAATCACACACTTCAAATAATAGGTCTCGGGAACGCCAAGCAGTATCGGATGATCGCTTGCCTGGGTTCGCTTCTCGACAATTTGCACCTGGCGCTTAGCATCCAGCGCCGCTTCAGCGAGGATGCCGAGAAACATCTCCTCAGACATGTGGTAAGAACAAGTGCAGGTGATCAGCACGCCTCCGGGATTAAGTAATCGAAGCGCGCGCAGGTTTATTTCCTTGTAGCCGCGTGCCGCAGGCTTGATGCTCGCACGGTTCTTCGCAAAAGCCGGGGGATCCAGCACGATGCAGTCGAAACGTTCCCCGGCGCTTTCCAGCTCACGTAGTGCGTCAAATACATTTGCCTCGTGAAACTCGACGTTTGTTGCATCGTTCAACTCCGCGTTGCGACGGGCCACACTGAGCGCATCGTTGGAAATATCGATGCCGGTTACGCTTTCGCAAACGCCTGCAAGGTGCAGCGCGAATGCGCCATTGAAAGTGAAGCAGTCGAGCGCCCGGCCGTGTGCAAGCTCGCGCGCCGCGATACGGTTCTCTCGCTGATCGAGAAAGGCCCCGGTTTTCTGGCCGCCGAGGGGACTAACGACGAAACGAACACCGTGCTGCGTGATCTCCAGCTCTTCGGGAGCTTTCCCGTAGAGCGTACCGGCAACCACCTGAAGTCCTTCGAGCTCCCGCACACGCACGTCATTTCTTTCAACCACGGCGCGCGGGGCAAACTCCTCGACAAGCAATTCAACCAGCATCGACTTGATCGCTTCGGTACCCTGCGAGAGGGTCTGCAGCGCAAACACGCCGGCATAATTGTCGATAATCAGAGAAGGAAGCAGGTCGCCTTCTGAATAGACCAGGCGATAAGCGTCTGTCTTCGAGGCTATCGCATCAC
>WNGE01003250.1_pt1 | contig 36164 bp, 36 predicted proteins | sample 5400651 | NCBI WGS metagenome assembly WNGE01 (sample SAMN13153370, study PRJNA577476) | soil metagenome | isolation source: 60 cm soil or saprolite under grassland replicate 2 | place: USA:California | collected 2016-06-15
GCGGAGATGACGGCGGTGAACAAGGGCCTCGGCTACCGCATCCTCGAGGCGCGCGAGTTCATGTGGTCGGACAAGATCATCGCGGGGATGATCACGATCGGTCTGTGCGGCCTCGGCATCGACGTCCTCATGAACCGCCTCAACCGCTGGCTCTTGCGCTGGCATCGCGGGATGGAGAGCTGACCATGCCTGAGCCGGCGGTCCACATCGCGGCGGTACGCAAGGCGTTCCGGACGGGCGGACGCGAGGTCGTCGCGCTCGACGGGATCGACCTCGACGTCGCGCCCGGCGAGCTCGTCTGCCTCCTCGGCCCCTCGGGCTGCGGCAAGTCGACGCTCCTCAACGCGATCGCCGGCTTCGCGCCGCCCACCGCGGGCACCGTCCTCGCGAACGGTCGGCCCGTCACGGGCCCCGGCCCCGACCGCGCGATGGTGTTCCAGGAGTACGCGCTCTTCCCGTGGATGACGGTCGAGGCGAACGTCGGGTTCGGGCTCGAGCTGCGCGGCGAGCCGCGGCAGGTCGTGCGCGAGAAGGTCTCGGCGCTCCTCCGGCAGCTCGGGCTCTCCGACTTCCGCGATCGCTTCCCGAAGGACCTCTCCGGAGGCATGCGCCAGCGCGTCGCGATCGCGCGCGTCCTCGCCATCGACCCGCCCATGCTGCTCATGGACGAGCCGTTCGGCGCCCTCGACGCGCTCACGCGCCGGAACCTCCAGGACGAGCTCCTGCGGCTGTGGGCCGAGCTCGGCAAGACGGTCGTCTTCGTCACGCACGGCATCGAGGAGGCCATCTACCTCGCCGACCGCGTGGTCGTGATGACCTACCGCCCCGGCCGCGTGAAGCAGATCGTTCCGGTGAAGCTCCCGCGCCCGCGCGACACCGCGTCCGTGGAGTTCAACCAGCTGAAGCGCACCGTCTCGCAGCTCGTGATGGAGGAGCAGGCGCGCCACGAGCAGGCCGAGCGGGCGGCGACGGCGGATTAGGCGTCGACTCCGTCCGCGGCGAACGTGGCGAGGAGCACCAGCAGCGCGGTCATCCTTCGCCTCTCGACGGACGTCCGGCGCGCTTCCGCCATCGGCTCAGCACGAGGGCGACGCCCAGCCAGAGCGTCGCCGGCGCCGCGGCGGTGGTGCCACAGCCGCAGCCAGCGCTGGCGCTCGACGCCCGCTCGACGGTCACGTCGCGGGTGGCGGTGTTTCCGAAGGAGTCGGTCACCTGGACGACGTCGGTGACGCCGCTGGTCGGACCTGCCGTGTAGGCGCCGGTCGAGCTCACGGAGCTGCCCGATGCATTCGCCACGAGAGACCACGCATAGCCGGAGCCCGACCCGCCACTCGCGGTGAAGAGCACGGTCCCGTTCGGTCGAGCGCTGGCCGACGCGGGGGTGACGGCGAGGAAGGGCGGGACACACGTCGGCGCAGCCGCCGATGCCGGGCGGGATGCGATCCCGGTGCGGCTCGCGTCGATCCGGTAGATGTCGTGGCCCGGCGTCGCGCCGACGAGCGCGTTGGGCGAGTCGAAGAGCAGGTACCAGGTGGCCGCTCCCGAGGGCAGGCTCAACGTGACCTCGCCGGCCGAGCAGAGCTGGGTGAAGGTCCAGGAGACGTCCTCGCTGAAGGTCGCCGCCAAGGTATCCGGGTCGATCGACGTGAGCTGCACCGGCGCGCTCTTGCGCGCGTGCAGCGTCGTGGTCGTGCCCTTGGCGCTGCAGACCCGGAGCTGCGTGGGGCCCACTGCGGGCAAAGCGACCTGGAAGGGAGAGTAGCGCAGCCGGACGTATTGCAACTTGCTCTCGCCCGCGTACACCGGGACCGTGCGGTCGCACCTGTCGAGCTTGCGCCGCCTCGCGACGCAGTCGACGTACGCTCCGGCGCCGGACTGCTCCGGGAAGAGCGCCGAGGCCGCCGACTTCATGGTGAGCCAGTAGCTCTTGAAGGTGGGGCTCGTCCCGCCCGCGAGCTGCATCGCCTTGTACTGGAGGGCAGGGCCGGCATCGCACGCGCCGCCGCAGGCCCTCGCGCCCGCAGCCTGGAGCCCCTGATACACCTCCCAGAAGAAGCTGCTCCAGATCTGCCCGTCGTCGTGCACCTCACCGTCGAGCCCATTGACGAAGAAGGGCGTGGTCGTGCCGAGCTGGTTGACGATCGTTCCGTCGCCCTGGCAGGTGCGCGAGGCGTTCGGGTCGTCCATGTCGCGGGCGGCAGCGAAGGCCGGCGTGGCCGTCGCGCCGAGATAGCTCCCGACGGCGCTCCTGCCGGTTTCGGAGACGGCCATCGCGTCAGCGGTGGCCTCGTTCACGGCGCCGGGCTCGTCGAGGCCGCCGAGCGAGTCGAGGTCGATGTTGAAGCCGCCCCAGGCGAAGACCGCACCGTGGGTGAATTCGTGATACATCACCGTCGCGTCGTACGCGTAGTCGGAAGTCGCTCCTTGCCCGAATACCATCGCGTCGAGGAGCCCCGAGAAGTAGGCGTTCTCGTAGGGCGCGCCGTTCTGGAAGGTGTTGACGAGCGCCGGAAGGCTTCCTCTCAGCGCGCGGCTCGATGCCGTGGGCGTCGCGGCCGCCGGCCCTCCGGGAGGGAGCGCCGGGTCGAGGCTCTTGAAGAAGCTCACGTGCTTGTCGAGATGGTAGTAGGCCATCGCGGCGCCGAAGTCGTCCGCCGAGAGCTGGGACGTCGCGTCCGGCGCGAAGCTGAAGGTGGTGCCCCCGAGCGCCCCTCCGACGGCGTTCACGGACGCGCACGTACCCGGCACCCCCGCGGCGCTCGTCGGGGCGTCCGCCCCCTTGCAGTTGTAGGCGCTCGTCTGGGTGCCGGTGAGGTCGGCTCCCGTGGAGAGATTCGGGAACGTGACGGTCACCGGGTTGGCGCAGAACGAGTGGGCTGCGCCGGACATCGGGCACGCCGAAGCCGAGGTCTCGACGGGCGAGACCTCGAAGACGCTGCCCTGGGCGGCGCCGTAGTACCGCAGATCCTCGCGGAACAGGACGCTCCCGGTCTCGCCGTCCACGAAGACGCGCCAATCGCCGGCCGGCACTTCCGCGATGAAGTCGACGCGGTAGACCGCGCGCAGCGACGACCCGAACGCGCGCCAGCCGGCGGCGACCGCGGCAGGACCGGCGCCGCGGACCGCATTCGGGAACGAGGACGCCGCGGCCGACCGGGCACCCGCCTCGCCCAGCGCGTGACGGCCGGAGACCGCCGGCGGGACGTCCGCTCCGTTGACGACCACGACGCGGTTGCGTCCGTCCACGCCGACGACGAGGTCGCCACCGAACACCTCGAGGCCGTCGATCGTCCGCGCGAATCGCACCGGACCGAATTCGCCCACCGCCGGCGCGCCCCTCAGGACGAGCACCTGGCGCGAGGTCACGCCGAACGCGGCGCCGTACCGGCTCACGAACTCGCCCGCCGCGTCCTCCGGCCGGCGTGCGCCGGGGTCGGAGAGGAGGCCGCTCGCGTGGACGAGCCGCTGCCCGTCGCCGCCCGCCACCACGCTGCTGTCGGGATGGTCGGCGACGAGCTCGCGGGCTGGATGCACGGCGAGCGCAGAGGCGAGGATGAGCGTCGAGAGCATGCGGGACCCCCGGTCCGTGGAGTCGAGGGACTCCGGTGAACCCAGCGTCGAACGTACTAGCTGTGAAGGATACCCGAGCTACCATGATCTCGGGACTTCGCCGTGGCGGATCCCGCCCGGACTCGGTGCGGGATCAGCAACGCTCGGCGACGGTGAAGGCTCGCGATCGCCGGCGAGGGCTCCATGGGACTGCGACGAATTGCCGCCGCGAGCTCGAGGTCGCGCGGCGTTCAGGGCGTCGCTGGCACCGGCCCCGCATCGCTCGGCCGCTCGCCGCGACTCGCCACGACGAGCCCCACGGCGACCACGGCCGCGCCGAGCCAGCCGTGCAGGCCGACCCGCTCGCCGAGCAGCACGACCCCGAGGACGGCCGCGGTGAGGGGCTCGGCGAGCGTGAGCGTCACGACCGTGGGCACCGGCAGCTGATGCAGACCCCATCCGTAGAGCCAGTAGGCGAGCCCGATGGTGAGGACGCCGAGGTGCAGCGCCATCGCGAGCCCGCCGGCGGTGACGAGCCACCCGAGCGGCTCGATCGCGAGCAGGGGCGCCATGAGGAGCGCGCCGGCCAGGAAGATCCCCGCCATCGCCCCCGCGGCGTCGAGCCCGGCGTCGATCGCGTCCTTCGCGGCCTGCGCGTACGCGGCGTAGCTGAGCCCCGCCACCAGCATGCAGCCGAGGCCGACGAGGTCGGCGGAGGCCCCGGCGGCGCCGCGCGCGGCGAGCAGCGCGGCGCCCGCCACCGTCAGCGCAGTGCCCACCGTCCAGGCTCGCGAGAGCCCCCCGCGCCCCCGCGCGCGATGGATGATCCCCGCGAAGACGGGGCCGCTCCCGATCCCGACGATGGTGCCGAGCGCGACGCCGGTCCGCCGCAGTCCCGCGAACCAGCTCAGGTGGTACACGGCGACCGCGATGCCTGCGACGAGCAGCGCGGGCGCGTGCTGCCGCCAGCGGCGGCCGGCCGCGGGCCGGCGGAAGAGCGCGATGGCCCCGAGCGCGAGCGCGCCGACCGCGAGGCGGACCGCGCCCACGCCCAGCGCCGTGGTGCCCCGCGGGCCGAGGGCCTGCGCGGTCCCCGTCGTGCCGAACAGGCCGGCCGCGGCGAGGATCGCGAGCACCGGGCCGAGGCGGGACGCGCGGCCTTGATCCATGGAGAGGTTCGTACCGCAAAACCGGGTATCGCGGCAGCGCCGCGCGTTGCACCCAGCTATGCTCGCCGCGCGACATGACGCCGCGCCCGCTCCAGAGAGGCGACGCCGAGGAGAAGGAGCTCCTGCTCACCGCCGGCGACATCGTCCGCTGGGCGACGCTCTCGGGCGATCCGAACCCCCTCCACCACGACGAGGCGGTCGCGCGCGCGAGCCGGTTCGGGACCCTCATCGCCTCCGGCGGGCACCTCGTCGCGCTCCTCACGAGCTTCTGCGCCGCCTTCACGACCGCGCGCGGCCCCGGGCTCGGCCTCGAGTTCTCCTACCAGCTCCGGAAGGCCGCTCGCGCCGGCGAGACGCTGCGCCTTCGGTGGGAGGTGACGGCGGTGGAGCGGTCGGAGAAGCTCGGCGGCGATCTCGTCTTCCTCGACGGGGAGATCCGGGACGGGCGGGGCACCCTGCTCGTCGCAGGCAAGGGGAAGATCCTGTCCAAGGCGACGCTCTAGATCTAGAAAGCGCGTTTCGCCGTTTGTCTCGCTCGCCCACCGCTTCAGAGGCGAGTCAGAGTGATTTCCGGGCTCGCTGCGCTTCGCGCAGCAAGCCCTCACTTGGGGGGAGCGGCCGCCGCTCGCGCGCGCAGCCAAGTGAGCTCCGCTGTGAGCCGGGCTGGCAGGCGCGCCCGTCCGCGCCCACCCTACTCGCGTGAAGCTCGTCGCCTGGTCCGCCCTCGTCCTCGGCCTCGCCTGCGGTGGGCGCTCGCCCGCCGCGCAGCCCACGAAGGCCGTACCGCTCGGCCCGAAGAACGCGTGGACGTGGGTGGACGTCGCGGGGGCGTCCTGCGGAGACGGCTCTCCCACTGGCTTCGCGGTGAACCCGGGAGACGCTCCGGACGTGCTCACGTTCCTGGACGGCGGCGGCGCCTGCTGGGACTACACGACCTGCTTCACCCTCGCGCTTGCGTCGCCGGGCCCCTTCGGCGAGGCGCAGCTCGACGCGCGCCTCGCCGCCTTCGCCGGGACCTTCTTCGACCGCGCCGACCCGTCGAACCCGTTCCGGAGCTGGACGTACGTCTTCATCCCGTACTGCACGGGCGACCTGCACGCGGGCGATGCGGACGCGAGCTATCGGCCGCTCGGCCCGGACATGCGGCCGTCGCGGCGCTGGCAGCACCACGGCCGCGCCAACATCCGCGCCGATCTCCTCCTCCTCTCCGCGGCGTTCCCCGACCCGCTGCGGCTCGTCGTGTCGGGCGCGAGCGCCGGCGGCTACGGAGCGCTCCTCGAGTACGACACCTTCCGCGCCGCGTGGCCGGCGGCTCGGACGTTCCTCGTCGACGACTCCGGCCCTCCCCTGGAGGGCGACGCCATCCAGCCGGCGCTCCATGGCGCCTGGCGCGCCGCCTGGCGCCTCGACACGCTGCTCGACCCGATCTGCGCCCGCTGCCGCGACGACCTCTCGTCGCTCGTGACGGCGGTCGCGTCGCGCCACCCGGACGACCGGCTGGCGCTCCTCTCGTCGCTCCAGGACCGCGTCATCCGCGCCTTCGTGGTGCTCCCGCCCACCGGCTTCGAGGCGGCGCTCCGGATGATGGTGCATGACCGGTTCGACCCGCTCCCGTCGGCCCGCACCTTCCTCGTCCCGGGGGAAGCGCACGCGCTCCTCGCGGCGCCGGGCTCGTTCACCGCTGGAGGCGTGCCGCTCGCGACGTGGCTCGCGCAGATGGTGGACGGTGATCCGGCGTGGCGCTCGGTCGGGCCCTGACCGGCGCCGTCACTGGAAGAGAATGGGCTCGCCCGTCTCGACCGAGACCTTGCACAGCTCCAGCAGCCGGTCGATGAGCGGCGCGCCGTCCACGTCGAAGAAGCAGGCCTCGAGCGACGCGGGCGCGAGCCCCGCCTCGCGCGCCACCCGCTCCTGCCAGCTCCCAGGCGGGAAGGGGCGCGGCGGGAGCCGCCGCAGCTCGTCGCGGAGGAGGGCGAGCTCGCGGGCGAGCCGCGCCGCGGCGCGCGCGCTCCAGTGGGTGGTCGGCGCGATGTTCGTGCGCAGCGTCCCGAAGCGCCGGAAGACGCGGCGGTCGAGGGCCCGCGCCGCGTTCCGGAACTGCTCGAAGTCGTCATAGCTGCCGGCGTCGAAGCCGAGCAGCTCCTCCTCGCCGCGGAAGACGCAGAGATAGAGGCTCATTAGCGGGCCTCGATCTGGACGAGCTCGGGGTGGTTGCCCAGGAAGACCGCGAGCGACGGCGCCTTCCGGAAGCCCTTCGGGACCACGAGGACGAGGCGCTTGCCCTCGCGCTCGGCGCGCTCGGCGAGCGAGCGGACCTGCCGCGTCGCGTGCAGGCAGGCGCAGTACTTCACGAGGACGAGCGCGTCGGCGGTCTCGGCGTCGGCGCGGACGCCGCGCGGCGCGGCTGGGCCCGGGTTCATCCGCGCAGCTTAGCCGACTACGCCTCGTCCACGAACAGGTCGCGCAGGAGCGGCTCGCCCTGCTTCACGGCGTAGCGGTCGAAGTCCTGCACGCCCTCCGCCCGCAGCACGTCCTCGTCGATGAAGAAGTTGCCGGTGCACTCGCGCGAAGGCCTCGTCAGGATGGCGTGCGCGGCGTCGGCCACGATCTCGACGGTGCGGCCGTGCTTCGCCGTCTCGTCCCCGCCGAGGAGGTTCAGGGCCGCGGTGGCGATGACCGTGCGCGGCCAGAGCGCGTTCACCGCGATGCCGCGCGGCCTGAGCTCCTCCGCCATCCCGAGGACGCACATGCTCATGCCGTACTTGGCCATCGTGTACGCGACGTGCGGCGCGAACCAGCGGGTGCGCATCGAGAGCGGCGGCGAGAGCATGAGGACGTGCGGGTTCTTCGCCTTCGCGAGGTGCGGCAGGCACGTCTGCGTGCAGAGGAACGTGCCGCGGGCGTTGACGCCGCTCATGAGGTCGAAGCGCTTCATGGGCGTCGAGGCGGTGTCGGCGAGGTGGATCGCGCTCGCGTTGTTCACGAGGACGTCGATGCCGCCGAAGCGCTCGACCGCCAGCGCCACCGCCCGCTGCACCTCCTCGTCGTCGCGGATGTCGCAGGGCACGGCGAGCGCCTTCCCGCCCGCCGCCTCGACCTCCTCCGCCGCCGTGTAGATGGTGCCAGGCAGCTTCGGGTTCGGGACCTTCGACTTCGCCGCGATGACGACGTTCGCGCCGTCCCGCGCCGCGCGGATGCCGATGGCCTTGCCGATCCCGCGGCTCGCCCCCGTGATGAAGATTGTCTTTCCGTTCAGCGTGGCCATCCAGGCTCCTTCGTCGTGGCGATCGCTCCCGAGCATCTTCCGGATGGCGGCGCGAGGCCATCGGAAACCATGTCGAAGCCCCGGCGGGTACCCTCCACCAGCGGTGGGGTGTGGGCGGGCGACTACCCCCATGCGCGGGTCGCGATCCTGAACGCGCTAGCAGATCCAAGGGCGCGACATTCCTGGGGCTTGTTGACAGGGCGCCTGGAAGCTCGTAGATCCGTGCCTGGAAGTGGGAAACAGTGTCAGAAAGCGGATCACAGCGGCACAGGCAGCCATCCAGTGTTCTTCGGGACCTTCATCCACGCGATCGACGCGAAGGGGCGGACGAGCCTCCCGGCGAAGTTCCGCGAGGCGCTCGCCGCAGCGGGCGAGCCGAAGATCGTCCTGACGCAGTACCCGCACTGGAAGGCGGTGCAGGCGCTCCCCCTGTCCGAGTGGAAACGGCTCGAGGAGAAGCTCATGCAAGCGAGCCCGCTCGACCTCCGCGCGCAGAGGAACATCCTCCGCTTCTACTCGACGGCGCACGAGGTGGACCTGGACGTGCACGGGCGCGTGCTGGTTCCGCCGGCGCTCCGCGAGTACGCGGCGCTGTCGAAGGACGTGGTCTGGGCCGGCATGGGCCGGCACATCCAGCTCTTCGACAAGGCGAGCTACGAGGCGCAGATGGCGAGCGAGCTGCCGCAGGACGAGGTGGTGGACTTCTTCAAGCCATGACGGGAGCGCAGGGCATGTACGAGGCGAGGCAGGAGGAAGGCGTCACCATCGTGAAGGCCATGGGCGAGCTCGGGCGCGCGGAGCTGGCCGGCATCGCGGCGCTCGCGACGCGGGCCCGGCAGCAGGGCCGCATGGTGGTCATCGACATGAAGCGCGTGACGCACCTCCACTACGCGGGCGCGGCGCTGCTCAAGGCCATCCCGGGGCTGCGCGCGGCGGGCGCGTCGCGCTACGTCCGCGACCTCGTCCACGCCGGCGGCGCCGCCTGCTACGTGGAGCTCTTCCCCGACGTCGAGGAGGCCGTGCGCGCCGCGTGAGCGCCGAGTTCCGCCATGACTCCGTTCTCCCGAGAGAGGTCGTCGCCGTCCTGCGCCCCGCGCCAGGCAAGCTCCTGCTCGACGGCACGCTCGGCGCGGGCGGCCACGCGGAGCTGCTCCTCGCGGAGGGCGCGCGCGTGATCGGCGTCGACAAGGACCCGCGCGCGCTCGCCGCCGCCACCGCCCGGCTCGCCCGCTACGGCGAGGCGTTCCGCGCCGTGCGCGCCGACTTCCGCGACGCGAAGAACGTCCTCGCGGCGCTCGGCATCGCCGGCGTGGACGGCGCGCTGGTGGACCTCGGCGTCTCCTCGCCCCAGCTCGACGACCCGGCGCGCGGCTTCTCGTTCCGCGAGGCGGGGCCGCTCGACATGCGGATGGGCGGGGAGGGCGAGACCGCCCTCGAGCTGCTGGCGCGCGTCGACGAGCGCGAGCTCGCGCGCATCCTCTCGGAGTACGGCGAGGAGCCCTTCGCGCGCCCGGTGGCGCGCGCCATCAAGAAGGCGATCGCCGCGCTCGAGCCCGGCGAGGCCCTCGACACGAAGCGGCTGGCGCAGGTCGTCGCCGGCGCGATCCCGCGCCGCGCCTGGCCGAAGCGCATCCACCCGGCGACCCGCACGTTCCAGGCGCTGCGCATCGCGGTGAACGACGAGCTGGGCGCGCTCGCCGCCTGGCTCGAGAGCCTCCCCTCGCTGCTCGCCCTGGGGGGCCGCGCCGCCACCATCGCGTTCCACTCGCTCGAGGACCGGATGGTGAAGGAGCGGTTCAGGGAGCTCACCGTCGCGTGCACCTGCCCGCCGGACCTGCCGGTCTGCGCCTGCGGCGCGAAGGCCTCCTTCGAGGCGGTGACGCGGAAGGCGATCAAGGCCGCGGACGACGAGATCGAGAAGAACCCGCGCGCCCGGAGCGCGCGGCTGCGCGCGGTGGAGCGGATCCGGTGAGCGCCCGCCCCGCCCAGTCGCCGCTGCTCGTGGTCGGCCGCGCCGCGCTGCTCGTCGGCGCCCTCGCGGCGGTGGGCGTCTTCCACGTCTGGTCACACACGCGCGTCACCGCGGCCGGGTACCGGTTGGGCGAGCTGCAGCGGGCGCAGGAGGTCCTGCGCGCCGAGCGCAACCGGCTCGAGGTCGAGGTGGCGACGCTGCGCGCGCCGGGGCGGCTCGAAGGCTACGCCCGCGCGCGACTTGGGATGGCTCCGCCGGCGCCGGGCGCGGTGGTGGCGGGTTGGACGGGCGTGGCGGCGGCGGGTCGGGCGGGCAGGGCGGGCGGAGAGGAAAGCCTCCGCCCCGCGCCGGCGGAGCCAGTGGTGAGAGTGGCGCGGCGGTAGGGAGCGTCGCGCCGGTCGACCCGGCGCGGGAGGGCGGCGGTGCGGACGGGAGCGGGCCAGGCGCGCTGGGTCTCGGTGCGCATCGCGCTCGTCGCGGCGCTCCTCGCGGGCGGCCTCGCGGCCGTGAGCGCGCGGGCGGTGAAGCTCCAGATCCTGCAGCGCGCCCAGCTCACCAAGCACGGCGACGACCAGTGGCGGCGCTTCGTCGAGCTGCGCCCGCGGCGCGGCACGATCACGGACCGCAACGGCGAGACGCTGGCGGCCTCGGCCGACGCGCCCTCCGTCGCGGCGAACCCGGCCGAGCTCGCTCAGCTCTCGCGCGCCGAGCTGGGGCGCCTCGCCCGCGCCCTCTCGCTCGACCTCCCCGCCCTGGAGCGCAAGGCGCAGCGCGCGGCCAAGTTCGTCTGGCTGAAGCGCCGCGTGTCGCCCGCGGAGGCGAAGGCGGTGCAGGACCTCGAGCTCGACGGCGTGGGCCTCTTCCAGGAGGCGCGCCGTTACTACACGTCGAAGAGCCTGGCCGCGCAGCTGGTGGGGTTCGTGGGCGACGACGGCGAGGGGCTCGAGGGCATCGAGCGCGCCCTCGACGAACCGCTCCAGGGCGGCGCCGCGCGCCTCCCCTCGGTCCGCGACGCGCGCGGCCGAGCGGTGCTGGGCGAGGCGCCCGCGCCCGAGGCGCTGCTCGCCGGCGCGCGCGTCGAGCTCACCATCGACGTCGGCCTCCAGCTCGCGGCGGAGCAGGCGCTCTCCCGCGCGGTGGCGCAGGCGCGCGCCGCGTCGGGCATGCTCGTGGCGATGGACCCGCGCACGGGCGAGGTGCTGGCGCTCGCGAATGCGCCCACCTTCAACCCGAACCTGCCGCGGCAGGGTCCCGCCCTCCGCAACCGCGCGGTGCTGGACACGTTCGAGCCCGGCTCGACGTTCAAGATCTTCACCATCGCGGGCGCGCTCGACGCGGGCGTGCTCCGGGCGACCGACGCCATCGACTGCGAGAAGGGCGCGTACCGCGTCGGCGCCCACGTGATCCACGACCACAAGGCGCTCGGCTGGGTCGGCCCGTCGCGCGTCGTCGCGACCAGCTCCAACATCGGCGCGGCGAAGATCGGGGCCCGCCTCGGGCGCGAGCGGCTGCAGAAGACGCTCCTCGCGTTCGGCTTCGGCGAGCGGAGCGGCACGGAGATCGCGGGCGAGCCGCGCGGCGCGGTCCCCTTCCCGAAGGCAGAGGTCGCGCTCGCGACGATGAGCTTCGGCCAAGGCGTGGCCGCCACGCCGCTCCAGATCACCACCGCGACCGGTGCCATCGCGAACGGCGGCATGCTCATGAGGCCCATCCTCGTCCGGCGCGTCGTGGACCCGGCCACCGGCGCCGTGATCGCGCAGGGCGACCCGACGCCGGTGCGCCGCGCCGTGACGCGCGAGAGCGCCGCCCTCCTCACGCGCTGGCTCGAGCTCGTCGTGGCGGATCCCGACGGCACCGGCAAGCGCGCGCGCCTCGACGGCTGGCGCGTCGCGGGCAAGACCGGCACGGCGCAGAAGGCCGACGCCGTCACGCGGCGCTACTCGGTGGACCGGCGCTTCAGCTCGTTCGTCGGCTTCGCGCCCGCCGAGGCGCCGCGCGTCGTCATCGGGGTCTTCATCGACGAGCCGAAGGGCGAGGTGTACGGCGGCGAGGTCGCGGCGCCCGTGTTCCGCGAGGTGGTGGACCGCGCCCTGAAGCTCCTCGGCGTGCCGCGCTCGGGCGGCGCCGAGCCGGCCCTCGCCGACGCGTCCGCGCCCGCTGCGCCCCCGGACGACCCGATCGCGCCGCCGTCCGTCGAGGAGGCGGCGGCGCGCGCCGAGGAGGCAGGCGGGGTGGCGGTTCCGGCGCTGGCCGGGCTGCCCGCCCGTTCGGCGCTGCGAGCGCTCGAGGCGGTGGAGCTCACGGGCGACATCAGGGGCTCGGGCCGGGTGGCCTCGCAGTCGCCCCGGCCCGGGCAGGTGGTCGAGCGCGGAGCCAGCGTGCACCTCGTCCTCGCGCCCCCGCGCGCGTCGCCGTAGGATACGGAGCCGCCGTGGCAACCCCGACACGGGGTTCTGGAATGTCCCGGACCGACGGAGGATTCGGCCGGGACGGCGACTTGCATGGGAAAGGCGCCAAGAAGGGTCGAGATGCGCCTATCGAAGGTGATGCTGGGCACGGGAGCGCAGGGGGCGCCCGGGAGCGATCCCGAGATCGCGCTCGTGACGGGCGACTCGCGCGAGGTCGTGCCCGGCGCGCTCTTCTGCGCGCTCCCCGGCACGAAGGCCGACGGTCACGCCTTCGCGGCCGAGGCGGCGCGCCGCGGCGCGGTGGCCGTCGTCGCCGAGCGCGCGGTGGACTGCGCGCCGGCCCTGCTCCTCCTCGCGCCGTCCGCGCGGCGCGCCATGGCCATCGCCGCCTCGAACTTCTTCGGCCGCCCCGGCGAGGCGATGAAGCTCGTCGGCGTGACGGGCACGAACGGCAAGACCACCGTCACCTACCTCGTCGAGGCGTGCGCCGCGGCGGCCGCCCTGCCCTGCGCCGTCCTCGGGACCGTCTCCGCGCGCTGGCCGGGGGGGTCGCGCGCGGCGCGGCACACGACGCCCGAGTCGACGGAGCTCCAGGCCACCCTCGCCACCGCGCGCGACGCCGGGGCGCGCCTCGGGATCCTGGAGGTCTCGTCGCACGCGCTCGCGCAGGAGCGCGCCGCCGGGCTCGCCTTCGACGCGGCGGGCTTCACGAACCTCACCCGCGACCACCTCGACTACCACGGCGACCTCGAGGCCTACTTCCTCGCCAAGCGCCGGCTCTTCGCGGAGCACCTCCGGCCGGCCGGCGTCGCCGTCGTGAACGCCGACGATCCCTTCGGCGCGCGGCTCGCCGAGGAGCTCGAGCGGAGCGGCGGCGCGCCCTGGCGCTTCGGCGCCGCGGGTGGCCGCGAGCTCTCGGCGAGCGGCGTGCGGACGGGGCTCGCCGGCATCGAGGCGACGCTCGCGACCCCGGCCGGCGCCGTCGCGCTCCGGTCGCCGCTCGTCGGCGCGCACAACCTCGAGAACCTCCTCTGCGCCGCCGGTCTCGCGCTCGCGGCCGGGCTCCCGCGCACCGCGGTGGAGCGCGGGCTCGCGGGCTGCCCGGGCGCGCCGGGGCGGCTCGAGCGGATCGAGGCGCGCGGGATCACCGCCTTCGTCGACTACGCGCACACCGACGACGCCCTCACGCGCGCCCTCGCGGCGCTGCGCGCCCTCGCCCCGCGGCGGCTCGTGGTCGTCTTCGGCTGCGGCGGCGATCGCGATCCGGGCAAGCGCCCGCTCATGGGCGCGGCCGCGGCGCGCGGCGCCGACCTCGCCGTGGTGACGAGCGACAACCCGCGCACGGAGGATCCGGCCGCCATCATCGCCGCCATCGTGCCGGGGCTGGAGGGCGCGGGCGCCGCGCGCCTCGACGAGCGCCGCGCGCGCGCCGGCGAGCGCGGCTACCTCGTCGTGCCCGACCGCCGCGAGGCGATCTCGATCGCGCTCGCCGCGGCGCGCAGCGGCGACGCCGTGCTCGTCGCCGGCAAGGGCCACGAGGACTACCAGATCGTGGGCGCCGAGCGGCGCCCCTTCGACGACCGCGAGGAGACGCGCCGAGCGCTCGGCATGCCACCGCCATGACCCTACCCCGCTTCACCCGCTTCGAGCTCGCCTCCGCCGCCGGCGGCGGCTGGCACGGCACGCCGCCCGAGGAGCTCCAGGGCGTCTCCACCGACACCCGCAAGATCGCCGCCGGGAGCGCCTTCGTCGCGCTCGTCGGCGAGCGCTTCGACGGCCACGCCTTCCTCGCGGAGGCGCGCGACCAGGGCGCCGCCTGCGCCGTCGTGAACCAGGGCTGGCTCGCCAGGAACGGGCCGCTCACGCCGAGCCTGATGCAGGGCGGGCGGGCGTTCCCGCTCCTGGCGGTGCGCGACACGCTCGCGGCGCTCGGCGCGCTGGCGCGGTTCCACCGGCGCCGCTTCGCCATCCCGGTGGTGGGCGTCACCGGGTCGAACGGCAAGACGACGACGCGCGAGATGATCGGCGCCATCCTGCGCACCCGCGGCCCCGCGCTCAAGACGGAGGGCAACCTCAACAACGAGGTGGGCGTCCCGCTCACGCTGCTCGGGCTCGGCCCGGAGCACGAGCGGGCCGTGGTCGAGATGGGCATGAGCAACCCGGGCGAGATCGCGCGCCTCACCGCCATCGCCGAGCCGCAGCTCGGGGTGGTGACGCTGGCCGGCCCGGCGCACCTCGAGGCGATGGGGAGCGTCGAGGGCGTCGCGGACGCCAAGGCGGAGCTCTACTTCGGGCTGCCGGCGAACGGGATCTGCGTCGTGAACGCCGACGACGCCCGCATGCTGAAGCGCGCCCAGGCGTCGGGCCGCGCGATGATCACCTTCGCCGTCGGCCGCGGGCGCCGCGGCGACGTGGTCGTCCTCGACGTCCTGGCGCACGGGCCCGAGGGGCTGCGCTTCACGCTCGGCGTCGGGCAGCGCGAGGTCGAGGTCGAGCTCCCGCTGGCGGGGCTCCACAACGCGGGCAACGCCGCCGCGGCGGCCGCCGCGACGGTCGCGCTCGGCTACGGCGACCGGGAGATCGTGGAGGGGCTGCGGACGGTCAGGCCGGTCGGGCGGCGGCTGCGCGTCGAGCGCCTCCCCTCCGGCGTCACGCTCGTCGACGACTGCTACAACGCGAACCCGCTCTCGATGGCGGCGGCGCTCACGACGCTGCGCGACCTCACCCGGGGCGGCCAGCGCGCCTTCGCGGTGCTGGGCGACATGCTGGAGCTCGGGCCCGGCGAGGCCGAGGCGCACGCGAGGCTGGGCGAGGAGGCGGGGCGCGTGGCGGGGCTCCTCGCCGCCTTCGGCCCGCGCTCGCGCGACACCGCCGAGGGCGCGCGCAAGGCGGGCCTCGCCGACGTGTTCCACACCGAGGACATGCCGGCGCTCGTCGCGCACGTGAAGGCGCGCCTCGCGCCCGGCGACGTCCTCCTCGTGAAGGGCAGCCGCGGCATGAAGCTGGAGCGGCTCGTCGACGCCCTCTCGGACTCCCCCGGAGCCCTCCCCTAGATGCTCTACCACCTGCTCTTCCCGCTGGCCGGCCGCTTCGGCCTCTTCAACGTCCTGCGCTACCCCTCGTTCCGCATCATCGCGGCGGGGTTCACCGCGCTCGTGCTCGGGCTCCTGCTCGGCCCGGTCTTCATCGAGCGGATGCGCGTCATCCAGTACGGCTCCTCCAACGTGCGCGAGGACACCCCCGACTCGCACAAGAAGAAGACCGGCACGCCGTCGATGGGCGGCGCGCTCATCCTCTTCTCGCTGACGGTGGCGACGCTCCTCTTCGCAAACCTCACCAACCGCTACGTGTGGGCGGTGCTCCTCACGACGCTCGCCTTCGGCGCGATCGGCTTCTGGGACGACTACCTCAAGATCTCGAAGCGGAACTCGAAGGGCCTCCCCGGGAAGAAGAAGCTCGTCTGGCAGACGGTGGTGCTCCTCGCCGTCTACTACCTGCTGCTCTCCGATCTCCAGTTCCACCTCGAGCCCGGCTTCCCGTGGCTCCGCGTCGGGAGCTACCAGGACCTCCACCTCTCGCTGCCCTTCGTGCCGACGCGCTACTTCCTCCCCTCGCTCGGCTGGCTCTACCTGCCCTTCATGATCCTGGTCATCCTGGGCACGAGCCATGCGGTGAACCTGACCGACGGGCTCGACGGGCTCGCCATCGGCCCGACCATCGTCTCGGCCTCGACCTTCCTCATCCTCGCCTACGTGGCGGGCACGACCATCGGCGGCTTCTCCATCGCCGCCTACCTGCGCATCCCGGTCATCCCGGGCGCCGCGGAGCTGGGGGTCTTCTGCGCGGCGCTCATCGGCGCGGGGATCGCCTTCCTCTGGTACAACACCTACCCTGCCTCGGTCTTCATGGGGGACATCGGCTCGCTCGCGCTCGGCGGCGCGCTCGGCACGCTCGCGGTCCTGACCAAGAACGAGGTCTCGAGCGCGATCCTGCACGGCGTCTTCCTCGCCGAGACGATCTCGGTCATCGTGCAGGTGACGAGCTACCGCACCACCGGCCGGCGCGTGTTCAAGATGGCCCCCATCCACCACCACTTCGAGCTGAAGGGCTGGGCGGAGCCGAAGATCATCGTGCGCTTCTGGATCATGTCCATCATGCTGGCGCTCGTCGCGCTGGCCTCGCTCAAGCTGAGGTAGCGATGCCCGACCCGCTTCGCCTCGCAGGACAGCGCGTGCTCGTCGTGGGGCTCGCGCGGAGCGGCGTCGCCGCGGCCCGCGTCGCCCGCGCGCGCGGGGCCCAGGTGACCGTCACCGACCGGCGCGCCGCGACCGAGCTCGCGCCCGCCGTGAAGGAGCTCGAGGGCCGCGACCGAGCTCGCGCCCGCCGTGAAGGAGCTCGAGGGCGAGGTCGAGCTCGCGCTGGGCGGCCACGACGCCGCCGACTTCACGCGCGCCGACCTCATCGTGGTCTCGCCGGGCGTCCCGCTCGCGCTCCCCGAGATACAGGGCGCCCGCCGCCAGGGCGTGCCGGTGCTGGCCGAGGTCGAGCTCGCAGCCCGCCTGCTGCCGCCCGCACCCCTCGTCGGCATCACGGGCACGAACGGGAAGAGCACGACGACCGCGCTCGCGGGCGCGCTCCTCGGCCGCGACCGGCGCGTGTTCACCGGCGGGAACCTGGGCACGCCGCTCAGCGAGCTCGTGCTCTCGGGACGCGTGGTGGACGCGGTCGTCGTGGAGGTCTCGTCTCATGAACCAGGAGGCGGGCGACTTCGCGGTGGCGAACGCGCGCGATCCGCGCACCGTCGCCCTCGCCGGCGCCTCGCGGGCGGAGCTCCTCACCTTCGGCGACGGGGCCCCGGCGCCCCGGGCGGCGCGCGCCGCCGGCGGCGAGATCTTCGTCGCGCCCGGCCAGGGCGCCCCGGAGCGCTACCTCGTCCGCTCCCGCGCGCTGCGCGGCCGTCACAACGTCGAGAACGCGATGGCGGCCGCGCTCTGCGCCCGCCTGCTCGGCGTGGCGGGCACGCAGGTCCAGGCGGGGCTCGACGCCTTCCCCGGCCTGCCGCACCGCCTCGAGCTCGTGCGCGAGCGGCGCGGCGTCGAGTGGGTGAACGACTCGAAGGCGACCAACGTCGACTCGACGCAGGTCGGGCTGGCGGCCTTCCCGGCGGCGCGCCCGCACGTCGTGCTCATCCTCGGCGGCCGCGGGAAGCGCGCGCCGTACTCGCCGCTCCGCCCGCTGTTCGACCGCCGCGTGAAGGCGCTCCTCACCATCGGCGAGGACGCGCCCGCCATCGAGAAGGAGCTCGGCGATCTCGGCCCGACCGAGCGCACGGGCACCCTCGCCGCCGCGGTGCAGCGCGCCGCCGAGCTCGCGGCGGACGGCGACGTGGTGCTCCTCTCGCCCGCCTGCGCGAGCTACGACCAGTTCAGGAGCTACGAGGACCGCGGCGAGACGTTCCGGCGTCTCGTCGGGGAGCTCGCGTGATGCGCGCCACCGCCGAGGCGTCCGCCCGCCCGCCCTCGGCGCTCGCCGCGGACCGGCTCCTCCTCGCCGTCGTGCTCCTCCTCACCGCCGTCGGCGCGGTGATGGTGTACTCGGCCAGCGCGGTCACCGCGGCGGCGCGCTACCACGACAGCTTCCATTTCTTGTGGCGCCAGCTCGTCGCCGTGGTGGTCGGCCTCGGCCTCCTGGTCCTGGCGCTCAGGGCGGGCTACCGGCGCGCCGAGGCGCTCGCCTACCCGTTCCTCGGGGGCGTCGCGCTCGCGCTGGTGGCCGTGCTCGTGCCCTTCATCGGCCGCACGGCGGGCGGCGCGCGCCGCTGGATCAGCCTCGGCCCCGTCTCCTTCCAGCCGGCCGAGGCCGCCAAGCTGGCGCTCGTGCTGTACCTGGCGCACTCGCTCGCCAAGAAGCGCGACAAGGTCCGGATGTTCTCGATCGGGTTCCTCCCTCACCTGTGCGTGGCGGGCGCGCTCATGGCGCTGTGCCTCGCCGAGAAGGACCTCGGCACCTGCGTCGTGATGGGCCTCGTCCTCTTCGTCATGCTCTTCGCGGCGGGCGCCAAGGTGAGCTATCTTCTGGGCGCGTTCTTCGCCTCGCTCCCGCTGGCGTGGAAGGCCATCGCGGGCACGCCGTACCGCCTGGAGCGCGTCCTCGCCTGGCTCGATCCCTTCGCGCACCGCAGGGGCGCGGGGTATCAGATGTGGGAGTCGATGGTCGGAATCGGGAACGGCGGCTGGTTCGGGCAGGGGCTCGGCGAGGGACGCTCGAAGCTCTTCTATCTCCCCGAGGCGCATACGGACTTCATCGCCGCCGTCATCGCCGAGGAGGCCGGGCTCGTCGGGCTCGGGCTCCTCCTCTCGCTCTACGCGCTCTTCGTCTGGCGCGGCCTGCGCGCGGCCTACAACGCGCCCGACGCTTTCGGCTGCTACCTCGCGCTCGGCCTCACGACGCTCGTCGGCGTGCAGGCGCTCGTGAACCTGGGCGTCGTCACGGTCCTCCTGCCGACGAAGGGGCTCACCCTGCCCTTCGTGTCGTACGGCGGCAGCTCGCTCATGACGCTCCTCGCCGGGAGCGGGCTCCTCCTCAGCGTCTCGACCGGCCGCGGCGGCTTCCTGCGCCGGCCGAGCCAGGCGGTGCGCGTCGGCGCCACCGCGGGGGCGGCGCCGTGAGGATGATGATCGCGGGCGGCGGCACGGGCGGCCACGTCTTCCCCGGCATCGCGCTCGCCGAGGAGGTGGTGACGCGCCACCCCGACAACGACGTCGTCTTCGTGGGCACCGCCCGCGGCCTCGAGGCGAAGGTGGTGCCCGCGGCCGGGTTCCCCATCGAGCTCATCCAGGTGAAGGGGCTCAAGGGGAAGGGGCCGCTCAAGCTCCTCGCGAACGCGCTCCTCCTGCCGCGCGCCTTCGTCCAGTGCTGGCGCGTCCTCAGGAAGTGGCAGCCCGACATCGTGGTGGGCGTGGGCGGCTACGCGTCCGGGCCGGTCGTCCTCGCCGCCTGGGTGCTGCGCATCCCCACGGCGGTCCAGGAGCAGAACGCGCTGGCTGGCTTCACGAACCGCCTCCTGGGGCGCCTCGTCGAGGCGGCGTTCACCGCCTTCCCCGAGGCCGGCCGCTACTTCCGCAAGGGCAAGGTCTACCAGCTCGGGAACCCCATCCGCCGCGAGCTCATGGACAACTACATGCGGCCGTCCCAGGCGCACGACAAGCTGCGCCTGCTCGTCTTCGGCGGCTCGCAGGGCGCGCACGCGCTCAACATGCGCGTCATCGAGGCGCTGCCGCACCTCGCGGACCTGCGCGAGCGGATCGAGGTGGTGCACCAGACCGGCGCCCGCGACCGCGAGGCGGTCGAGAAGGGATACCGCGCGGTCGGCTTCGCCCCCGACGTGCGCGAGTTCATCGACGACATGAGCGGCGCGTACGCCCGCTCCGACCTCGTGCTCTGCCGTGCCGGCGCGACCACGCTCGCCGAGCTCACCACCTGCAAGAAGGCGTCGATCCTGGTCCCCTTCCCCGCCGCCGCCGACAACCACCAGTTCATGAACGCGAAGAGCCTGGTGGACGCCGGCGCCGCCGTCATGATCGAGGAGAAGGACCTCACCGGCGAGCTCCTCGCGGCCGAGATCCGCGCCATCCTCACGCACCCGGAGCGCCGCGAGCAGATGTCGCGCGCCGCCGGCCGGCTCGGCAGGCCGCAGGCCTCACGCGAGATCGCCGACGTGTGCACCGACCTGGTGCGCCGCCGCTTCGGCTCGCAGAAGGGGCGCGATCGCGGCGCCGACTTCCGCCCGGTGCGCCCCGCTCCCCCCGCCGCGAGCGCCGGCGACGCCGAGGACGTGGCCGACGCCGCGCCGCGCGCCCCGTAGCCGCCGGCCGCCCCGGACCCTCCATGACCCTCTTCCGTTCCAGGCCCGCCAAGATCCACTTCGTCGGCATCGGCGGCATCGGCATGAGCGGCATCGCGGAGGTGCTGCTCAACCTCGGCTACCGCGTCTCGGGCTCGGACCTCAAGGAGTCCGACACGACGCGCCGGCTCGCGACCCTCGGCGGCGTCGTAAAGCGAGGACATGCCGCCGCGCACGTCACCGAGGTGGACGTGGTGGTCGTCTCGTCGGCCGTGCGGAGGGACAACCCCGAGGTCATGGAGGCGCGCGCCCGCAAGATCCCGGTCATCGCGCGCGCCGAGATGCTGGCCGAGCTCATGCGCCTGAAGTACGGGATCGCCATCGCCGGCTCGCACGGGAAGACGACCACCACCTCGATGGCCGCCCACCTCCTCGCCCACGCCGGGCTCGATCCCACCGCCGTCGTGGGCGGCAAGGTGAACGCGTTCGGCTCGAACGCGAAGCTCGGCAAGGGCGAGTACATGGTGGTCGAGGCGGACGAGTCGGACGGCTCGTTCCTGCGCATCCCACCCACCATCGCGGTCGTGACGAACGTCGACCCGGAGCACCTCGACCACTGGAAGACGGCGGCCGCGCTGCGGCAGGGCTTCCTCGACTTCGTGAACCGCGTCCCGTTCTACGGGCTCGCCATCCTGTGCATCGACCACCCGACCGTCCAGTCGCTCATCCCCGAGCTGGAGAAGCGCTTCGTCACGTACGGTGAAGGCCCGCAGGCCGACTACCGCCTGGCGCGCGTGGAGGTCAGGGCGCACCGGGTGGCCTTCGACGCGTTCCGCCGCGACGAGCCGCTGGGCCGCTTCGAGGTGGGGATGGTCGGGCGGCACAACGCGCAGAACGCGCTCGCGGTGGTCGCCCTCGGCGACGAGATGGGCATCCCGACCGACGTCACGCGCGGCGCCCTCGCCACCTTCAACGGGGTGCAGCGGCGGTTCACGGTGCGCGGCGAGGCGGGGGGCGTGACGGTCGTCGACGACTACGGCCATCACCCGGCCGAGGTGCGGGCCGTCCTGCGCGGCGCGCGCGAGGCGTTCGGCCGGCGCGTGGTCTGCGTCTTCCAGCCGCACCGCTACTCCCGCACGCGCGATCTCCTCCCCGAGTTCACGAGCGCCTTCAACGACGCCGACGTGCTCGTCCTGTCGGAGATCTACGCCGCCGGCGAGGACGCCATCCCGGGCGTCTCGGGCGAGAGGCTGGCCGACGAGATCCGGGCGCACGGCCACCGCGACGTCACCTTCGTGCCCGAGCGGCCGCGCCTCGCGGCGGCCGCCCGCGAGCGCATCCGCCCCGGCGACCTCGTCATCACCCTCGGCGCCGGCGACATCACGGCGGTCGGGCCGGAGCTGCTCCGGATGCTCGGAACGTGATGAGCGCGCGGCGCGTTTCGTGGGCCGACGAGATCGAGGCCCGCGTCCGGGGCGAGCGCCAGCGCGACGCCCCGCTCGCTCCCCGCACCGCCATCCGCGTCGGCGGCGCGGCGGACCTCCTGGTGCGCCCCGCCGGCCCGGACGACCTCGGCGCGCTCCTCCGCACCTGCCGCGAGCTCGACGTGCCGCTCTTCGTCCTCGGCGGCGGCGCGAACCTCCTCGTCGCGGACCGCGGCGTGCGCGGCGTCGTCGTGAAGCTCCCGCAGCCGTTCGGCGAGGAGCGGAGCGCCGGCGCGCGGCTCGTCCTCTCCGCGGGCGCCCCCACGAGCCGGCTCGTCGCGCGGGCGCAGAAGCTGGGGCTCGTCGGGTGCGAGTTCGTGGCCGGCATCCCCGGCACGCTGGGCGGGACCGTCGCCATGAACGCCGGCACCCGGACCGGCGAGATGAGCGACGTCGTGCGCCGGGTCGAGCTCGCCACGCCCGACGGCACGGGCTGGGTGGACGCGAGCGAGCTCGGGTTCGGATATCGCACCGCGCGGCTCCCGCCGGGCGCGGTGGTGACGCGCGTCGAGGTCGAGCTGCGCGAGGGCGACGTCGCGGCGAGCGCCGCCGCGATGAAGGCGGACGTCGACCGCCGGCGCGCCACGCAGCCGCTCACGCAACCCACGTTCGGGTCGACGTTCCGCAACCCGGCGGGCGAGTACGCGGGCCGGCTCATCGAGGCGGTCGGGCTGAAGGGCTACCGCGCCGGAGGCGCCACCTGGTCCCCCGTCCACGCCAACTTCATCGTGAACCTGGGCGGCGCGACCGCGCGCGACGTCCTCGCGCTCGTGAACCTCGCGCGCTCGCGGGTGGCGGAGCGGTTCGGGATCGCGCTCGAGCCCGAGGTCCGGCTCGCTGGCGAGTTCCTTGCCGACGAGCGCGTCGTCTGACAGGAGTAGCTTTCGTTCAACGCGACAGGGGGCTTTCTCGCATGGGAACCTGGTCGGGCAAGAGGGTGGCGGTCCTGTACGGCGGGCGATCCGTGGAGCGCGACGTCTCGCTCCGCACCGGGAAGGCGTGCGCCGAGGCGCTCCGGGAGCGCGGGTACGAGGTGACGCTCGTGGACGTCGACCTCGAGGTCGCGGCGCGGCTCCGTGAGGCGCGGGCCGAGGTCGCGTTCGTGGCGCTGCACGGGCGCTGGGGCGAGGACGGCTCGATCCAGGGGCTGCTCGAGTCGATGGGCATCCCCTACACCGGCTCCGGCGTGCTCGCCTCGGCGCTCGGGATGGACAAGGTCTTCTCGAAGCTGCTCTTCCGCGAGCACGGGCTCAAGGTCGTCGAGTACCGCGTGTTCCCGCACCAGCACGCCGATCGCATCACGGTCGCCGACCTCCCCTTCGGCCTGCCCGCGGTGGTGAAGCCCGCCGCCGAGGGCTCGTCGGTGGGCGTCCACATCGTGCGCGAGGCGGGCGCCCTCGGCGCGGCGTGCCGCGACGCGGCGAGCTTCAAGGGCGACGTCATCGTCGAGCGCTACGTGAAGGGCATGGAGGTGAACGTCGCGCTGCTCGACGGGAAGGCGCTCGGCGCCATCGAGATCGTCCCGTCGCGCGAGTTCTACGACTACACCGCGAAGTACACGGCGGGCTCCACGGAGTACTTCTACCCGGCGCGGCTCCCGCCCGAGCACTACCGCCGCGTCTGCGACGCGGGGGCGCACGCGTACGCCATCCTCGGCTGCTCGGGCATGACGCGCGCGGACTTCATCGTCGTGGCCGACGGGACGCCGTTCATCCTCGAGATGAACACGCTCCCCGGCATGACGGCCACCTCGCTCGTCCCCAAGATCGCGGCCGGGAACGGCATCCCGTTCCCGGAGCTGTGCGAGCGGTTGCTGGAGGGCGCGGCGCTGAACGCGTGACTACTTCTTGCTGATGCTGGTCTTGGACGGGTCGCAGGCGGCGACGCCGTCCAGCGCGTCCTTGTCGGTGGGCGCGATCTCGAGCGCCTGCTGGAAGGAGTGGAGCGCCTTGTCGCAGTGGCCGGCGGAGATCTCCTTCCGGCCCATCTTCACGTAGCGCTTGACGATGTTGTTCTTGTCGTCGTTCGGGAAGGACGAGCGCGGCGGGTTCAGCACCGCCTGGAGCTGCGCGGCGTCGATCTCCCTCAGCAGATACCGGACGTGGGCGCGCACGATGTCGCAGTAGCGCAGCTTCACGTAGGGCTGGGCGACCTCGATCTTGCCCGCGGCGTCGGTCACGACGACGAGCGGGTGCTGCCGGATCTCGAGCTTGCCGTAGAGCTGGTCGCCCTCGTCGAGCAGCACCGGGACGTGCAGCCCGGCGTCGATGACGGAGATCTTGACGTCGTCCTGCGCGTAACTGCCGGAGACGACCGCCACCATGTGGATGGGCTTGCCCGCGAAGACCTTCTCGCATTCGGCCATCTGCTTCAGCGTGTCTCCCGAGCGCTCGTGGTTCGGCCGCCAGAACAGCACGATGTTCACCACCGCAGCCTTCGAGACGAGCGGCTCCTTGCCTCCGCCGACGCTGGGGAGCTCCACGTTCTCCAGCGTCTCGCCGGCGGCGACCCGCGCGCGCGCGGGCGGCGCGGCCGCGACGGACGAGAGCGCGAGGACGATGGTGAGCAGGCGCATGAGCGACGGCAAGGGGACCTCCTGGTGGACCGCGCGCGGCCGTGAAGTCGGGACGAGTCGGATCAAGCGTTCCCCCTCCCCGCGACTCACTTCCTCACGCAGGCCCCGCGCTTCGTGACGAGCTTCGGATCGAGCTTCTGCGCCTCGGTGTAGGACGCGGCGGCGTCGGCGCACTTGCCCTGCGCCGCGAGCGCGTCGCCGATCAGCATGTGGGCGGGCGCGTAGGCCGGGTTCTTCACGAGGACGTTCCGCGCCTCCTCGATGGCGCGCTCGTACTGCTTCGTCTTGATGTACTCCTCGCCCATGCGGACGTGGCGGTGCTCGACCGCGCCCTTGATCTCGTTGGGGAAGAGCGCCTTGGGCGGGTGCTCGGTCCGCTCGACCTCGGCCAGGTCGATCTCGTGCAGCGCGTAGCGGATCTTCCCGCGGATGCGATCGCAGTAGTTGATCTTGTGGAACGGCTCGTACGCGATGAGCTGGAACTTCTCGTTCGCCACGCCGATCGCGGGGTGGAGCCGCACGCCGATCCGGCCGTACAGCTCGTCGTCCTTGTCGATGAGCACCGGCATGTCGATCCCGGCCTCGGCGACCATCGCCTTCACCTCAGTGGGATCCCAGGACGAGGAGACGACCGCCACCCAGTGCACCGGCTTCGTCGCGAACTCCTTCTCGCACTTGGCCATCGCCTTGAGCGTCTCGAGCGAGTGGTCCTGCTGCGGGCGGAAGAAGATGAAGACGTTCGCGAGCGCCTTGTTCGAGAAGAGCGCGTGGCGCCCTCCGTCGAGGGTGGCGAGCTCGACGTTCTGCATGGCGTCGCCGACGGCGACGTTCGCGAAGGCAAACCCGGCGAGGGGCCAGATCGCCCCGGACAGCAGGATGCCCAACGCCCAAAGGGCGACGCGGCGGCGGGTGGTCATGGGCGCGCTCCCTACTTGCGATTCTTGGTGGCGGTGGAGAGCGTCTTGTTCACGTACGTCTTCGTCTCGTGGCAGGTCTTCGCGCACGACCCGCCGGTCGGCGTCTTCGTGAAGTTGATCTTGAGGAGCCAGCCCCGCGGGCCGTACGGCACGCCGTCGCGGACGTGGTGGTCCTGCTTCGACGCGTGGACCTCGTGGCAGGCGCGGCAGGTGCGGCCGCGGTCCGCCTTGTTGACGTGGACGAAGTGGAGGTTGCGAGAGCCGTCGCGGAAGTTCGTGAGCGTGGTCGTCTCGGGCTCGCTCACGACCTTGTCGTTGTGGCAGCCATAGCAGAGCGCGTAGTTCTTGAGGTCGTACGGCGCGTAGAACTTGGCGGGGTACTCGGCGACGAGGAGGCGGAAGTTGTCCGAGCCGTGCGTGCGGTGGCAGGCGGAGCAGTCCTTCGCCTCGACCGGCGCGTGCCAGACCTTGTTCTCCTCGAGCCACTTCTTGAAGTTCGTGAGGACGACGCCGTTCCAGTCCTTCATGTCGTCGACCGAGTGGCAGTTCACGCACTGATCGAACGGCAGGTTGATGAGCAGCTTCTCGATGTTCGTGCCGTGCGGGTTGTGGCAGTTCGCGCACTTCTGCCCGCTGGTGAGCGCGCCGTGCTTCACCTTCGAGTTCTCGGCGATGGCGCGGATGTTCTTGTGGCAGTCCATGCACTGCGAGGCGAGCTCGGTGTGCAGGAGCTTCTTCTCCTTCGAGTCGTGGGGGTTGTGGCAGTTCGTGCACGCCTCGACCGCCGGAGGGTGCTTGTACTTGCGCGCCATGATCTCCTCGAACTCCTGGTGACAGTCGTAGCAGCCGGCGTTGCCGGCCTTCAGGACTGGACCCGGGTTCTTGGGATCGTTCGACCGGTGGCAGAAAGAGCAGTCGCCGGCGCCGTACGGCGCGTGGACGACGGCCGCCTTCTCGCCCGCGGCGAGCGGCTTGTTGTCCACCTTGTGACGCGTCGGGTATTTGTACTGAGCGGGCGCCGCCGTGGCGGGCGCGGCCGTCGCCAGAGTGGGTCCCAGGAGCGCCAGGAGAGTGACGAACGTGAGGCTGTTCCGCGAGACCATGCTTTCCACTCCGAAGGGGCGCCCCGCTAAGGCTGTCCCGCTTAAAGTCGGCTGCGCTGCAGGGGATCTAAGGATGATACCTATCTGGGTTTCCTTGCCCTAAGTCAACGCGCCGGTCCCGTCCCCGGGGGCGTGGCGCATCGTCGCACTACAGCAGGAGCTTCCTCTTCGTCGAGTTGTGCGGCGAGTGACAGCCGAGGCACGCGCCCTTCGTGGTCGGATGGTGCTTGACCGGCTTCTTGAACTCGTCGTGACAGTCGAAGCACAGTTCGTTCGTCACCTTGAGGACGCGGCCGGGAACGCGCGACTGGTCCTTCTCGTCGTGGCAGGCCTCGCATGCCCCCATCTCGAAGGGGCCGTGGGTGGAGACGGCGTCCGTCGCGCTGATGGGCGCGTGCCGGCTGCCGCCCGCCGCGAGCGCGGCCGTCGAGGCGACGGCGCAGCTCAGGGCCAGCGCCACCACGAGGTGCTTCCTTCCCACCATGTTCGAGCTCCCGCTGGATCCGTCGATCCTGTTTCGACCCAGCGTCGCACGATACCGCAAGCGCCCCAACAAAAACATTGATCTGATCATGTGAGTGGGTCCATGTGCGCGGCGTTCCCCGCGGGTGGCAGAGAAACTTGCAAAGCGCGATCGATCGGGCATGCTGCAAGCCGGGCGATAGCGGCCGGAAGCGGCGGCCGGGGGCGTTGGGCGTGGAGTGGCGTGTGGCGCGCGGCCGTAACCGCAGGCGGGTGGACAGGGGTGGGGAGGCGGGGCCGCGGTCAGGGGGCGCGCGCCGGACGGGCCGCGCCTTGCTCTCGCTGGCGCTCCTCGCCGCGGTCGCCGCCGGCGCGGTCCCGGGCTGGCGCGCCCTCGCGACGTCCCGGGCGCTCCGCATCCGCACCGTACGCTTCGACGGGCTCGCCCGCGCGACCGCGGGCGAGCTCCTGGCGCTCTCGCCCGTGAAGCCGGGCGATCACCTGCTCTCCGCGGACCTGGACGCGGTGGAGCGGGCGCTGGCGCGCCATCCGTGGGTGCGCCGCGTCGAGGCTCGCCGCACCTGGCCTCCGGCCCTCGCGGTGACGGTCCGCGAGCGGACCGCGGCGGCGCTCGTCGACCTGGGCGGGCTCTACCTCGTCGACGACGAGGCGAACGTGTTCAAGCGAGCGGCGGCGGGCGATGGCCTCGACCTGCCGCTCGTGACCGGGATCGGACGCGCCGACTACGTGCAGCGGCGCGCCGCCGTGGAGCCGCTGCTCGCCGGCGCGCTCGCGCTCGCCCGCGCCTGGCGCGAGGACGGGCGCGATGCGACCGCGCGGCTGTCGGAGATCCACGTCGACCCGGGGGACGGCACGACGATCTACGTGGGCGAGGAGGGCACGCAGGTCCGGCTCGGATCGGGCGACCTGCCGGCGAAGCTCTCCCGGCTCGAGAAGGTGCTCTCGGCGCTCCGCGCCGAGGGGAACCGCGCGGAGGTGCTCCACCTCGACAACCGGCTCCACCCGTCGTGGGTGACGGTCCGGCTGGCGTCGGCGGGGACGGTGGTGGGCGGCGATCGGGTGGGGGGGCGCTGAACAGCGCTCCTCCGTCTCGAATGGTGGGCGAAGCGCGACTGCGCCAACTCGCCCGGAGGTGGTGGACATGGCGAAGAGCGGCGACATCCTGGTCGGCCTCGACATCGGGACGACCAAGATCTGCGCCATCGTCGGCGAGATGACCGACGAGGGCATCGACATCATCGGGATCGGATCCCATCCGTCGAAGGGGCTGAGGAAGGGCGTCGTGGTCAACATCGACGCCACCGTCGCCTCGATCAAGCGCGCGATCGAGGAGGCGGAGCACATGGGCGGCTGCGAGATCTCCACCGTCTACACCGGGATCGCCGGCGGGCACATCAAGGCGTTCAGCTCGCACGGCGTCGTCGCGGTGAAGGACAAGGAGGTGCGCCAGACCGACGTCGACCGCGTCATCGACCAGGCGAAGGCGGTCGCGATCCCGCTCGACCGCGAGGTCATCCACGTCCTGCCGCAGGAGTTCGTGGTGGACGACCAGGACGGCATCAAGGAGCCGGTCGGGATGAGCGGCGTTCGGCTCGAGGCGAAGGCGCTCATCGTGACGGGCGCCGTCTCGTCGGCGCAGAACATCATCAAGTGCGCCCAGCGCACCGGCCTCAACGTGGCCGACATCGTCCTGCAGCCGCTCGCGTCGTCGCTGGCCGTGCTCTCCGAGGACGAGAAGGAGCTCGGCGTCTGCCTGGTCGACGTCGGCGGCGGCACGACCGACATCGCCATCTTCTCGAACGGCTCCATCGTCCACACCGCGGTGCTGGCGCTCGGCGGAAACCACCTCACGAACGACGTGGCGGTGGGGCTGCGCACGCCGACGCACGAGGCGGAGCGGATCAAGAAGCAGTCCGGCTGCGCCATGGCCTCCATGGTCGACAAGGGCGAGACCATCGAGGTGCCGAGCGTGGGCGGCGGGCAGCCGCGCGTCCTCTCCCGCCACATCCTGGCCGAGATCATCGAGCCGCGGGTGGAGGAGATCTTCATGCTGGTCCAGCACGAGATCCAGAAGTGCGGGATGGAGGAGCTGCTCGCGTCCGGCGTCGTCATCACCGGCGGCTCGACGCTCCTCTCCGGCATGCCGGAGATGGCGGAGGAGGTGCTGGGCATGCCCGTGCGCCGCGGCGTGCCGCGCGGCCTGGGCGGCCTGCTCGACGTGGTGAAGGGGCCGCAGTTCGCGACGGCGGTCGGCCTCGTCCTGTACGGGGCGAAGCAGGTCGAGGCGAGCCCGCACTTCAAGATCCGCGACGAGAACGTCTACCGCAAGGTCAGGAACCGCATGCAGAAGTGGCTCGGGGAGATCTTCTGAGCGCGCGCGAGAGGCACGGAAAGGACCAGGACATGATCGAGCTCACCGACAGGAACGAGCCGGGCGCGCGCATCAAGGTGATCGGCGTCGGCGGCGGCGGCGGCAACGCCATCAACACCATGGTCTCGGCGCGCCTCGACGGCGTCGAGTTCATCGCGGCCAACACGGACGTGCAGGCGCTCGCGGCGAACAAGGCCGAGCTGAAGATCCAGATCGGCAAGGCCGCCTCGCGCGGCCTCGGCGCCGGCGCGAACCCCGACCGCGGCCGCGAGGCGGCGCTCGAGGCGCGCGACGCCATCGCAGAGGCCCTGGCCGGCTCCGACATGGTGTTCGTCACGGCCGGCATGGGCGGCGGCACCGGCACCGGCGGCGCCCCCATCGTCGCGGACGTCGCGAAGCAGTCGGGCGCGCTCACCGTGGGCGTCGTCACGAAGCCGTTCCTCTTCGAGGGCAACAAACGGCGCAAGCAGGCGGAGCAGGGGCTCGCCGAGCTCAAGGCCGCCGTGGACACGCTCATCGTCATCCCGAACCAGCGGCTCATCTCGGTCGCCGGCGAGAACGTCTCGCTCGCCGACGCCTTCAAGCGGGCGGACGAGGTGCTCCTCCACGCCGTGCAGGGCATCAGCGACATCATCACGGTGCACGGCCTCGTGAACGTCGACTTCGCGGACGTGCGCACCATCATGTGCGAGCAGGGCATGGCGCTCATGGGCACCGGGCGCGCGGCGGGCGAGCGGCGCGCGGTCGAGGCGATGCAGGCCGCCATCAGCTCGCCGCTCCTCGAGGACGTCTCCCTCGACGGCGCGATGGGGCTGCTCGTCAACATCACCGGCGGCCCGTCGCTCACGCTCCACGAGGTGAACGAGGCCGTCAGCATGGCTCAGACCGCGGCCGACCCGGAGGCGAACATCATCTTCGGGTCCGTCGTCGACGAGCGGATGGGCGACGAGGTGAAGATCACGGTCATCGCCACGGGCTTCGCGCAGAAGGAGGTGCCCATCCGCCTCGTGCAGAAGGTTCAGGTGCAGGTGCCCATGGCCATCAACCCGCGCGTGAGCCCCGCCGCGGCGCCGGCCGCGTCTCCGCCCTCCGCGGCGGCGGCGGTCGAGCTGCCGCGCCGCGAGACGGTGAAGGTCTCGGTGCCAGGCAGCGCGCAGCAGCCGCCGCGGGCCCCGCCCCTGCCCGCGCGCACCCGCGAGCGTGCCGCCGCCGGCGACGGGTTCAGGCCGGGCGACGAGGACCAGTACGACATCCCCGCCTTCCTCCGCCTCCGCGGCGGCCAGGGCGGAGTGCCGGAGTAACGCGCCGCTCCTTTCCCGACCCTCCCCCGCTCCGCGGGGGAGGAGCCGAGCTCTCCTCACCGTCGCTCCGCGGCCCACTCCTTCTCCCGCGCGGCCTCCAGGCGCGCGCGGAAGCGGGGATCGGCGAGCCGCGCCGCCGCCAGCGCGCCGCCGAGGCGCTGCCCGGCCTCCACGTCGCTCGGCCAGTGCACGCCGCCCCGCACGCGGTCGAACCCGATCTGCCGGCCGCGCTCGAGCAGCGCCTCGCGCCGCGCCGGCGCGAGCTCCGCCAGCAGGAGGGCGTGCAGCACCCCGCGGACGGCGTGGCCGCTCGGGAACGCGAAGCTCGGCTCGCGCGCGACGGCGGGCGCGACGCGCACGTCCGCGTCGTAGGGCCGCGGGCGTGCGAACCGCTCCTTGAGGGGGCCGTAGACCTGCCGCGCCTCCTGCTCCGCCTCGTCGAGCAGCGCGCGCGTGAGCGGGCGGTGATCGCGGTCGAGGGCGCCTCCCGCCGCATCCGCGAAGGCATCCGGGGTGAGCTCGACCTCCGCCGCTGCGCGCCGGACGTCGTCACGTGTCCGCGTGCGCTGCTCCCACAGCACGATCGCGAGGTCGGCCTTCGCGGTCTCCGAGCCAGGGGCGGGGCAGGCGCCCAGGGCCGCCGCCGCGTCGAGGCCGCCCTGCCGCGCGCGCGGCAGGGCGCGCGACGGCGCCTCGGCCTGCGCGCGCGCTCTCTGGACGGGGTGGAGGGCCGCGGCGATCGCGGCCGCGAGCAAGAGCGTGCGCATGGTCACCTCGCGGGTGGACCCCGCATGCCGCCCCGGCCTGCGACGAGGTTCACGCGCGCGTCACTGGAGGGCGGGGGCAGGCGCGCCCGCCGCGATCGAGCGCTCGCGCGCCGCGTAGAAGCGCGCCACGTCTCCGAGCGACACGACGCCGAGGAGCCCCCGCGCGCCGAGGACGGGGAGGTGCCGCACCCGCCGCTCGCGCAGGAGCGCCTCCACCTCGGCGCAGGGCGTCTCGAGCGTCACGGTCGCGACCTCGCGCAGCATCACCTCGCGCACGCGCGTCGCCGCGGGGTCGAGCCCCTGCGCGACCACCCGCGCCGCGACGTCGCGCTCGGAGAGGAGCCCCTGCACCTCCTCCTCGCGCACGACCACGAGGCACCCCACCCGCCGGTCACGCAGCGCGCGGCACGCCTCCTCGACGCTCGCCTCGGGCGAGCAGGTGTAGACGACGGCGCTGTTCTTCATGGCGAGGAGATCACGCGCGGTGGCGGTCATGCGTGGCTTCCTCCGTTACCGCTCGCGCGCGAGGAGGCCGTCGCTGCGCGCGGAGAGCTCGCTCGTGCGCGCGAGCAGCGCCTGCACCTGCGCGTACAGCGCCTCGGCCTCTGCGTCGCGGCGGCCGCGCGTGCCGTCCTGGGTGAGATCGCCGAGGCGGGAGAGCAGGTCCGCCACCTTCACGAGGTGCTGGTGCGCGAGCAGGAGGTCGCGCCCGAGGCGCGCCCCGGCGCGGCTGAAGATGAGGCCGCTCTGGAAGAGCCGCGAGAGCGCCTTGCGGTTCGTGTCGACGACGGTGCACAGCCGCGCCTGGTAATCGCGGAGGCGTCGATCGTCGCGCGCGTCGGCGAGATCGACGACCGCCATCGGCCACTTCGTTCTGGGCGAGCTGCGCGACGTGCGTCGATCCTCCGAGCTGACGAATGGTAGGACCCCGCGCGCGCCGGGGTCAAATGGGAGCGGCGCGCGCCGCCACGCCCCCTGCACCCGCCGCTTGACTTCGCGCCTCGCGCTGCTTCGACCCGGATGTGCTCCGGCTTCGAGCGCCGCGCGTCAGGCGGTCGCCGCCCTGACCAGCTCCTCGACCCTGGCGAGCGCCTTCTCGATCCCGGCGGGGTCGGGGCCGCCCGCCTGCGCCAGGTCCGGCTTGCCGCCGCCCTTCCCGCCGACGAGCTTCGCGGCCTCCTTCACGAGATCGCCCGCCTTCAGCTTCCCGACGAGGTCCTTCGTGACCGCCACGAGGAGGACAGCCTTGCCGTCCTGCTCGCTCCCGAGCGCCACGACGCCGCGCGCGAGCTTGTCGCGCAGCTTGTCCGCGAGGTCGCGGAGCGCGTTCCCGTCGCCCTCGACGCGGGCGGCGAGCACCTTCACGCCGTTCACGTCGCGAGCCTGGCTCGCGAGGTCGCCCGAGCGCGCGGTGGCGACCTTCGACTTGGCCTCCTCGAGCGCGCGCTCGAGCTCCCGGAGCCGCTTCTGCGCCTGCTCGATCTTGGCCGCCACCTCGAACGCGCCCGCCTTGAGCAGCGCCGCGGCGCGCCTCAGCTCCTCGTCGGTGCGCTGCGCGAGCTCCACCGCCTTCGGGCCTGTGTAGGCCACGATCCGGCGCACGCCGGCGGCGATCGACTCCTCGCTCCCGATCTTGAAGAAGGCGATGTCGCCGGTGCGCCGCACGTGCGTGCCGCCGCACAGCTCCTTCGACGGGCCGATCCGGACGACCCGCACGCGATCGCCGTACTTCTCGCCGAAGATCATCATCGCGCCGGTCTGGCGCGCCTTCTCGAGCTCGAGCACGTCGGTGTCGGTCGCGTCGTTGCGGCGCACGAGCTCGTTCACCGTCGTCTCGACGTCGCGCGCCTCCTCCGGCGTGAGCGGCTGGAAATGCGAGAAGTCGAAGCGCAGGTAGTCGGGCGCGACCACCGAGCCGGCCTGCTTCACGTGCTCGCCGAGGCGCTCCCGCAGCGCGTAGTGGAGGAGGTGCGTCGCGGAGTGGTTGGCGCGGACGAGGTCGCGCCGCGCCTCGTCCACCGACAGCTCCACCACGTCGCCGACGGCGATCTCGCCCTCGGTGACCTCGCCCACGTGGACGATGATGCCCGGCACCGGCCGCTGCGCGTCCTTCACCGCGATCCGGCCGCCCGGCGCGGCGATGCTGCCCTGGTCGCCGACCTGGCCGCCCGACTCCCCGTAGAACGGCGTCGCGGCGGTGACCAGCTCGACGGCGTCGCCCTTCCCGGCACGCGCCGCGCGCGCGCCGTTCACGAGGAGCGCCTTCACCTCGGCGCGCGCGGTCGTCGTGTCGTAGCCGAGGAACTTCGTCTCGCCCAGCTCGCCCGCGATCTGCTTGTGCAGGTCGCCGACCGCGGCCTCGCCCGAGCCCTTCCACTCGGAGCGCGCGCGCTGCTCCGCCATGGCCTTGTCGAAGCCGAGCTCGTCCACCTCGAAGCCGCGCTCCGCCGCGATGGTGCGGGTGAGGTCCATCGGGAAGCCGAAGGTGTCGTAGAGCTGGAACGCCACCTTCCCCGGGATCACCTTCTCGCCCGCCTCGACGAGCCGCTCCATCTCCTCCTCGAGGATGGCGAGGCCCTTGTCGAGGGTGCGCCGGAAGGACTCCTCCTCCGTGAGCGCCACCTTCTCGACGAAGGCGCGGTTCTCCCGGATCTCCGGGTAGGCGCTGCCCATCTCGTCGATCACGGCGCCGCACACGCCGGCGAGGAAGAGCTTCTCGAGCCCGAGGCGCTTCCCGTGGCGGATGGCGCGCCGCATGATCCGGCGGAGCACGTACCCGCGCCCCTCGTTCGACGGCAGGACGCCGTCCCCGACGAGGAACGCCGTGGCGCGCGCGTGGTCGGCGATGACGCGCATGGAGACGTCGTCGTCGCCGTTCGCGCCGTAGCGCTTCCCCGACACCTTCGCGATCGCCTCGATGATGCGCTGGAAGAGGTCGGTGTCGTAGTTCGAGCGCTTGCCCTGCACGACCGCCGCGATGCGCTCGAGCCCGGCGCCCGTGTCGATGGAGGGCTTCGGCAGCGGCGTGAGGCCGCCCTCCTGGCTGCGCTCGAACTGCATGAAGACGAGGTTCCAGATCTCGAGCCAGCGGTCGCAGTCGCAGGCGACCCCCTGGCAGGTCCGGCCCGCCTTCTCCTCGGCGCAGGCGATGTCGTTCCCCTGGAAGTAGTGGAGCTCGGAGCACGGCCCGCAGGGACCGGTCTCCCCCATCGCCCAGAAGTTGTCCTTCGCGCCGAGCTTCAGGATGCGCCCCTCGGGGACGCCCTGCGCCTTCCACAGCTCGTACGCCTCCTCGTCCCACGGAATGCCGCCCTCGCCGGCGAAGACGGTGGCGGCGAGCCGCTCCCTGGGGATGGCGAGCCACTCGGGGCTCGTGACGAGCTCCCATGCCCAGGCGATGGCGTCCTTCTTGAAGTAGTCGCCGAAGGAGAAGTTGCCCAGCATCTCGAAGAACGTGTGATGACGCGCCGTGAACCCGACGTTCTCGAGGTCGTTGTGCTTGCCGCCGGCGCGGACGCACTTCTGCGAGCTGGTCGCGCGGCGGTACTCGCGCCGCTCCCGGCCGGTGAAGACGTCCTTGAACTGGACCATCCCGGCGTTCGTGAAGAGGAGCGTCGGGTCGTTCTGCGGGACGAGCGACGAGCTCGGCACGCGCCGGTGCCCGCGCGCCTCGAAGAAGCGCAGGAAGGCGTCGCGGATCTGGGCGGCGGTCAGGTTCTTCATGTGGGCAGGGCTCTCGGAAAAGAGGTGTGTGATAACACCCGCTCGAGGCGCGGTCCACCGCGGCGTCGGGGCCGCGGGCTTCGCCATCAGCTCCCCGGCGGCGGCGGGATGCGCACGCGCCATCCCGACCCGTCCTCGCGGACGAGCTCCACCTCGCGCTTCGCTCCGCCCTCCTCCGTCGCCTCCACCAGCGCGCGCTCGGGCGACTCGCGCAGGACGAGCACCGACGCGAGCGGTCTGTGCGCGAGCGCGGCGTCGCCGAGGACGAGCTGGCGGCCCGTCGGGGCGACCACGCCCGGAGCCGACGCCGCCACCGCCTTCGCCTGCGCGTCGAGCCAGGCGCGCGTGTCGGAGGAGAGGAGCCCCCAGGTCCGCTCCGCGTCGCGCTCGCCCGCCGCGCGCGCGAAGGCGCGGTAGGTCGCGTCGGGCGTCGGCTCGCGCGCCGCGCACGCCAGGGCCAGGGCCAGGAGGAAGGCGAGCCGCATCACACTCCAGTCTGCCTCACGGCCTGCGCAGCCGCAGCCGCCAGACGGGCTGCCCCGTCGCGAGGTACCGCTTCTCGCGCGTGGACGGGATGTCGCCCTCCGCCCGGCCGGCGAAGCGGCCGCTCCCCGCCTCGTTCACGAAGCCGATCGCCTCGAGGCGGGCGACGGCCTCGATCGCGTAGCGCTCCACGTCGGTGCGGAAGTCGAGGAGCCCGCCCGGCGCGAGCAGGCCGAGGAGGAGCCGGGACATGCCGTCGTCCACCAGGCGCCGGTGGTGGTGGCGCCGCTTCCACCACGGGTCGGGGAAGTGGACGTGGACGGCCGCGAGCGAGCCCGCCCGGAACAGGCGCGGCGCGAGGAGCCGGGCGTCTCCCCGCAGCGCGACGAGGTTCCGGAGGCCGCGCTCCTCCGCCCGCGCGCGCAGCTCGTCGGCGAACTTGCGGCGCTGCTCGATGGCGACGAAGGCTCGCTCCGGGAACGCCTGCGCGAAGGCGAGCGCGAAGCCGCCGTGCCCCGAGCCGACCTCCAGCTCGAGCCGCCGCGCGGGGTCGCCGAGGAGGGCGGTCCAGTCGGGCAGCAGGTCGAGGGCGATGGGGGCGTCGTCCACGGCCGAGAAGATCATGCGCGCGTGTTTAACATGGTAAAGCATGCTGGATGCGGAACGGTCCGGCCGTCGCGACCGCGCTCGTCTCCCTCGCCGTGGTCGTCGCCGCCGGCTGTGCGCGCTGCGGCGGCGCGGGCGGCCCGCC
>WNGE01001856.1_pt1 | contig 36157 bp, 32 predicted proteins | sample 5400651 | NCBI WGS metagenome assembly WNGE01 (sample SAMN13153370, study PRJNA577476) | soil metagenome | isolation source: 60 cm soil or saprolite under grassland replicate 2 | place: USA:California | collected 2016-06-15
GGACGTGCGACACTAAAGCTTCAACGCGATCGACCGACCGGTGCGGCTCCGGCGAGTCAGGAGATGGGGCCAACGCATGATCCGTTCGCACGCATCGCTTCTTCGCCTTCTCCTTCTGCTGATCGTCGTCGCCGCGATTGCCACCGCGGTCGGCGGCTTCAGCTGGGACGGGCCGGAAGCCGCGCCGTTCGTCAGCTGGTAGAGGCCGGCAGGCGCCCTTGGCGCGGCAATCCGCGAATCACGTCGAAGGCGCCTCCGGCACGGCGAGGTCGACCATCAGCGGGAGCTGGTCAGAACGATGTCCGACCTGACGTCATCCCGCCTCGAACTCTCGGCCTAACGCCGCGGCGTCCGAGCCGTCGTAGCAGATGAGAATCGTGCCGTTGTCCATCAAGTCCTCCTGAGTGTCAGAGGGCGTCGCGAACCGCCACGCCTACACGAATTGATGGTCGTCGAAGCGCCCGTACGTCGCGTCAGCAAGAGGCGCCTAATGCTTGCGGCTATCCCGCAACCGGTCGACCTCTCTCGCTCATCTCCACCTCCACTACCGTCGGCATTTGCCGACCACGGCCGCGGATGATCAGGTCGGCCACGATGCCTGTCCAGCCGGTCTGGTGGGACGCGCCGAGCCCGGCGCCGTTGTCTCCGTGGAAGTACTCGTTGAAGAGCAAGTTGTCCTTCCAGTTCGGGTCCCGCTGGAGCCGCTGGACGCCGCCGTAGCAGGGCCGCCGGCCGTCTGGGCCGACGAGGAAGATCGAGACGAGCCGATCGCGCAGGTCGGCGGCCGCCGCCTCGATCGTCACATGGTTGCCCGAACGCGCCGGGTACTCGACGGTCATCGCGTCGCGGAAGTACCGCGCGTAGCGTTCGAGCGCGCTCACTACGAGGTAGTTGATCGGCATCCAGATCGGGCCCCGCCAGTTCGAGTTGCCGCCGAACATGCCGGTCGTCGACTCGGCCGGTTCATAGTCGATCGACGCGTCCATGCCGCCGATGTCGAGCGAGAACGGGTTCGTTGCGTGGAACCGGGACAACGCGCGCAGCCCGTACGGAGAAAGGAACGCCTCCTCGTCAAAGAGCCCCGTCAGGATGCGGAAGACGCGGTCGACCCGGACGACGCTGAGCAGCAGCTCGCGCTCGAGCGCCTCGTCATGGATCATTCCCGCGTCGGCGAGGCGCTCGAGATCGCGCTTCCGCTCCTCGAGCAGCGCCGCGGAGCGCTTTTCGACGGCGAGTGCACGCTCGATCATCTGCTCGTCGAGGACGACGACCGCGAGTAGCGGCAGGATGCCGACGATCGAGCGCACCTTGATCGGGATGGTGGAGCCGTCCGGACGCTCGAGGCGGTCGTAGTAGAACCCGTCCTCCTCGTCCCAGAGACCCTGCTCGTTCAGCGCCCGCGAGATGAGCGCGAAGTGCTCGACGAACTTCACCACCAGGTCGGTCGCGGGCCGTCCACGGCGGGTCAAGATCGATGCGATCGCAGCCATGCTGAGGGCGTAGAACGCCATCCAGCCCGTGCCGTCCGACTGCTCGAGCGTGTACCCGGCCGGAAGGTGCGAGCGGTCGATCGGCCCGATGTTGTCGAGGCCGAGAAAGCCGCCCTCGAAGAGATTCGAGCCATCCCGGTCCTCACGGTTGACCCACCACGTGAAGTTGACGAGCAGCTTGTCGAACACGCGGGAGAGGAATGCGTCGTCGCGCCCGCCGTCGACCGCGAACACCTCGAGCGCCGCCCACGCCTGCACGGGCGGGTTGACGTCGTCGAACGACCACTCGTAGGCGGGCAGTGCGCCGTTCGGATGCTGGGACCACTCGCGGCAGAGCAGCACCAGCTGGTACTTGGCGAATGCCGGGTCGACATGCGCGAGCGCGACGCAGTGGAAGGCGAGATCCCACGCGGCAAACCACGGGTACTCCCACTTGTCGGGCATCGACATGATGTCGAAGACGTCGAACGTGCGCCAGCCCGCGTTGCGTCCGCTTCGCCGCGAGCCGGGCGGGGCCGGCTGGCCGGGATCGCCGTCCAGCCAGCGGGCGACGTCGTAGTAATAGAGCTGCTTGCCCCAGAGCATTCCTGCGAGCGCCTGCCGCAGCACGCGGGCCTCGTCCGCAGACGCGGCCTCCGGCGTCAGCTCCGCGTAGAACTCGTCCGCTTCGGCGACGCGCGCCGCGACGACATCGTCGAAGTCGTCCCACGCGTCGCCGACGCCCTGCCCGGTCGGCCGGAGGCGCACGCGCGACGTGACCGTCGCGCCCGGCTCGACGGTCACCCGGTACCAGAACGCCGCCTTCGTCCCCCCGCCGTGGGCCACGGTCGACGCGCCGTGCACGACGTAATCGTTGATCCCGTCCTTCGGCGTCGGGCTCGCCGAGGGCGAACCGAACAGGCGCGCAGCGTTCGTCTCGTTGTCGCAGAACAGCACGTCGGGGGCGGCGCCGTCGGACGCGGCGTGCGCGACGAGCTCGAGATCGCCGAGGAATGGGTGCGTCGTCTCGATTCGTGCCTCGCCGGCCGCCCGCAACTCGGGCCGCAGCAGATCGGGGCCGCCCCACGACCACGTGTTGCGATACCACGTAGTCGGCAAGACGTGCAACGTCTCCGCCTCCGCCCCGGCGTTCGTCACCCGCACGACCATCAGGAGGTCGTGCGGGTCGGCCTTCGCGTAGTCGACCTCGACGATCCAGTAGCGGTCTTCGTCGAATGCACCCGTGTCGAGCAGCTCGTACTCCGGGTCCAACTTGCCGCGCCGGCGGTTCTCGGCCACGAGGTCGGCGTATGGGAACGCACGCTGCGGGTAGTGGTAGCGCCAGCGGTTCCACGCGTGGCTCGGGAGCGCATCGAGATACCACCAGTACTCCTTGGCGTCCTCACCGTGATTGCCCTCGTTGCCGGTCAGCCCGAAGATGCGCTCCTTGAGGATGGGGTCGCGGCCGTTCCAAAGTGCGAGACCGAGGCAGAGCCGCTGTTCGACGTCCGAGAACCCGGCGAGACCGTCCTCGCCCCACCGGTAGGCCCGCGAGCGGGCGTGCTCGTGCGGAAGCGACTCCCATGCCGTGCCGCCTTGGCTGTAGTCCTCGCGCACCGTTCCCCACTGGCGCTCGCTGAGGTAGGGACCCCAGTGGTACCAGTCGGACGCGTCGCGGAGACCATCCTCGAGCCGCCCGAACGTCTCGACCCGCTCACGCTCGACGCTCACAGCATCAGACCCGACAGTCGCGGTCGTGCGCGCATCACGTTGGGTGAATTACACCACCTCGCCCGCGCACGCGAGCGGGTGGTTGAGGACGTCGAGCGTGTGGTGCGTTTGTAGCCACGCGCGACATCGTCCCGCCGCTCGTTCCCTTGCGGCATCGGCGCGAGCGCTGAATCGGTTGCGGGAAGTCCGCGCTGCGTGGCGGTCGGTGGTGCTCAGTTCTCGTCGCGGCCGAGTGCGTCGAGCGCGTGTTGGCGGTCGATGTAGTCCTCCATCGTGACGATCCGCCCGTCGCGGAACCTGTAGATGTGGTGCAGCTCTTCCATTCCTTTCCCCAGCGGCTCGGGATGTGGATCGATCACGACCGCGTCGCCGCTCTCGGCGACGATCTCCGGGCTGCCGCTTTGGCCGCCCGCAAGAGCGCGCTCGAACACGGCGCGCACCTCAGCACGACTGTGGCAGATCGGCGTTGCTTCACCCGGCTGCTGGAGACCGCGCCAGAGACGACGTGCGGGTCGAGCAGCGCGATGACCTGGTCGAGGTCGCGATCCTCGAACGCGTGGGCGAGAGCTTGTCGTGCGTCTGCGTCCATCGGCGAAGCCGAGCAGCATGGATTCTACGCCCGAGCGGTCACGTTCGCATGGCGGGATACAGCTCTTCGCCGGGGTCGGCGAGGCTCGGCACGACCACTTCGGCGACAAGCCGGCGCAGATTTCGCGAGCTCTCGATGAACACAGCGACGTCACCGGTCGTGACAGCAATGAGCTCAAGTGCGGGCACGACGGTTACGTACTGGCCGCCGTAGTCACCCGCGAAGAAGGAAGGATGGCCGCAGTCCTCGGTAACCCACCACAAATAGCCGTACGAGACCCCTTCGGGAGGACCGCCGCCGCTATCGACCGCGTCGCCGCGTCGACGAAAGAACTCGGGAGCAGCTGTACCCCGCGATGAAGGCCGAGAGCGAGGTAGAGAGATCCTCCGGGCGACGATCGCGAAAGTAACGCTCGAGAAGCACTTCGCCGCTGCGAACGACGACGATGCTCTGGATGTGCCGGCGCGCGGGAATTTCCACGACCACCCGGTCGATCTCGTGGCTCAATGTGCTCACGGCAGGCCGCCGGCCCGGTTGTCCAGGTTGGCAGCGGTCAGCGTGGTCGTGTAGATCTCCTCGTCGCCCCCGGCGAGATCCCGTGCGTCGGTCCAGATCGGGTGCGCTACGCCGTCGGCGCCGATCGCGAGACCTTGGTAGTCGCCGTATTGATACGGCGACGCCGAGGCGCCGGTCTCGTTCGAGCGGACACTCGCCACCGGTACTGGCGGCCGCCAGCGGATTCCATCGCTCGAAGCCGTGCAGGAGAAGCGGACGGTGTTTCTCGTTGGATCTCCGCGCGTGTCGTAGAAGCACACCCAGATCAGCTTCCCGTTCGGGTCGAGCGCCGCGGTTGGCTGAAACTGGTCAGACGCCGTTTCGCCCTCGGGCGGGGTGACGCGAAGCGCCTCCGCGCGAGGTCGCAGCGCTGCATCGTAGGTGCGCGCGAACACGTCCAGGTCCTGCCCATCTGCGCCTGGCTCGGCGTAGACGACAGTGGCCGTGGCCGACCTCGCAACGATCGTGGGTGTCGGGGTGACGCAGCGACGGCCCTGCGCCGGGATGGCCGTCGCGACCGAAAGGAGGCGGCAGACGTTCGGGAAGAACACGCTGCCCTCGACCTCGACGGTCGCACCGAAGCGGGCGCCGCCGTCGGTCGATCGTGAGAGAAAGACCGCATGCGAGATGTCGATGCGAACGACGTAGAGGTCGCCACTCGGCGACACGGCGAGCGAAGCGAACAGCTCCGTGCTCGGCAGCGCCGGCGGCGTCACCCGTACAGGTTTCGACCATGTTGCGCCGCCGTCGTCCGAGTGGGCGACAACGAGCTCCGCGATCTGGCGGCTGAGGATCCGGCTCCAGGCGACGTAGGCGCGGCCGAGATGCCGGCTCGTCGGCCACGTGTCCCAGACGAGCGTGGGCTTGTCGTTCCGGCCGGTCTCCAGCGGCCCCGCGACGCGCACCGACGTCCAGCCGCCTGACGGACCGTCGCGGGTCGAGACGTACACGCTGGTCGGATTCTCCTCGCCCTCCGCCCGGCACGGGCCGATGAGATACGAGAAGAGCTCCCGACCGCTCCGGTCGATCGCGACCGCGGGATCGCCGATCGCGCACCCCGCGCCCCGATAGGGATGCGACGACACCCAACTCTGCCCGCCGTCCGTGGACGTGTACGCCCGGGTGTCGAGCCGACCAGGCTGCACGTCGTTCGAGCCGGCCACGATCACACTCGGGTTCGAAGGTGCGACGATGATCGCCGCTTCGAGCTGAGCGCCCGGGGCCCTTGAGACGTTCACCTGACCGAGCGGAAGTCGTAAGAGCGGAGCCCTACCCGAGCCCGCCGGCGGTCCAGTCCCGCCCGCAACGATGCACACGAGAGCCAGCCCGGAGACGGCGGTCGCGAAATGCCGTCGCGTGAGCGCGATCCTCAGCAAGGTCGTGTCCTGCCCCAGTGCATTCTTGCGTGTCTTGGCGCGGTTGCCGACCTGGCATCCATCTCGCTCAGGTCAATCCGGACTGATGCCGTCTCCATCGGCGATCGGCGCACAGAGGACGGGGCGGATCCTCCTCGAGCCGGAGCGTGTTCACCGTGCTCGCCTGGTGGGCGATGAGCGCGCCGGCGAACCCGGCGGCGAACGCAGAAGACGGTGAGTCCACCCATCCGCTCGGCCGCCGCGCGGAGGCTGCGCGACTGCACCCCGAGCTCGGTCGTGATCGGCGATAGCGCGGGCGTGCACGTCGTCACGTTGAGCTTCGACGACGGCTTCGCGTCGTCGTCACTCCGGACGGCGGAGATCTTCGAGCGCCACGGCTTGGTCGCCGAGCTGAACATCGTCGCCACCGGCCACCACACCGAGCCAGACGACGCCTGGCACCAGGGATGGCGCAAGGGCGACTTCAGCCTGTGGAACGAGCTGAAGAGGCGCGGTCACCACGTGATGCCGCACGGTACCGTCACGCGAACAAGGCGGAACTGCCGCTCGCGGATGCACAGCGGCTGATCGAGCGTTGCCTCGACGTGTTCGCCGCCGAGCTGGAGGGCTTCGACGCGTCGGAGTCGAGCTTCGCGTTCCCCTACAACCAATCGAGCCCCGAACTCGAGGGATGGCTATCCCGTCGCGTGCGGGCGTTCCGAACGGGCGGCGACCCCGTGATGCCGCTGCCGCGGCGCGGCGAGCAACGGGTGACGTGCGTCAGCTTCGGACCGGAGCGCTGTGGCGCGCATCTCGTCCAGACGATCGAGTCGTTTGTCGCCGGCCCGTCCGGCTGGCTCTGTTACAACCTCCACGGGCTCGACGACGAAGGCTGGGGCCCGGTCGGCGGTGACACGCTCGACCGGCTGCTCGAACGCCTCGTCGAACGGGGCGTTCGTGTGCTGCCCATCACGGCCGCGCTCGAGCCTAACCGCGGCCTGACCCGGCCGGCGAAGCGCCTCGACGAGCGCGACGCCAAGCGGCTCGAGCGTGACGGTGCGCTCCCCGAGGTCGACGGCCGACTCAACGTCACCGTGGTTGAGCAGAAAGAGCAGGTCGTCGCCGTTCGCATCGAGCCGCACCGCCTCGACGCCGCCGGCAGGTCGAGCAGCGACAGACCGAGCTCGCCGGAGAGCTGCCGATAGAGGGCGTGCAGCGTCGGCACAGAGGCGGCACCGCAAAGGTAGACACAGCGGCCGGCGCCCACCGTGTGCTCCACCACCGCAGGGCTCCCGGCAAATGCGCCGTCCGCGTACACGGCAGTGGCCCGCCCGCCGTGGAGCTCGACCTCCTCGTACCAGCCGTGCACTTCGCCGAAAAACGAAACGCCGTCGATTCCGGTGATCCGCGCCGCCGTGTCCTCGGCCAGCTCATGTAGTCGACCACCTCGAGTCCCGCCAGCTCGTCGAGCCAGGCCGGAGCCGGCCGCTCCGGCACGGCGTTCCAACGGTCCTTGACGCCGGTACGCGGCGCGAGAACGAGCGTGCCGCCGGACTCGACGTAGGCGGCGAGCGCCACGGCAATCGCCTCGTCGATGACGAACAGCTCGGGCGCGACGACGACACGGTACGCCGACAAGACGGCCTGTGGGGAGACGACGTCGACGCCGAGGCCGAGCCGCCGGAGCGACTCGTAGTGCTTCTGCACGGTCTCCTCGTACGCGAGCACGGGATTCGTTGGCTGCACCTGAAGAGCGAAACGCGAGTCGTAGTCGTGAAGCAGCGCGACATCGGCGTGCGGTCGCGCCCCCGCAAGCCCCTCCCTCGGGAGCTGGTGGCGCTACAAGACGCTAGACCTGCCGAACGACGCGCCGATCGCGGCGCTCTCGCAGACGACGCTCCTGATCGAGGGCGTCAACGAGCTCGCGCCCGGGATCCTTGCCGGCTTTGTGGCGGCCGGGCTGAGTCTTCTCATCCGCCGTTACGTGCGACGCGTTCCGCGGTGGTTGCCCGCGCTGTGGGTCGCGTTCGTCCTAGACGAGCACGAGCAGCGAGATGCCGAGGTTCGTCCAGAGGAGGAACGTGTCGAGCGCGCCAAGCACGCGCAGGCGCTCCGGGACGGGCTCGATTCCCCAACCTAGCCGCACTCCAGGTCGAGCGCGGCCGTGATCGGAAGCACGCGGACGTTGCGCGCGACGAGTTGCTCGAGCAGGCGTGAGAGCGTGCCGCTGCCGACCGGACCCCAGCCTTCGTCGTCGAGCCCGTGGAGGTTGTAACAGAGCCACGCGGGCGGGCCGGCGAGAAACGACTCGACCGTCCGCAGAAGATGATCGTCGCACCGCTCCGGTCCGAAGCTCGCGCACGTCACGCGCTGCTGTTCGCTTCGCGGCAGCGGCATCACCGGCTCGCCGCCCGTGCGGAACGCGCGCACGCGGCCGCTCAACCACGTCTCGAGCTCGGGGGTCGAGCGGTTGTAGGGAAAGGCGAAGCTCGCCTCGGACGGCTCGAAGCCGTTGAGCTCAGCCCGGAAGACGTCGAGGCACGCCTCGATCAGCCGCTTGGCCTCGTCGAGCGGCTTCTCGGCCTTGTTCGCGTGGCGGTAGCCGTGCGGCATCACGTGATGCCCGCGCGCTCCGAGCTCGTTCCACAGCTCGAAGCCGCCCTTGCGCCACTCGCGGTGCCACTCCTCGTCCGGCTCGCCGGTCGCGAGCACGTTCAGCTCGGCGACGAGCCCGTACCGCTCGAAGATCTCGGCCGTGCGGATAGACGAGCGCTCGAACCCGTCGTCGAAGCTCAAGGTGACGACGTGCACGCGGGGGTTACTCGGTCCGGTGCGGATCGACGCCGACGCCCGTCAGCTCGATCACCGGGCGCCCGTCTCGCTCGACCCACTCGCCGCACGCGCCGCCGCCGACGCTCGGCTCGAGCTCCACCGTGCTCCCGTCCATCCGCAGCGCGGGGTAGTACCAGAGCGCACATTCGCGAGCCTCGCCCCGGACGTAGTGGCCGACCAGCGACCGCCGGAACCGATCGCTCCGGTTCGGCTCGCTGCCGTGGACGAGCGAGCCGTTGAAGAAGAGCACGTCGCCGGGCTCCATGAGCACGGGGACGAGCTCGGCGCCGTACGGAAGCGGCACGGTGACGTCGGTGAAGCTCCGGCTCGTATCCGCGTCGATCGTGCAGAGGACGGGCCAGTCCTGGCTGCCCGGCAGCACCTGGAGACAGCCGTTGTCCCCGTCGCACGGATCGAGCGCCATCCAGGCGGCGATGCACGTCCCCGGCTTCACGCGCAGGTAGTACTGATCCTGGTGCACGGCCTGGCCGCGCGCTCCGGGCGGCTTGAAGTACAGCATCGTCTGCACCGCGAACGGCTCCACGCCGTCGAGCAGCATGGTCAGCGATCGCTCCAGCCGCGGCTCGAGCAGCCAGTCGAGCGCGATGCGGTCCCAGCGATGCATGTGGATCATGCGCGGGTAGCGCTTCAGCGGATCGTCCGAGCCCGGATCGACGCCGACGACGTCGCCCGGATACTCACCCGCTTCGCGCAGGCGCATGAAGTGATCGCGGAGGAACGTCGTTTCCTCGGCGCCGAACAGGCCGCGCGCGACGACGTAGCCCTGCTCGTCGAATCTGCGTTTGTCGATCATCCGGAACCTCCGGGGACAAAAGAAGTCGAGAGTTCCTCGCGCCGCCCCGTTCGCGCGGACCGGTAGCCACTCTCGATGATGTCGATCACGTGGCGCGCGTGCTCGGCCGTCACGGGCGTGGGCGTGTCGTCGAGGATCCACTCGACGAGCTGCATGATGTCCTCGAAGACGTGGGCTTCATCTATCTCACGATGAGCTCTGACGACGTGCGGCAGCTCGGGACGGGCACCGTCGAACGGCTCGCCGTTCAGGAGGACGCCGTCGATCGTTCCCCGCGTACCGAAGTAGAGGCCGGCGGCGTGCGTGCCCGCCGCGGTCCCGTACGCGACCGCGAACATGCCGTCGCCGAAGTCGAGCAGGAGGATCGTGTTGTCGTCGGCTTCGGTGGCGATCCGTGTGCCGAGGAACTCTCGTTCCGAGATGCGGATGCCGGAGAGTGCGACGACCGCCTGCGCGGGGCCGAGGATGCTCGTCAGCCGGTGCAGCGCGTAGACGGTCATGTCGTACATCGGTCCGCCGCCCGGATTGCGGAAATACCACGTCGGGTCGATCGGAGCTCCTCCCGGCGCGTCCCTGCGTTCGGGCTCGTCCTCGTGATACGCGTCGAAGGCGCTGCCGCACAGGGCCCACGAGAGCTCGCCGATCGCGCCCGCCTCGATGAGCTCGCGCGTCCGCGCCACCTGCCGCCGCAGCACCTCGCCCGGCGACGCGACGATGTGCAGGCCGCGCTCGGCGGCGAGACGAATCAGCTCGTCGGCCTCGGCGACCGTGGTCGTCATCGTCTTGTTCGCGTGCACGTGCTTGCCCGCTTCGAGCGCCGCGTGGCAGTGCTCATAGTGGAGGCCGATCGGCGAGGCGACGGTCACGGCGTCGATCGGCGCCTCCGCGAGCATCTGCTCGACGCTCGCGTACGCAAGCGGGACGCGAAAGCGCTCGGCGGCCGCTTCGGCTCGTTCGAGAACCGGATCGCAGAGCGCGGTGATGCCGACGCGCGGCCCGACATCGTCCAGCGACAGGTGGGGCAGGATGCCGCGCAGGGTCAGCGCGCCGACGCCGATCACGCCGAGCTGGATCCGCGGTCTCGGCCCCTTGACCCGGTTGCTCATGTGCGCATATGTTACCAGTCACATGTGACCGATCACAAGTTGCTGAACGGCAAGAACACACTCGTCACCGGCACCTCGCGCGGGATCGGCCCCGCGATCGCGAGAGCGCTCGCCGCCGAAGGAGCCCGCGTGCTCTGCCATGCGCGCAGCCGATCGGCGGCGCAAGCCCTGGCCGACGAGCTCGGCGGCGTCCCGATCGTCGGCGACCTCTCGACCGCCGCGGGGATCGCCGCCATCGCGGCGCTGGCGGCCGCCGCTGCGCCGGCGCTGCATCGAGGCGCCGCTCTTCCTCACGCAGGCACTGCTCGCGCCGCTCCGAGCGGCCGGGAACGCACGCGTCGTGATCCTCTCCTCGCAGGCCGGACAGCTCACGGTCGGCATCCCCGCCGACGGCCTGAGCTACCGTGTCTCGAAGGCGGCCGTGAGCGCGGTCGCTGCCGCGGCGCTGCGAGACGATGGGATCCTCGTCAACGCGGTGCACCCGGGTGGGTCAGGATGGATATGGGCGGACCCGAAGCGCCGTTGACGCCCCAGGAAGGCGCCGACACCGTCGTCTACCTCGCGACGCTCGCGGACCGCGGTCCGTCCGGCCGGTTCTTCTGTCAGCGCCGCGAGGTCGACTGGTAGATCACGTGCGGAAGCTCGGCTTCGATCGCGACTGGCGCTTTCACCGCGGGGACATCGCGGGCGCGATCTGGCAGGACGTCGTGGACGACTCCGGCTGGCGGCAGATCGATCTGCCGCACGACTGGAGCATCGAGCTCGACCGTGACGCGTCCGGGACGGGCGACGGCGGCTACTTCCCGACGGGCGTCGGTTGGTACCAGAAGCGGTTCGCGGCTCCGGACGAGTGGCGCGACAAGAAGGTGCTGATCGAGTTCGAGGGCGTCTACATGAACGCCCACGCTTGGCTCGACGACCACTTCCTCGGCCTGCATCCCTACGGCTACACGACGTTCCACCACGACCTGACGCCCTATCTTGACGCCGGTTCGGAGCACGTCGTGCGCGTGCTCGTCGACAACAGCGCACAGCCCAACAGCCGCTGGTACTCCGGCTCCGGGATCTACCGTCACGTTTCGCTCTGGCTCGGTGACCCGCTGCACGTCGCGCCCTGGGGCGTCTCGGTCACGACGCCCGACGTGTCGCGGCGCGACGCCACGGTGGTTGTCCGCACGCGCGTCGAGAACGAACGCGAGGGCGACGAGGAGGTCACAGTGTGCTCGCGCATCGTCGGGCCGGGCGGCAAGACTGCGGATTCGGTCGACGCGGCGGAGACGGTTCGAGCGGCCGGCTCGCTGGACTTCACGCAGGAGTTGGTCGTGAGCCGCCCGACCCTCTGGTCGCTCGATACGCCGCGGCTCTACCGGCTCGAAACGGAGATCCGCGCCGGCCGGGACGCCGTCGACACCGTCACGACGCCGTTCGGGATCCGCAGCATCTCCTTCGACGCCGAGCGGGGCTTCCGGCTCAATGGGGAGCGGCTCGAGCTCAGAGGCGGCTGCGTCCACCACGACAACGGCCCGCTCGGTGCCGCCTCCCACGATCGCGCCGAGGAGCGCAAGGTGGAACTGCTGAAGGCGAACGGCTTCAACGCGGTTCGCTGCGCGCACAATCCGCCGGCGCCCGCGTTCCTCGACGCCTGCGATCGACTGGGCATGCTCGTCGTCGACGAGGCCTTCGACTGCTGGCGGAACGGCAAGAACGTCGCCGACTACCACGTGCGCTTCGACGACTGGTGGGGGCGCGACCTCGAGAGCATGCTTCTGCGCGACCGCAACCACCCGTGCGTGATCATGTGGAGCATCGGCAACGAAGTGGTCGAGCGCGGCCGGCTGGAGGGAGCGCGGACCGGGCGCATGCTCGCCGAGCACGTGCGCAGCGTCGACCCGACACGGCCGGTGACGGCTGGCGTGAACGCCGTTCACGGCGACCGGCCGTGGCAGCAGCTCGACGAGCTGTTCGCGACGCTCGACGTCTGCGGGTACAACTACCGCGCGTCCGAGTATCGCCGCAACCGCGACCGCGTCGTCTATGGGTCGGAGTCAGCCGCGCAGGCGGCGTTCGACCACTGGGCGAGCGTGCTCGAGCACGACCACGTGATCGGTGACTTCGTGTGGACGGCGCTCGACTACCTCGGCGAGGCGGGGATCGGCCGCGTCCACTTCGACGGAGACGCGGCGCCGCTCCTCGGCGCGTATCCGTGGCACGTCGCGAACTGCGGGGACCTCGACCTCTGCGGCTTCAAGCGGCCCCAGTCGTTCTACCGTGACGTGCTCTGGCAGCGCGGCGACCCGCTTTGCGTCGTCGTGCACCCGCCGGGCGAACGACCGGCCGTCACTCACTGGGGCTGGCCGGACGTGCGGCCGAGCTGGACCTGGCCCGGTCTCGAGGGCGAGATCGTGCAGGTCGACGTCTACTCGGCATGCGACATGGTCGAGCTCTTCGTCGACGAGGTCTCGTTCGGGACGACGCCCGTCGAGCGCAACGTCGCAAGCTTCGACGTCCCGTACCGGCCGGGCAGCCTTCGGGCAATCGGCACACGCGATGGGCAGCCGGTCGCCGAACGAACGCTGGCGACGGCCGGGGAGCCCGCCGCAATCCGCCTCACGCCCGACCGGGACCAGCTTCGGCGCGACGGAGACGACCTGAGCTTCGTCACCGTCGAGATCGTCGACGCGGCCGGCTCCCTGCAGCCGAACGCCGAGCACACCGTCTCGTTCACGGTCGACGGGGTGGGTGCGATTGCAGCCGTGGGAAACGGCGATCCGTGCAGCACGGAGCGCTACACTGGCGCGCGGCGCTCCGCGTACCGGGGGCGGTGCCTCGTCGTGCTGAGATCGCGCAGCACACGCGGAGAGATCCGTCTCCGCGCCGAAGCCGACGGCCTCGCCGGAGTCGAGACGACCGTTCGAGTCGCATGAACGTTCGCTGTCTGGTCACCCCGGGCTGCAGCCTCGGCGAGGGTCCCACCTGGGACGCGAAAACGCAGCGACTCTACTGGGTCGACATTCTCGAGAACCGCATCTACCGCTACGACCCAGCCGACGCGACGACCGAGTCCTGGCGAATGCCGGAACACGTCGGGTTCGTCCTCGCGCAGCCGGGCGGTGAGCTCGTCGCCGGCCTCGAGTCGGGTCTCCATCGCGTGTCGCTCGGCGACGACGGTGTCGCGAAAGCCGTGCGGATCGACCGCGTCGACGGCGATCGTGACGACGTCCGCTTCAACGACGCGACCGCGGACGCCGAGGGACGGATCTGGGCGTGCACGCTCGGCGGCTCCCCCGAGGAACCGTGCGGCACGTACTACTGCTATGACCGGGAGCTGAACCGGCGCACCGTCGACGACGGCTATCTCGTCGGGAACGGGCCCGCCCTGAGCCCGGACGGCCGCCCGCTCTACACCGTGGAGACGCGCGGTCACCCGCCTCGGCGAAAAGGCGTCTACGTTTCGCGCCTCACCGAAGCCGGTGCCGTCGCGGAGCAACGGCTCCTCGTGGGCTGGGACGCCCACGACTCCGCTCCGGACGGCGTCGTCACGGACGGCGACGGGAATCTGTGGCTCGGCGAGTTCCGCGGCAACGTGTTGCGCCGCTTCAACCCGGAAGGCGAGGAGACGCGGTCCATCGCGCTCCCTGCGTGGAAGGTGACGAAAGCGGCGCTCGCCGGCGATCGTTTCTACGTGAAGAGCGCGCGCATCGAAGCCGAGGAGGAGGCGCTCGCACGCTACCCGCAAACCGGCGGCGTGCTCGAGGTGATGCTCGAATGAAGATCGCGTCGGTCGAGCCGCTCGTCGTCGACATCGGCTCGCGCAACTGGCTCTTCGTCGTCGTCGAGACCGACGACGGCGTGAGCGGGATCGGCGAGGGCAGCCTGCCCGCCCATCCGCGTGCGGTCGCCGCGGCGGTCGAGGAGTACCGGGAATACGTCGTCGGCGAGGATCCCGCGCGGATCCAGCATCTCTGGCAGCTCATGTACCGCCGGCCGTTCTTCCGTAGCGGCGCCGTCACCCTGTCGGCGATGAGCGCAATCGAGCAGGCGCTCTGGGACATCAAGGGAAAGGTCGCGGGCCTGCCCGTCTACGAGCTGCTCGGCGGCCGCTGTCACGACCGCATCAAGCTGTACGCGAACGGTCCGAGCGGCGCGACGCTCGAAGAGGTCGCCGACAGCGCCCGGTCGCTCGTCGAGCGAGGCTTCACCGCCATGAAGACCGGCATCGACGCCCCCGTCCTGCCGGTGCAGGGCGACGGCGTCTTCCGGCGCGCCGCCGAACGCGCCGAGGCGCTCCGAGACGCCGTCGGAGCCGACGTCGAGATCGCCTGGGACGCGCACGGGCGCTTCGCGCCCGCGATGTCGATCAAGCTCGCGCGCGCGCTCGAGCCCTACAACATCTGGTTCCTCGAGGAGCCGGCGCTGCCGGAAAACGCGAAGGGGCTGGCGCAGGTCGCGCGGGCGACGTCGATCCCGGTCGCGACCGGCGAGCGGCTGTTCACGAAGTGGGCCTTCCGCGAGGTGCTCGAGCTCGGCGCCGCCGCGCTGCTCCAGCCCGATCTCTCGCACTGCGGCGGCGTGCTCGAGGCGCGCGCGATCGCCGCGATGGGCGAGGTCTACTACTGCGGCTTCGCACCGCACAACCCGCTCGGTCCGGTCAACACGATCGTCTCCGCTCACGTCGCCATGGCGTCGCCGAACTTCGTCGCACTCGAGATCTGCCTCTACCCGCCGGAGTGGACGCGCGGGCTGCTGACGGAGCCGCTGCAGCTCGTGGACGGCTACCTCGAACTGTCGGACACGCCGGGCTGGGGCGTCGAGCTCGACCTCGACCTCTGCCGCGGCCACCCCTACAAGCCGTACGCCCTGCCGAGCCTCCGGCATTCCGGCGGCGGGGTCGCCGACTGGTAGCCGTGCCCGCGAAGCTCCGCATCGGGTTCGTCGGCGCCGGCCGCATGGGGCAGCTCGCGCACATCCGCAGCTACGCCTCGCTGACCGAGGAGTGCGAGCTCGTCGCGCTCGCAGAGCCGCGGCGGCGAACAGCTGAGCTCGTCGCGGCCCGGTACGGCATCGGTCGCGTCTACCGCGACCATCGTGAGCTGATCGAGTCGGAGCAGCTCGACGGCATCGTCGCCGTGCAGCCGTACGCCCGCCACGCCGCGCTCCTCCCGGAGCTCTATCCGCACGCACCGCACCTGTTCACGGAGAAGCCGCTCGCGGCGAGCGCAGCCGAGGGAGACCGTCTGGCGAGCCTCGCACGCGAGAGCGGCTGCGTGCACATGCTTGGCTACCACCGCCGATCCGATCCGGCGACGCGCGAGGCGAAGCGAACCGTCGACGAGTGGAAGGCGAGCGGCGAGCTGGGCATGCTCCGCTACCTCCGCATCTGCTACTCGGACGGCGACTGGATGGCCAATGCCCACGCGGCGCTGATCGACGCGGGCGACGAGCCGGCGCTCTCGCCCGGCGAGGAGGCTCTGGCCGAGCTCGCGGCCGGCGACGACGCGCTCTGGGCACTCGCGGACTCGACGGACAAGCTCGTCCACCCGCTCAACCTGCTCCGGCACTTCTTCGGCGAGCGCTACCGCATCATCTTCGTCCACGTTTCGGGACGGCTGCTCTGCTTCGAGAGCGAGTCGGGCGTCCCGGCGGTAATCGAGGTGACGCCGTACCGGCTCACCGTCGGCTTCGACGAGGAGATCCTCGTCGCCTTCGAGCGCGGCTACGTTCGGCTTCGTCCTGCGCCGCCGCTCGCCGTGAACCGTGCGGGGACGCTCGAGATCTACCGCGATCCCGGCGCCGGCGCGCTCCCCGAGCGAGTCTCGCCGCAGCTTCCGTGGCTCGACGCGATGCGGGCGCAGGCCGCCGACTTCCTGCGCGTCTGCCGCGGGAAGGCCGCGCCGCCGACCGACGCGGCGGAGGCCGCCGAGGACCTCCACCTCGTCGCGGAGATCGTTCGGGCCCGCGTCGAGTCTCCCGGCGGGCGCGAGGGCATCCGCGCCGAGCGCGACGAGCGCGTCCGCAGTTGGGAGGATCGCCTGCGCGCGACGACGTGACCCTGCAACGCTCAAAACGGAACGAGCCGGCGTTCGCGAGCCTCGAAGACGGCGGCCTCGACGTAGCCGGCCTCCCGGGCGAGCGCGCGTGCGGCGTCGAAGTCGCGGCCGACGTGCTCGGGCGTGTGCGTGTCGGACGCGAACGCGATCGGCACCTCGCGCTCGCTGCAGGCGCGCAGCAAGCCGAGGCTCGGATAGACCTCGCCGACCGGCTTGTGCAGCCCCGCCGTCGAGATCTCGACCGCGACGCCCGCGGCGGCGATCTGCTCCGCCGCTCGCTCGTGCAGCTCGGCGACGACGGCGTCGCCCGGGCGCCGGCCGAAGATCTTGACGAAATCGGGATGCGCGAGCACGTCGACCGCGTCGCTGCCCGCGAGCTCGCCGAGCGCGGCGAAGTAGCGACGCCAGACCTCCTCGACGGAGCCCGTCCGCCAGATCCCCGGCTGCTGGTTGACGTCGAGGCCGTCCAGCCGGTGCACCGAGCCGAGCAGGAAGTCCCACGGGTACGGAGCGAGCAGCTCGGCGAGGCGGGCCTGCCGCTCGCCGACGTGGTCGACCTCGAGGCCGAGCTTGACCGGCAGCCCCTGCCGCTTTGCCTCCGCGACGGCGTCGCAGTAGGCGTCGAGGTCGTAGACGCAGCGTTCGGTCTGGTACGGCAGCTCCCAGATCTCCCGCGTCTGCCGGAAGTAGTAGACGTGCTCGCTGAAGCCGATCTCGTCGACGCCCCGCTGCGCGGCAGTCTCGACGAACCGCTCGATTGCCTCCACCGTGTGTGCGATTCGCTCCTCCGGATCGCGGAGATGCATGTGGTAGTCCGCGATCACGCGGCCTGGTCGCCGGCGCCGTAATGCACCCAGAACCTGCTCGTCGCGAAGAGCACGACGGTGACGACGAGGATGATCAGGAAGAGGATCCACGAGATCGCGGCGCCCGTGCCGGGCCACGCGTTGACGAACGTCACGTGGAAGACGTGGGCGGGCAGGATGTTCGCTCCCCGCGCCGGCGTGTAGAAGAAGGGCGAGCCGGCGCTGCCGAACGTGGAGCCGAGCAGGATCGGCTGGATCATCATCTGCGCCGCCGCGATCAGGCCGAGCACGAGCTGCAGGAAGATCACCGGCGTCAGCAGCGGCAGCGTGATCGTGCGCAGCACCTGGCGGCGCGTCGCGCCGTCGATCAGCGCCGCCTCACGCAGCTCGCGCGAGACGTTCCGAAGGCCGGCGAGGAAGACGATCATGCCGAGCCCTGCGGTCGACCAGACCATGAAGAGGACGAGGATCAGACGGCCCTGCCGGTCGAGCCAGTCGATATGCCCGTGCGGCGAGAAGAGGTGGTAGATCCTGTCGAAGACCCCGTCCGGCCCGGCGATCCCGATCCGCCAGATGAGCAGGATGCTGACGACGGTCGGGATCACCGCCGGCAGGTAGAAGGCGGCGCGGAGCGCGTGACGCAGACGCGTGCCGCTCGCGACGAGGAGGGCGAGGCCGATCTGCACCCCGATTCCGAGCGGCACGAAGATCGCCGTGAAGATGCCGGTGTCCTCGAGCGCCTCGCGCGTCTCGGGATCCTCGAGCGCGAGCCGGTAGTGGACGAGCCCGACCCAGTGGAAGTTGTGGAGCCCGTAGAGATCGAAGGTCGACATCGACATCACGAGGCTCACCACGAGCGGCACCGCGGAGAAGAGGAGGAAGCCGACGAACCAGGGGGAGATGAAACCGCAGAACGCTGCCGCCTCCTTGCGATCGCGGTCGCGGGAGAGCCAGCCGAGCACCATTCAGCCCTTGACGCCGCTCGTCGTCATCACGGTCTGCGCGATGTGCCGCTGCACGAGCGCGAAGAAGACGATCGGCGGGATCGCGTAGAGCGCGAGCGGCAGCGTCGACAGCGCTCCGGTGTCGAGAGAGAGCAGGTTCGTGATCCGCGTGAGGAGCGTTCCGTTCCGGTCGAGCAGGAAGAAGAGGTCCTGCGTCAGGTAGTCGCCCCAGACGAGGATGAACGCCCACACAGCGGCGATCGCGATCACCGGCTTCGAGTTCGGGACGAAGATGTCCCAGAAGATGCGCAAACGCCCGCTGCCGTCGATCGCCGCAGCATCCTCCAGCTCGCGCGGGAACGTCGCATAGAACTGACGGAAGAGGAAGATCTGCAGCGGCGTGCCCTGGATCCCCCAGAGCACCCACGGCCACGGTGTGTTGATCAGGTGGAGCCGGTAAAAGACGACGTACTGGGGGATCATCGTCACGACCCACGGCACCATCAGCGTCGAGAGCACGAATAGGAAGACGACGTTCTTCCACCACACACGGTTGCGCGCGAACGCGAAGCCGGCGAGCGCCGCCGACACCGTGCTCAGGCCCGTGAACGAGATCGCGATTACGAGCGAGTTGAAGAGCGCCATCCCGAACGGAAAGCGCGCGAGGTGTCCGAGCCCGATCACGATCGGCCCGACGAATACGGCGGCGCTGACGAGAATCGCGAGGGTGAGGGCGACTGTCGCGGGCCGCGAGCGGCGGGCTTCCTTAAGCGTCGGAGCAGCGGTCATACGACCTCGACGAGCCGCTTGCGAAGCTCGGACGCGGGCGCGAGCAGGCTTGCGCCGTCGTACGGGCTGAAGAAGTGGAAGCGGGCGGGGTTGACCGTGAGCCGGCAGGTCGTTCCCGCGCGCGCCTCGGTCGCCTGATCGAGCGTCGCGCAGAAGAGCGTGCGCCGGTCGTCGGCCATCAGCGCCTCCTGGTCGGCGCCCTGCGCCGCGACGCCGAGGGCTTCGGACTCGACTCGCTCGGCGTCGAGCGCGAAGAACGCGAGCGCCTCGGGGCCGAGGTCCTCGACGAGGGCGATCTCCACGTCGATCGTCGGCAGGCCCGGCGGCGAGAAGCGCGCATCCTGGAAGTCCTCGGGGCGGATGCCGAGGATCACCTGGGTCGGGCTTCCCGGACGCGGGCGGCGCGTGCCGTCGAGCGGCACGCGGTGGCCGGCGAAGCGGATCGTCTCGCCGTCGAGCTCGCCGCGCACGAGGTTCATTGCGGGCGAGCCGATGAACGAGGCGACGAAGAGGTTGGCGGGGTCGCGGTAGAGCGTCTGCGGCCGGCCGACCTGCTGGATCCGCCCGTCTCGCATCACGGCGGAGCGCTCGCCGAGCTGCATCGCTTCGACCTGGTCGTGCGTCACGTAGACCGTGGTCACGCCGAGCTGGGCGTGCAGGCGGGCGAGGTCGGCGCGCACGCGCACGCGCAACTTCGCGTCGAGGTTGGAGAGCGGCTCGTCCATCAGGTAGACGGCCGGCCGGCGCGCGATCGCCCTGCCCATCGCGACCCGCTGCCGCTGCCCACCGGAGAGCGCCGCGGGTCGGCGGTCGAGCAGCTCGCGAAGCCCGAGCAGGTCAGCCACCTCGTCGACGCGGCGCTCGATCTCGCGCTTCGAGGTCTTGCGCACGCGCAGGCCGTAGCTCAGGTTCTCGCGCACGCTCATGTGCGGGTACAGCGCGTAGTTCTGGAACACCATGGCGATGTCGCGGTCGCGCGGCTCGAGGTGGGTGACGTCCCGGCCGCCGAGGTGGATCGAACCTTCGTTCACCGCGTCGAGGCCGGCGATCATCCGCAGCAGCGTCGTCTTGCCGCAGCCGGACGGGCCGACGAGCACCATGAACTCGCCGCTCTCGATGGTCAGGCTGATCCCGTCGACCGCCTTGACCCCGCCGGGAAACGTCCGCCGTACTTCGCTCAGGACGATCGTGCTCACGATGCGCTACTGCTAGGGGCGCTCGAGCGCGACGAGCGCCGGCAGCTCGGCCTCGACCGGACTCCGGGCGACGAGCGACTCGCCGGTCGTCGGGTCGAAGAAGTAGCAGCGGTTGGGATCGAGCGCGAGCCGGATCGGGCGCCCGACGGCGGCCCGTGTCGTCGAGGGCAACCGTGCGGTCAGGATCGCGCGGCTGTCCTCGGGCATCAGACCGGCGTAGTCCTCGCCCTCGTGCACCCGCACGAGATCGTCGGACTCGACGGGCGGGACCTCGAGCGGGAAGAAGACGAGGATCTCCGCGCCGAGGTTCTCGACCACCGACACCTCCGCCGCCATCGTCCATGCGGCCGCGTCGTCGCTCCGCAGCTCGACCAGGTGCTCCGGCCGGACGCCGAGGATCACCTTCGACGGGAGCTTGCTCGCGTCGTCGCCGAGCTCCGAGAGCGGCAGGGCCGCGTTCGCGAACCGGAGGTGCCCGTCGGCGACGACGGCCTCGACGAGGTTCATCGACGGCGAGCCGATGAACGCCGCGACGAAGAGGTTGACGGGCGACCAGTAGAGCGCCTGCGGCGTGTCGACCTGCTGGATCTTGCCCTTGTTCATGACGGCGGCCCGCGACGCGAGCGTCATCGCCTCGATCTGGTCGTGCGTGACATACACGGTCGTCGTGCGGAGCTGCGTGTGCAGCCGCCCGAGATCGGCGCGGACGCGGACACGCAGCTTCGCGTCGAGGTTGGAGAGCGGCTCGTCCATCAGGTAGACGGCCGGCCGGCGCGCGATTGCCCTGCCCATCGCGACCCGCTGCCGCTGGCCGCCGGAGAGCGCCGCGGGGCGGCGGTCGAGCAGCTCCTCGAGGCCGAGGATCCGGGCGGCCTCGGCGACTCGCTGTGCGATCTCCGCGCGCGACGTCCCGCGAACGCTCAGGCCGAAAGCGAGGTTCCGGCGCACGGTCATGTGGGGGTAGAGCGCGTAGTTCTGGAACACCATCGCGATGTCGCGGTCCTTCGGCGCGACGTCGGTGACGTCCCGGTCCCCGATCAGGACGGCGCCGTCGGTCACCTCCTCGAGGCCGGCGATGCAGCGAAGGAGCGTCGTCTTGCCGCAGCCGGACGGACCGACGAGCACCATGAACTCGCCGTCCTCGATCGCGAGGCTGACGCCGTCGACCGCGCAGACGCCGTTCGGAAACTCCTTCACCACCTCTTGGAGCTCGATGCCGCTCATCGCTCAGCCTTTCAGTCCGGTCGTGACGATGCCGCGCGCGAGCTTCTTCTGCATCATGAAGAACAGGATCAGCGGGAGGATCGTGTACAGCATCGATCCCGCCAGCGTCTCCGGCAGCGAGAGGAAGTTCCCGTCCGGCGGCTCGTAGTAGCCGCGCGCGATGATCGGCGCCAGCGTCGTCTGCTCGTTGTTGAGGAGCAGTGCCGCCCAGATGTAGTCGCCCCACCAGCCGACGGTCATGACGATCGTCGCGACGGCGAGGATCGACGCCGAGTTCGGCAGGTAGACCTGGACGAACGTCCGCAGCCTGCCGCAGCCGTCGATCGCCGCCGCGTCGTCGAGCTCCTGCGGGAAGTTCATGTAGAACTGGCGGAAGAGGAAGATCAGCCCCGCGTTCGCACTCAGCCCCCAGAGAAACCACGGCCAGTACGTGTTCACGATGTGGATCTGCAGGAATACGAAGTAGCTCATCAGGAACGTGACCGCAAACGGGACGAACGTCGTCCCGATCATGAGCAGGAACAGCAGGTTGCGTCCCCGCGCGCGATGGCGCGCGAAGCCGAACCCCGCCATCGCGCTCGTGAGCACGGTCGGGATCGTGGCGAGCGACGTGACGAACACCGCGTTCTTCAGGTAGTGCGGGAAGAACGCGGTCGGGTAATGCCATGCGCGCACGTAGTTGTGCCAGTGCGCTGGATGGGGGATCAGCGAGCCGCCGACGCCGGCCGAGCTCGGGCGCAGCGAGCCGACGAAGCCCCAGAGCACCGGTGCGGCGAACACGACGGCGAGCAGGATCACGGTCGCGTAGAGGAGCGCCCGACCGAGCACCCACGTCGCTGAGCGCCGTTTGCGCCGGCGGCGGCGCGGCTGCGCGTGGCTAGCGCTTGCCATACTGCTCCGTTCCCGCGTAGACCCAGAATTTGCCGCTGTAGAAGACGAGTGCGGTCACGAAGAGGAGGATCGGGACGAAGATCCAGATCTCCGCCGCCCCGTACCCCCAGTCGCCGGTGACGGTGATCTGCTGCAGCGCCTCGATGTTGAACACGCGGTTCCCGCTCGGCACGTAGGAGGCGATCCCGCCCTGCAGGCCGGGCGAGAGCAGGAGCGGCTCCTGGAACATGCTCGAGACCGCGATCAGGCTCGTCACGAGCTGGAACATGAGCACCGGGGTCAGGAGCGGCAACGTGATCGACCGGAACGAGCGCAGCTTGCCCGCCCCGTCGATCCGGGCTGCTTCGTAGAGCTCCTCCGGAATCGAGCGCAAGCCCGCGAGGAAGATCAGCATCCCGAGCCCCGCGCCGAGACCGCCGCCGAGCGCCTGCGCGCCGCCCCAGACGAGCAGCATCACGAGCAGCCAGGTCGGATGCCCGTTGAGCCAGTCGATGTGCTTCGGACCGCCGACGAAGCCGATCAGCCGGTTGAGCAGGCCGCCGTCCTGCGCGGTGATCGCCTTCCACATGTACGCCTTCGCGACGACCGGGATCACGAAGGCGGCGAAGAAGATCGTCCGCCAGAGGCCGAGGAGCTTGATGCCCGAGTTCAGCAGCAGCGCGAGTCCGATCTGGAAGACGATGCTGAGTGGGATCACGATCAGCGCGATGCGGCCGACGGTCGCCAGCGACTGCCAGAAGTAGGGGTCGTGCAGCGCGCGCATGTACTTCGAGAACCCGATGTAGTGCGCGCCGGCGTGATGCACGCCGTTCACCGTGTACCCGTGCAGGTTGAAGCCGTTGAAGTTCGAGAGCGAGATCAGGAAGCCGGCGATGATCGGCAGGAAGCCGAGGAACACGAACCCGAGCAGCCAGGGCGAGATGAAGCCGTAGAAGGCGAGCGTCTCCCGTCGCCGGAAGGACGCTCGCCTCCTCGATTTGGGGCCTACGACCGCCGGGCGTGTAGTCGCCGCGCTGGTCACCGCACCCCTGAGTCCCTAGCCGTTCTTGCCCTGGTCGATCGCTCGATTCGAGTCCGACTCGATGTTCTTCAGGAAGCTCTTGAACGAGAGCTTCCCCTTGACCGCGTCCGGGAGGTACTTGAGGTACGCGGATGCGACCGCGGTGGCGTCGCCGAGGCCGACGAGGTTCGGGTTGAACTGGAGCACGACGTTGGACGCCGGCAGCTCGTGCATGAGCACCTTGAAGTTGTTCTTCGTGAACGCATCGTTCTGCGGCAGCCGGTCGAACAGCGACTTCTGCGCCGGGACGCCCCAGCCGATTCCCGCCCGCTCACGGGCCGGCCTCCCGCCCATGTAGTACTCGAACACCTCCCAGGCCTGGTCGGCGACCTTCGTTTGGCCCGCGATCACGAAGCCGGTGGCCGTGATCGTCGGGTCGACGTGCTTGCCGTGGTTCCAGTTCGGCGCCGGCAGCATGCGCGAGCGCTTGGCCGCGGCGGGGGCGCTGATCACCTGGCCGGTGAACCAGTATCCGTACTGCGTGGCGGCCACGGTGCCCTTGCCGGCGATGAAGCCGGGCCCCGACCAGCCGTCCGGATTCGGGTTCTCCGGGCCGAGGTCCATCTTGTTCTTCGAGTACCGGAAGAGGTACGAGATGACCTTGACCGCCTCGGGGTTGTTCGTGATGTTGATGCGCGAGAAGTCCGCCGGGTAGAGCGCCTTCCCCTTCGCGTAGAGCATCGCCATGATCTGGCGGTCGATCCACGAGTAGGCATTCGCGACGTCGAGGATCCACCGGGCCTTGTTCGCCATCTTCAGCTTCGAGGCCATCGTCCACAGATCGTCGTACGTCCACGAGTCCGTCGGGCCGGGGATCTCGATCCCCTTGACGCCCTTCAGCAGGTCGAGGTTGACGAAGACCGTCTCGTCCGGAGACCAGTCCTTGACCATGCCGTAGCGCGGGCCCTTGCCGATGTGCTTTCCGTCGAACCGGTAGTAGTTGTTGGCGGGCAGCAGGTCGGCCGGGTGGAGCAGGTCGCTCGCGGCGAAGTACTTGTCGAGGTTCAGGAGCTGCCCGCGTTTCGCCCACTGCGGGACGAGCGGTGCCTGTGTCCGCCAGAGGTCGGGCGGCGCGCCGGCGGCCATCATCGCCTGGAACTTGGCGGCGTCGAAGTTGAGGAAGTTGATCTTGATGTTGGGGTGCTTGTCCTGGAAGTCGGCGATGTAGTCGGCGGTGAACTCGTTGTTCCCCATCACGGTCACCGTCGACGGCGCGAGGCGTCGCCTCGGCACCGCCCTCGCCAACCCCGGTCCCCAGAGCGACCCCGCCGCGACGCCGCCCGCGACTCCGGCCCCGCGCTGCAGGAGCGCGCGACGGGTGAGCCGAGCGTCGTCGAGTCCTTCTGCCATCCCCACCAGCTCCTTTCCGTCTACCGCCGTCTGCGTGGAGGGCGGTGTCCTACGAGCACGTGCTGGGTTGACCCTGCGACTTGTGATCGGTAACATTAACCATGTGACGGGGTGGCTGTCAAGGTGACTGATCACATCGCTTCCGGCGGCCGTGTCCGGCGCCCGACGATCCGCGACGTTGCCGCGCTCGCCGGCGTCTCGCACCAGACCGTCTCCCGCGTCATCAACGGCGAGCACAACGTCCGCCCGCAGACGCGCGCGCGCGTCCTGAAGACGATCGAGGAGATCAACTACGTGCCGAGCCCGCTCGCGCGCGGCCTGCTCGCCAACCGGACGCACTGCATCGGCATGGTGACGACGGACGTCTCCGACCACTCGTTCGCCGAGGCTGTCGCCGGCGCCGAGAAGGAGGCGCGCCGCCGCGGCTACTACCTGATGGTCGCGAGCGTCGAGGAGACGGCGCCCGAGGACGGCAGCGGTTACCTGCGCCTGCTGCTCGAGCGCCGGATCGAGGGGCTGATCCTCGCCCGCGCCCACGGCGCCTCCGAGCAGCTCGTCGCGGCCGGCGACGCCGGCATCCCGATCGTCACGATCGGGCCGCAGGTCGGCGACCACAGCGCGGTCGACGTCGACAACCTCGGAGCGGCGCGCGAGGCGGTGGCCTACCTGCTCGGCCGCGGCCACCGCGCGATCGCGATGGTCACCGGTCCCGCCGACTGGCCCGCGGTGCAGAGCCGCATCGCCGGCTACGAGGCGGCGCACGAGGAATGGGGCGCCGCTCCCCTCGAGGGTCTCGTCGAGCACGCCGTCGACTGGTCGCCGGTCAGCGGCCAGGCGGCGACCTCGCGACTGCTCTCGAGGGGCGGGTCGTTCACCGCGCTCTTCGCCCACAGCGACCTGCTCGCGCTCGGCGCCGTCCGCGAGCTTCGGGCGCACGGGCTCGACGTGCCGCGCGACGTCTCCGTCGTCGGGTTCGACGACGTCGCCGTCGCCGCGTTCGTCGATCCGCCGCTCACGACCGTCCGGCAGCCGATGCACGACGTTGGCGCGCTCGCGGCGAGCCTCGTGATCGGCGAGGCGACCGATCGCGGGCGTGGCCGCAAGCGCACGCACCTCATTCCGGCGACCGTCGTCGCGCGCGAATCGGTGCTGCCGCTCGCACGCACTCCTTGATCTACTCGGCGGCTGCCACGAGCTCGGGCAGCGTCGCCGTCAGGTGCAGGTCGCGCGACGAGCTGCCGATCGTGAGCTCGTGCCGCCCCGGCACGACCGCCCAGCCCCCGGCCGGCGGCATCCCACTGCGAGAACGCGCGCTCGCCGAGCGTGAAATGCACCTCCTGCTCGCCCGCGTCGAGCACGAGGCCGCGGAAGTCGCGCAGCTCGCGTACCGGCCGCCCCGGCAGCATGGAGCCGACGTAGAGCTGCACCACAGTCTTGCCGCGGCGAGCGCCGGTGTTCCGAACGCGCACGGTCGCCTCTATATCCGTCCCGACCCGTTCGACCCGAAGGTCCTCGTACGCGAACGTCGTGTAGCCGAGCCCGTAACCGAAGCAGTAGCCGAGTGCCGGGCCGAAGCGGTCGTAGTGGCGGTAGCCGACGAAGAGGCCCGCCCGCCCGGCGCCGCCCGACCGTGCAGCACTCCGCGAGCGCCGGGCCGAGCTCCTCGCCCGCATACCAGACGAGCAGCACAGCAGCCACGTCGTCGGCCCAGTCCAGCAGCACCGGCGCGCCGGCGCTGAGCACGACGACCGTGACCGGGTTCGCGGCAGCGACGGCCCGGATCAGCGCGACCTGCTCCGCGGGAAGCTCGAGCGTCGTTCGGTCGAAGCCCTCGCACTCGCACTCCTGGCCGAGGCCCGCGACGACGATGGCGGCGTCGGCCGCCGCAGCGGCCCGCACGGCGCGTTCGGGCAGATCGCCGAGAGCCGGCGGGAATGCGCGCAGCGTGACGGGGCCGATCTCGCCCGCGGGCCAGGGCTCGTCCGGAACTCGAGCTCGAAGGGCACCGGCCGTCCGGCCGCGAGCTCGACGGCGACGCGGTCCCTCGGCGCGACGCGATAGAGCGCGGACAGGTGGACGCCGTTCCGCTTGTTGTAGGAGCACATCACCGCCCAGGCGCTCGCTTCTCGCACCGCGAGCTCGAACGGGAGGAGATAGATCTCGCGCAGCGCCTGCTCGTCCACGACGACGCTGCAATCCATGCGCCCGGTCTCGGCGTCGTTGCAGACGACGTGCTTGACCGTCGCCGCTACGCCCTCGCTTTTGCTCGCGGGCAGGATCGCGTGCGCCTACGTACGCGGCGTGCAAGCGGGTCCTCCGAGTAGTACTCGAAGTTCCGTCCTGCGAGCGGCGAGCGCATGATATTCGTCGCGGGCGCGAGCAGCACGTGGATGCCCTTCGCGCGGGCTGTCTCGCCGAGGAGCGAGCCGAGCGACTCGACGAGATCCGGGTTCCACGACGCGGCGAGCGCCGTGCCGCACGGAATCGTCGCGCTGCGCAGCGGCTCGGGGCCGCCGCCCTTGACGCCGGTCGGGCCGTCGGTCATCACGAGCGGCTCGAGCCCGATCGCCGGGGAGGCCCGGCAGCGTCCACGTGTCCTCGCCGCTGAGGAGCACGACCTTCTCCTCGAGGCTCAGCCGCTCGAGCTGCGTCACGCTACCGCGCCGCCTCGACGACCGCCTGCTCCGCCACGAGTCGCTCGAGTCCCGTCTCCTCGGGCCGGAGCAGGACGACGTCGAACTTCGGCACGACGAAGCGGTCGCTGACGGCGCCGCCGATCAGGTCGCGCCAGACGCCGTTGGACAGCCCGATCCGCTGCTCGGCGTCGCTGTGGTTGAGCACGAACATGAGCCGCTCGCCGTGCGAGCGCAGCGGGATCAGCTCGACCTCGTCCGGCAGCTCGAACACCGGGAGCTCGAGGCGGCCGCAGACGACCCGGAAGAGCGAGTCGAGCACGGCGTCGTCGCCGGCTCCGCCGACGTAGATCGCCGTGCCGCGCCCGTGCCGGCGCTCGGAGATCGCCGTGCCGCCGGCGAAGTCTCCGTCGACGTACCTGGCGAGCGCCGCGGCGTCGACGCGCTCGAGCTCCTCGAACCAGCCCGCGAAGGCGCCGCTGACGAGCCCGTGCACGGCGGGGCGATCGCCGCCGCTCGCGATGTCGCTCACCTCGATGCCGAGGAGCTCATCGAGCCAGCCGGGAGTGCCGCGCGCCGGTACCGCGCCGCTCGGCTCGCGGACGCCGCCACGCGGGCCGACGACCAGGACGCCGCCGGCCTCGACGTACGCGCTCAGCCCGGCGGCGAGGGGCTCGTCGATCACGGGGATGCTCGGGACGACGACGAGGCTGTACGCCGAGAGGTCGCTGCCGGCCGGGACCGCGTCCACTCCCAGCCCGAGCCGTCGCAGCGCGGCGTACCAGCGGTGGACGGTCGGCTCGTGCGCGAGCGCCGCGTTCGCCGGCTGCACCTGCAGCGCGAAGCGCGAGTCGTAGTCGTAGACCACCGCGACGCCGGCGTCCGGCTCGGCGTCGTCGAGGACGTTGAGGCGCCGCAGCTCGTCCGAGAGCCGGCAGAGCTCGTCGTAGCGCCGGCTGGCAGTGGCCTCTGCGTCGAGCACGCCGAACCAGTGCTGCTCCGTTCCGAAGCGTGCCGTCCGCCAGCGAAAAAAGAGGAGTGCTTCCGCGCCGTGCGCGACCGCCTGGTAGGCGTGCAGTCGCAACTGCCCGCGGCGAGGGGTGCGCACGTACTCCCAGCCGAGCGGACCCACCTGCTGTTCCATCACCCAGACCTCGCCGTGCTTCAGACCGCGCATCGCGTCCGCGCTGAGCGCGGGTCGCGTCCACGACCCGGTCGGGTCGAGCAGCGGGTAGTTGTCCCAGGAGACGAAGTCGAGCTCCGCGCCGAGCGCGGCGTAGTCGATCTCGGCGAAGTCGAAGCCCATTAGGTTGTGCGTGATCCGCTGCTCGGGGCGGACGAGCGAGCGCAGCAACTCGCTCTGGCGGCGCAGATAGCGCACGTAGCTGTCCGAGACGAACCGGCGGAAGTCGAGCGCGAGGCCGGGATTCGGAGCGCGGCGCGAGAAGCCGTCGGCCGGGACGGGATCGGGGGCGGGAAGCCCGACCTCCTCCCAGGTGTCGTAGCGCTGGCTCCAGAACGCGGTGCCCCACCGCTCGTTGAGCACCTCGATCGTCTCGTAGCGGCGCTCGAGCCAGCGTTGGAAGGCGGTGCGGCAATGGTCGCACCAGCAGCGGCCTCCGAGCTCGTTGTCGATCTGCCACGCGCGCACCCGCGCGTCGGCGCCGAAGCGCCCGCCGAGCGCTGCGACGATCCGGTCGGTCGCGGCGAGGAACGGCGGCGAGTTCGGGCAGTAGTGCCGGCGGTTCCCGAAACCGACGCGGTGCCGGTCGGCCGCGACCGGGACGACGTCTGGATGCTCGCGCACGAGCCACATCGGCGGCGTGGCCGTCGGGGTCCCGAGCACGATTTCGAGGCCGCGTGCAGCGAGCACGTCGATCGCGTCCTCGAGCCAGCCGAACTCGAAGCGACCGGGCGCCGGCTCGAGCTCGTCCCAGGCGAACTCGCCCATCCGGACGAGCGACAGCCCGGCGTCGGCCATCAGCTCCGCGTCGAGCGCCCACCGCTCCCGCGACGACTGCTCGGGGTAGTACGCGGTGCCGAGCCGGATCCTGCGGTCGCTCGCTGCCACGCCGTTCGGGCCCTTGTCACCTTTCTCGTTGCGCTTCTCGCCGTGGTGTGACTGGTAACAGTACCGCATGTGACGGGTTCGTCGTCAAGATGACTGATCACACAGCAGCGCTCCCGCGCCAACCCCAGGGGTGCGCGATCATGTCGTGACCGTGCAGGGACACGATCCGGACCGCTCGAGGCGCGCCACGATCCGCGACGTCGCCGCGCGCGCCGGCGTCTCCCACCAGACCGTCTCGCGTGTGATCAATCGCAACCCGAGCGTCGCGGAGCCGACGCGCGAGCGCGTGGAGGCGGCGATCCGCGAGCTCGGCTACGTGCCGAGCCCGATGGCGCGCGGCCTGATCTCGAACCGCACCCACTCGCTTGGCGTCGTCGCAGACGACATCTCCGACGGCTTCTTCGCCCGGATGGTCGCGGGCGCCGAGGCAGAGGCGCGGCGCCGCGACTACTACCTGATGATCGGCAGCGTCGAGCCCGACGACGACGAGAGCGGCTACCTCCGGCTGATGCTCGAGCGCCGCGTCGAGGGGCTGATCCTCGCGCGGCCGAGCGTGCCGCTCGCGCCCGCCGACCTCCGCCCCGCGCGCAGCGCCGGCGTACCGCTCGTCGCCGTCGGCTCGAGCGACCTGCCGGGCTTCCCGGTGGTCGACGTCGACAACCGCCAAGGCGGTTACGACGCCACCCGCCACCTGCTCGAGCACGGCCACCGGCGAGTCGCGACGATCGTCGGGCCGCGCGAGTGGCCCTCCGCGGCCGCGCGCCTGGAGGGCTATCGGCGGGCGCTGCGGGAGGCGGGTCTCGCGGACGATCCGGCCCTCGTCGAGCACGCCTCCGACTGGGGCCTCGAGAGCGGACGGGCCGCGGCGGCGCGACTGCTCGAGCGCGGCGCGGACTTCACCGCCCTCTTCGCGCACAGCGACCTGATCGCAATCGGCGCGATCCGGCAGCTCCGGGAGGTCCGGCGGCGGGTGCCCGACGATGTCTCGGTCGTCGGGTACGACGACCTGCCGGTTGCCGACTACGTCGAGCCCGCGCTGACGACCGTGCACCAGCCGATGCACGAGGTCGGCGCGCTCGCCGCAGGGCTCGTGCTCGACCAGCTCGCCGGCGGCGGGGCGCCTGCTCCCGTCCCGCACCTGCTGCCGGCGGTGCTCGTCGTCCGCGAGAGCGTCGCCCGGGCGGACGGCGCGCGAGGCCGAGGCCTAGCGCGCTTCGTCCGCTGATGCGCTCGAGGCGTGATGCGTGGCGTAATGCGGCCCCAGCCTATCTGATATGTTTCCACGCTGTCGAGGTGGTCCCAGCACGAATTCTTTGAAAGAACGGCGCTTGACTCTCGCGAGCAGATCAAACAAGCTACTCCAGCATGACTGATAACGAGCCGACCGCTCGCCCCTCCGTCGTCGACGGCGTGATCGAGCGGCTCGAGGGCCTGATCTTCGACGGCCTCGAGCCCGGCGAGGCGCTCCCCTCGGAGGGCCAGCTCGCCCAGACGCTCGGCGTCAGCCGCCTCAGCGTGCGCGAGGCCGCCCGCAGCCTCGAGGCGCGCGGCCTGCTCGAGATCCGGCAGGGGCGACGGCCCACCGTGGCCGCGCCCAACGGCACGCTCGTCGGCGATTTCTTCCAGACCGCGGTCCGCCGCGACCCGCGGGCGCTGCTCGACCTGCTCGAGGTGCGGCGGGCGCTCGAGGTGCACTTCGCCGCGCTCGCCGCGAGGCGCGCGGGCAAGGGCGAGATCGCCGACATGGAGATGTCGATCGCGGCCATGCGCAGCGGCGCCGACGACTTCGCGGCGTTCCACGCCGCCGACGTGCGCTTCCACGAGAACCTCGCGGCCGCGTCCGGCAACCGCCTCCTCGTCTTCCTGATCGAAGCGTTTGCCGAGCCCCTCCGCCAGAGCCGCCTCCGTAGCTTCGCCGGCCACCAGGCGCGCGGAGGCGGCATCGAGGACGTCGTCCAGCAGCACGAGACGATCCTCGACGCCGTCAAGGCCCGCAACCCGAAGGCCGCCGCCCAGGCCATGCGCGACCACCTCAAGCAGACCGAGCAGGACCTGCGCACGCTGCTGCAGAGGAAGGGCGATGCCGCATGAGGATCGTCGACGTCGTGACGACCGTGGTCGGGGCGCCGTGGCGCGAGCTCACCTTCGTCGAGCTCGTCACGGACGACGGGCGGCGCGGCCTCGGCGAGGTGCGGATGGTGAACAAGACGGACACGCTCCTCGCCTGCATCGCGGAGCTCGCCGACCGGCACGTGCTCGGCTCGGACCCGTTCGACCGCGAGACGCTCGCCTTCAACGTCCTGCGGGCGGAGTACGCGCGCCCGGGCGAGGTGACGCAGTCCGCGCTCGCGGCATTCGACATCGCCTGCTGGGACCTCGTGGGACAGGAGCTGAACGTCCCCGTGTGGAAGCTCCTCGGCGGGCGCTGCCGCGACCGCGTCCCCGCATACGCGAACGGGTGGTACCGGGCGGAGCGGGAGCCGCTCGCGCTCGCGGAGCGCGCACGCGAGGTCGTCGCGCGCGGGTACACGGCGTTCAAGCTCGATCCCTTCGGCAGCGCGCGCACGCAGCTCGCACCCGCCGAGCGGCGACGGTCGGTCGAGCTCGTCGCCGCCGTGCGCGACGCGGTCGGCCCGGACATCGAGCTGATGATCGAGATGCACGGCCGCTTCTCGCCGGCCGCTGCCGCCGGGCTCGCGGCCGAGCTCGAGCCCTTCGAGCCGGCGTGGCTCGAGGAGCCGGTGCCGTTCGACAGCGCCACGGGACTGGCGCGCGTGCGCAGCGCGACGCGGCTGCCGATCGCCACCGGGGAGCGGATCCATCTCCTCTCCGACTTCCGCACCTTGTTCGAGCAGGGCCTCGTCGACGTCGTCCAGGCCGACCTCACGCACTTCGGCGGCTTCACCGGCCTGCGCCGACTCGCAGGCTGGGCCGAGGCGTACGAGCTGCCGCTCGCGCCGCACAACGTCTGCGGCCCGGTGGGGACGGCGGCGAACGTCCACTTCGCGGTCGCCACCCCGAACCACCTGATCCTCGAGCACTTCAACGACTTCGCCGACCCGTGGGTGAGCGAGCTCGTCGACGTCGCGCCCGCCGTCGACCCGATCGACGGCTGCTTCGCGGTTCCCAGCAGTCCCGGGCTCGGTCTGCGCCTCAACCACGACGCCTGCGCCGAGCACCCGCGCACGCGCGCCGGCATCTTCCTCTTCGAGGAGGGCTGGGAGCGCAGGGGCGAGACCCTCGTCAGGCGCGACCTTCCGTGAGCGAAATGCGCGCGGTCGTCGTCGAGCGGCCGGGCGCCGCCGCGCTGCGACGGGTGCAGAGGCCCGAGCCGGGTCCCGGCGAGGTGCTCGTCCGTGTCGCCGCGGCGGGGATCTGCGGCTCGGACATCGAGGTGCTGGAAGGCCGGCGGCCTGCACAGTACGTTCGCTACCCGATCATCCCCGGTCACGAGTGGGCCGGGACGGTCGAGGCCGTCGGGCCGGGCGTCGAGGGCATCGCCGAGGGAGCCGCGGTCGTCGCGGAGGGCTTTCGCGCCTGCGGCGATTGCGCTCGGTGCCGCGAGGGACGGACGAATCTCTGCACGGCGGAGTACGCCGAGACGGGCTTCACGCACCCCGGCGCGTTCGCGGACTTCCTCTGCGTTCCGGCCCACCTCGTGCACCGGCTACCGGCGGGGACCGACCTTGCCGCCGCGGCAGTGCTCGAGCCGGCGGCCTGCGTGGCCCAGGGACTGCTCGAGGTCGACCTGCGGCCGGGCATGACGGCCGCCGTCGTCGGCTCGGGCACGCTCGGGCTGCTCGCCGTCGCCCTGCTCGGCCGCGTCAGCCCCGCACGGTTGGCGCTCGTCGGAACGCGCGCGAGCCGGCTCGCGCTCGGCCGCGAGCTCGGGGCGACGGAGACATGGAACGTGCGTCTGGACGAACACGCGGAGCCCGGCTTCGATCTCGTGTTCGAGGCAACGGGAACCGTCGACGGCGTCCGGACGGCGATCGCGCTCGCACGGCGCGGCGGCACCGTCGTCCTCGAGGGAATCTCCGGCCGGCCGGGCGGGATAGACGCCGACGCGGTCGTTCTCGGGCACCTGCGCGTGCAGGGCGTCTTCGGCGCGTCGCGCAATGCCTGGCGCTGGGTGATCGAGCTCTTCGCGCAGGGCCTGCTCGACACGAAGCCGCTCGTCACGCACTCGTTCCCGCTCGAGCAACACGAAGCGGCGTTCAGCACGCTCGGCGACCGCACCGGCGACGCCTTGAAAGTGCAGCTCGTCCCCGCATGATTCCTGTACTCGCATCGGTCGTCGGCGGAGGCCGTCGCGAGGGCGACACCGTCGCCGCAGACGTGAATCCGGCCGCGCCGGAGGAGCACGTCGCGACGGTCAGCCTGGCCGGCCCCGGCATCGCCGCGGACGCGATCGAGGCGGCCGCGAGCGCATTCGCGGCCTGGCGCGAGACCCCGCCGCCGTCGCGCGGCGACGTGTTGCGGCGCGCGGCCGACCTCGTCGACGCGCGTGCGGACACGATCGGCCGCGACCTCGCCCGCGAGGAGGGGAAGACGCTCGCCGAGGCGATCGGCGAGACGCGCCGCGCCGCGACGATCCTCCGCTACTCCGCCGGGCAGACACTCGAGCAGGACGGCGAGACGTATCCGAGCCACTCGCCGCTCACGTTTCTTTACGCACGGCGCGAGCCGCTCGGCGTCGTCACGGCGTCTCGGCCGGCTTACTCGTCCTCGGTCGCGGCTCGATCGCCGGCGACACGCTCGTCACGCACGACCGAGTCGAGGCCGTCACCTTCACGCTTCCGTCGCCTTCAGCTGCAGCGCGCGTCCGACGACGTTCGAGCCGCGTCGACGCCGGGCTCCCCGACGGCGTCCTCAACCTCGGGTCGCCGACGGGCCAGGCGCGTGCGAGCGACGCGACGCGCTCGCCGAGCTCTTCGAGGACACGGTGTCCGGCTACCTCGACCTCGCCGAGCGAGAGGCGGCGCGCGTGCTCGCCGGCGGCGGACGCCGCGACGGCGGCGGCTATTTCGTCGAGCCGACGGTGCTCGCCGATCTCCCGGCGACGAGCCGCGTCGTCCGCGAGGAGATCTTCGGCCCGGTCGTTGCGCTCCTGCCCGCGAGCTCGTACGAGGAGGCGGTCGTGCTGGCAAACGACACGCCGTTCGGGTTGACGGCGGCGTTGTTCACCCGCGACCTCGGCAAGGCGCTCCGCTTCTCGCGCGACGTCCGCGCCGGCGTCGTCAAGGTCAACCAGGAGAGTGCCGGCCTCGAGTTCCAGCTCCCGTTCGGCGGCAAGCGCGAGAGCTCAAGCGACTCGCGTGAGCAGGGCAAGGTCGCCCGGGAGTTCTTCACGCAGTGGAAAACCGTGTACCTCGACGCGCCCGTCGCATGACGAGCGTCCGCGACGCACTCGAGCGCGCCGGGCTGCCGCCGGCCGACCTGCACGATCTGCCGACCTCGGAGAAGCGGTTCCCGGACGGCGCGCAATACCGCGTCGAGATCCCGAGCACCGAGGGGCCGCGCTGTCTCGAAGCCATCCTCGACGAGGCGGCTCGGCTCGACGTCCCGGTGCACCGCGTCTCCCAGGGAAGCGGCGTCTTCATGCTCTCCGACGCCGAGCTCGACGAGTTCGTCGAGCTGGCCGCCTCCGCAGCGGTCGAGCTCAGCCTCTTCGCCCGTCCCAACGCGGGGTGGGACGCCTCGGCGGCGAGCCGCGCGCCGGCGGGTGGCGCGCTCGCCGCGGCGGCTCGCGGACAGGAGCAGCTCGTGGCCGTGCTCGAGGACGTCGTCCGGGCGGCCGAGCACGGCGTTAGGAGCGTGCTGCTCGCCGACATCGGCGCGCTCTACGCGTTCTCGCAGCTGCGGGCGACGGGCGTCGTCCCGGTCGACATGCAGGCGAAGGTGTCGGTCATGCTCCCGATCGCGAATGCCGCGACCGCGCACGTCCTCGCCGGGCTCGGCGCCTCGACGCTGAACCTGCCCCCGGATCTCTCGCTCGCGCAGATCGCCGCTATCCGGTTGGCGGTCGACCTGCCGATCGACTTTTACGTCGAGGCACCGGACACGCTCGGCGGCTTCGTCCGGTTGCACGAGATCCCCGAGCTGATCCGGATCGCGGCGCCCGTCTACGTCAAGTTCGGCCTGCGGAACGCGCCCGACGTCTATCCGTCGGGGACGCACCTGGAGCCGACGGCGATCGCGCTCTCGCGCGAGCGCGTGCGACGCGCACGTTTGGGTCTGGAGCTCCTCGAGCGTTCGGGATATGAGGCGCGTGGATCGGAGATCGGCGGCGCGGGCCTCGCCGTTCCGGTTCCGGCTCGACCGGCTTCGGCGAGACGCTGACGTTCCTCGCTCTCGCGCAGGAAGCGCACAAGAGCCAGACGACGACGCCGAGCATCACGAACGAACCCTCGACGAGCGTCACGCCGCCGCCGGCGCGCTGGTCGGCGAGCGAGTAGCGCGCGTAGTACGAATGCCTCACGAACGTGCGCGAGCAGGGAATCGACGTGCTCATCCCAGCCAGGACCGCCGACGCACCAGGCCGCACACGCTCGCACCCCGCCAAGGCAACAAAGCGCACCGGATCGAGGCGGTGCTCTCGAAACCCGAAGGACGGGCGCTCTACCGCCGACGCCAACAGATCGTCGAACCGGTCTTCGCCCACACGAAATTCATCCGACGCACCGACCGCTTCC